>Ga0233443_1001916_pt1 | contig 16950 bp, 14 predicted proteins | sample SI_123_September_2_FD_182784 | JGI IMG/M metagenome (GOLD analysis project Ga0233443, IMG submission 182784) | Seawater microbial communities from Saanich Inlet, British Columbia, Canada - SI_123_September2016_200_MG | ecosystem: Environmental > Aquatic > Marine > Inlet | place: Canada: British... | reverse complement strand
CGGTCCGATGGATTTTTATACAGGCGCACTCGCCAAGGAAATCGCGGCGGATCTCGCGCGCTGCGGATCGCCGGTGACACTCGCCGATCTTGCCGCGCAGAAGGCGCAGCGCCGCGATGCGCTGTCTGTCGCCGTCAAGGGTGCGACCCTGTACAATTTCCCGCCGCCGACGCAGGGCCTCGCCTCGCTGATGATCCTCGCGATCTTCGAGCGGCTCGGCATCAAGGAGGCGGAGACCTTCGAATACCTTCATGGCATCGTCGAAGCCACCAAGCAGGCATTCTTGGTCCGCGACCGCATCGTCGGCGATCCCGCATTTATGGCGGAGCAAGCCGAACACTATCTGACGCCTGAGATTCTTGACGAACTCGCCTCGCGCGTCGCTCATCACCGCGCGCTGCCGTGGCCGGTGCCGACCAATCCTGGCGACACCGTCTGGCTGGGCGCGATCGACAGCAACGGCGTCGCCGTTTCCTTCATCCAGAGCATCTATTTCGAATTCGGCTCCGGCTGCGTGCTGGAGAACTCCGGCATCGTCTGGCAGAACCGCGGCTCGAGCTTCCTGCTGGAGGGCGATGGTCCCCGCGCGCTGCGCCCCGGCCGCAAGCCGTTCCATACCCTCAATCCGGCAATGGCGCTGTTCAACGACGGCCGCCGCATGGTCTATGGCAACATGGGCGGCGAAGGCCAGCCGCAGAGCCAGTCCGCCGTGTTCAGCCGTTACGCCATGTACGGCCAAGGCTTACAGGCGGCCGTCACCGCGCCGCGCTGGCTGCTCGGCAAAACATGGGGCGATGCCACCGTGACGCTGAAGCTGGAGAACCGTTTCGATCCGGCGGTGGTTCAGGCGATGCGGGACGTCGGCCACGACATCGAAATCCTGCCGGACTTCACCTCGACCATGGGTCATGCCGGTGCAGTGGTACGACATGCCGACGGCATGTTCGAGGGCGCGACCGACCCGCGCAGCGACGGCGCCGCGATGGGATTTTAGGAACCGAACAGAGTCTTTAAGCGGCGCTTCTCATCTTCACGCGCAACTTGATCTGAAGTTCAGCTTTCGTTTCCAGCCCGGTTACGGCCACGGCCGTAACCACTTTGCGAGACTCAACTTTTCGGCGTTAGCCAAAGACGGGGCCTACCTCCGCCGCAGATGCTTCATCGCATCAATGCAGCGGCCGGTGATGACTTCCCAGTTGGCGGCCTTGATGTCCGACGCCGGGCACAGCCAGGAGCCGCCGACGCACATCACATTTGGTTCCGCCAGCCACATTGCAGCGTTCGCAGCACCAATTCCGCCGGTCGGACAGAAGCGCGTATTGGGAAACGGACCCGCCAACGCCCGCAACATCGGAATGGCACCGGCCTGCTCCGCGGGGAAAAACTTCAGCAGACTGAATCCCTTCGCCAGCGATTGCATGACTTCGGATGCGGTGGCCACGCCAGGTAGCAGCGGCAGATCGCTCGTGGCCGCCGCGTTGAGCAGTTCGGGCGTCGCGCCCGGACTGACCGCGAACCGCGCGCCGAGCGCCTTTGCACGCTCAAGGTCGTCCGCATTGAGCACGGTGCCGATCCCGACAACGGCCTCCGGAACCTCGGCGATGATCGCCTTTGCAGCAGCGGCTCCGGCTTCGGTGCGGAACGTCACTTCCAGAACCTTTACACCGCCCGCCACGAGGGCGCGGGCCAGCGGCACGCCATCCTCGACGCGGTCTATGGTCAGCACCGGAACGATCCGCGCCGGGGTCAGGATCTTCTCAAGCGCGGCCTGTCTTTCAGACGCCGATAGGCCGGTCATGATGATCGCTCCATTCGGGTCATGGCGGGCTGACCTCCGGCGGCATGTCCTCGCGCGGGATGATCGCGCCGCGATGGCCGACCACGACACCCGCCAGACGATGCCCGGCCCGCGCCGCCTCGACCGGCGTTGCGCTGTCCAGCCGGGCTGCAAGGTAAGCCGCAGCGAAACTGTCGCCTGCCGCCGTGGTGTCCACCACCCTGCTGACCGGTTCCGCCTTCACGGTATGCTCCGCGCCGTTATGTCTGACAACGCTGCCCGGCACGGCAAGTTTCAGCACGACCTCGCGTGCGGCCATGCGGTCGATCAGTTCACCGTGCATGCGCGCTCCGAACAACGGAGTGAGATCGTCGACAGAGGCCAGCACAATGTCCGCAACGGCCAGTATATCGCGATAGACCTGACGCGCAGTGTCCAGAACCGGCCAGCCTTGCGAACGGAAATTGGTGTCGAACGCCACGCGGGTCGAACCCTCGCGCGCCTTTCGCAGGGCATCGATCAGCCGCTGCCGGCCATCGGCGCTGTAGAGCGACAGTGTGACGCCTGAGAGATAAACCATATCGTAGCCCGACAGCGCCGCGAGCATCGCACCGGTTTCCGGCGGTTCGAGCAGCATGCGCGCCGCGGCGTTTTCGCGCCAGTAATAGAACGACCGCTCGCCTGCCTCGCTGGTCCGGATCGCATAGAGACCCGGCAGCTTGCCGCGCACGCGCGACACGTGTGTCGTGCCGACGCCCTCACCCTTCCAGGCCTCGACCATTTCGTCGCTGAACGGATCATCGCCGAGCGCGGTGATGTAGTCCGCATTCACACCGAGGCGCGCGAGATAGACCGCCGTGTTCAGCGTGTCGCCGCCATAGGCGCGCGTGAGCTGGTCACCCGCGCCTTGCGACAGCTCGATCATGCATTCGCCAATGCAGGCCACTGTCGTCATCGTTCTACCGGGGTTGTCAGCTTACGAATGTGCCGCCGAGTTCGTCTTCGATATGAATGCGAATAATATCGTCGAACGTTTTCTCGGCGGTTGTGAAACCGAGCTTGAGCGCGCGATCAGTGACGAAGTCGCGAGGCCATCCAGCCACAATGCCAACGATGGTCGGATCCGGCTGACGCTTGATGCGCGCCGTCACGCCTGGACCCGCCACACGTGTCAGCGCGGCAATCTGCTCGCCCACCGTCGCCGAGAGCCCCGGCATGCTTAGCGCCCGGCGTGGGCCGATGCTACCGGTATCCATGGTCGCGGCATGCAGCAGGAAGCCGACGGCTGAGCGCGGCGACGCATGCCAATGGCGAACGTCCTCGGACACAGGAAGGATCGCTTCCTTGCCGGCCAATGGTTCGCGGATGATGTTGGAGAAAAAGCCCGAAGCAGCCTTGTTTGGCAAACCGGGCCGCACGCAGATCGTGGGAAGACGAATGCTGACGCCGTCTAGCAGGCCCTTGCGGGTATAATCCGAAATCAGAAGCTCGCCGATAGCCTTCTGGGTACCGTAGCTCGTCAGCGGCGTCGTGAAGAACTCGTCACCGATCTTGTCCGGGAACGGCGCGCCAAACACCGCAATCGATGAGGTGAACACCACGCGCGGCTTGTAGCCACCGCTGATGGCCCGAATGGCATCGATCAGATAGCGTGTTCCGTCGAGATTGATCCGGTAACCCTTGTCGAAATCCGCTTCCGCCTCACCCGACACGATCGCAGCAAGATGGAAAATCACATCCGGCTTTGCCGCCACCAGCTTTGCCACTGCGGCCTGCTCGGCAACATCGCACGTCACGACCTCAACAGGAATCGATGCGTTTGGCTTCGCCGGGGCCACGACATCCTGCAACGTCATGCGCGTGATCTCGGACTTGCCGAGTCTGCCATCGCGCGTCAGCCGATCGACAAGTTTGCGCCCGACCATACCGGCCGCGCCGAGAACAAGAATATGCAAAGCCTTCGTCCTTCCGTGAAGTTTCTTCTTGATATCAAGCCTATTCCTTCACCGCACCGGTCATCGCGGACACGTAGTGCTCGACGAAGAAGGCGTAGAGGATGACCAGCGGCAGCGAACCGACCAGCGCACCCGCCATCAGCGACCCCCATTTGTAGATGTCGCCGTCGACAAATTCGTTGACGATGGCGACGGGGACCGTCTTGTTCTGCGTCGAGGACAGGAACGTCAGCGCGTAGATGAACTCGTTCCAGCACAGCGTGAACGAGAAGATGAACGCTGATATCAGCCCCGGCACCGCCAGCGGCAATACGATCTTGGTCAAAATCTGCCAGCGGCTGGCGCCGTCGATCAGCGCACATTCTTCCAGCTCATAGGGAATGGTCTTGAAGTACCCCATCAACAGCCAGGTCGAGAACGGGATCAACAGCGTCGGATAGACCAGGATCAGCGACAGCGGCGAATCGAACAGACCGTATGAATGGATCACCGACGCCAGCGGGATGAACAGGATCGACGGCGGAATGAGATAGGCCAGAAAGATCGAGGCGCTGACGGCATTGGCGCCCTTGAACCTCAAGCGGACGATGGCGTAGGCCGCCAGCACACTGGCAATGATCGAGATAAGTGTTGCCGCACCGGCGACATACATCGTGTTCCACAGCCAGCGAGGATACTGCGTTTCGAACAGCAGCTTCTGGATATGCTTCAACGTCGGCTTAACAACCCAGAACGGGTTGTAAGTCTCCATGTCGATCAGCTGTTCGTCGGGTTTGATCGATGTCAACGCCATCCAGTAGAACGGGAACAGCAGGATCACGACCATGATGAACAGCGGGATATAGAGCGTGACAATCCTGCTGGGCAGCGTCTCGAGATAGCTCATGCCCTCGCTGTTGTCGGTCGACGACTGCGTTGCGGCTGCTGGCGGATGTGCTGCGTGATCAGTCATTGTCAGACCCCTGCTGCCATTTGCGCCATGCGCGCGCGGGGCTTGCCCCGTTCGCGCAAAACCAGAGACTTCAGCGGCGCGGCGTGATCAGTCATTGTCGGACCCCTGCTGCCATTTGCGCCGCTGCATACCGAACCATGAGATGGTGATGGCTGCGAGTAGGAACGGAATCATGGCGGTTGCAATCGCCGCCCCCTCGCCCAGCCGGCCGCTGAGAATACCGCGCTGGTAGCTCAGCGTCGCCATCAGATGCGTGGCATTGACCGGACCGCCGCGCGTCAGCGCCCAGATCAGCTGGAAATCGGTGAACGTGAACAATACCGAGAATGTCATGACCACCGCGATAATCGGCGTCAGCAGCGGATAGGTGATGTAGCGGAAGCGCTGCCAGTTGGTCGCGCCGTCGAGCGTTGCGGCCTCATAGAGCGAGGGCGACACCGTCTGCAGGCCGGCCAGCAGCGTGATCGCGACGAAAGGCACGCCGCGCCAGATGTTGGCGATGATGACGCTGACGCGCGCCCAGGTGGAGTCGCCCAGAAAATTGATGTTCTGATTGATCAACCCCATTTTGGTCAGCGACCACGAGATGATCGAAAACTGCGAGTCGTAAATCCACCAGAACGCGATCGCCGACAAAACCGTGGGCACAATGAACGGGATCAGCACAGCGGCGCGGATCAGCGCCTTGAAAGGCATGCTGCGATTGAGCAGCAGCGCGAGATAGAGCCCAAGCGCGAATTTGATGGCGCTGGCGACGATCGTATAGACGAGCGTGTTGAATACCGACAGCCAGAAGACGCCGTCTTCCCAGATCCATTGATAGTTTTCGAGCCCGATGAAAACGCCGTCGCGGCCGATGCGCACGTCTGTGAAACTCATCCAGACGCCGAGGCCGAGCGGATAAGCCAGAAACAGGATCAGAAAACCCGCCGCAGGCAGCATGAACCAGAATGCGACCCAGTTGTTATTCGTCATCAGGCGCTGCCAGGTCGACTGCGTGCTGACGTAAGGCTTCGCGGCGGGTGCGCTTGCAGGGATCGCGGTCATGGTCCGAACCTTTGTCGCATCGTCCGCAAATGGAAACCGGCCTTGCGGAAAGATCACGCACAGATGGTTGATTTAGAACATCGCCGGCGCGAGATGTGCCCGCGCCGGCGATGCTAGAAGTTAGCGATACAACCGCTTGGCCTGACGTTCGGCGAAGGCGATCGAGCCCTTCAGATCCTCACGTCCGGTGCAGTAGTTGGCGAACATATCGACGACCACGAAGTCGGCAATCGCCGCCGCCGCGTTTTCGCCGAGCGAGCCGAGACCGCCTGGTGTCAACGTGCGCTTGGCAACGTCGCGATACACCGTGTTCTTCGGATCCGATGTCCATACCGGGTTGTTGTCATAGCTGTTGAGGAATGGCGACAGATAACCCGACGCAGACGTCAGCCAGGGATTGAACTGATCGGCCTCCATCATGAACGCAGTCAGTGCCTTGCACGCCTGCGGATACTTCGTGAAGTTGAAGGTCAGCATCGTAAACGGCAGATGCAGTTCGGTCGGCTTGCCAGCCGGGCCGATCGGCATATAGGCGTGGTTCATGTCGTCGGCGATCGCCTTGTTTTCCCTCGATGCCGTCACGTAGATCGAAATTCCGTTGACGGTACAGTGAAGCTGTCCGGCTAGAAATGCCTTGTTGTTCGAGCTGTCGTTCCACGACGCTGTGCCGGGAATGAAGGTCCCGTAAAGCTCCTTGATGTATTCGAGCGCCTTCGCGGTTTCCGGTGAGTTGATGATCACCTTGTCGTTCTTGTCGACGAGGTAGCCTCCATGCGTCCACAGCGCCCAGTGCAACCAGGTGTTGGCGTCGCCCGATGCGTGGCCGAGCGCCATGCCTGCAGGCGTGCCGTTCTTGTTGAGCGCCTTGCACAGTTCGAGGAAGCCCGCCGTGTCCTTCGGGAACTCCTTGAATCCGGCCTTTTCCATCGAGCTGATGCGGTAGTTCATCAGCGCGCCGGTGCAGGCGACCGGGATGCCGATCCACTTCCCGTCCTTCGCCTTGCCATAGGCATTCGCGGACTCGGCCCAGCCGCCATACTTCTTGCCGAGATAATCGGCGACGTCCGTGACGTCGACGCACTTCGTCGGCAAAAGATGCGGCAGCGAATAAAGACCCCACACCATGTCGAGGCCCTGCCCGGTGTTGGCCGCAACCGACGCCTTGGGCTGAAGATCGTCGTAGGATTCATTGGAAACATTGACTTCAACGCCGGTGGCCTTGGTGAAGGCTGCGATGATGTTCATGAAGGCGACATCTTCGGCTTCCACGAACCGCTTCCAGCGCAGCAGATTGATCTTGGCGCCCTTTTCCGGCTTCCACTGTGCGGTCTGCGCCCAAGCCTTGGCGAAACCAAGCAGTTGATCGGCGGATACGGTCGCAGCGCCCGCGAGTACGGACGCGCCGCCTTTCAGAAGCGAACGGCGATCTGGTGTGAAGCTGCTCATAATTGACTTCTCCCTGTTGTACCGGCTCTTGATTGTTTCGGCCGGCTGTTGGCTATGATTTTCGGTGCAACGTAACGCTAGTTGATCAAACGCTTTCCGGTCTCCTTGTCGAAGACATGGGCCGCTGCCGGATTCGGCCGCAGCCTGACTTTGTCGCCGGGCTTTACCGGACGACGGTCGCGAATGACTGCAATCAGATCCTGCTGACCGATGCGGGCGACGATCTGGGTTTCCGATCCCGTCGGCTCGACCACAATGACCTCGGCTTCGATGCCGTCGTCGGCAAACTCCAGGTGCTCCGGGCGGATGCCGTAGATCACCGGCTTGCCATCCAGGCCAGTGCGCGACGCGGCCAGCGGAAGTTTGCTGCCATTTGCGGTTTCGACGTGAGGCGTGTTGCTGCCAACCAGCCTGCCTTCGAGAAAATTCATTGCCGGTGAACCGATGAAGCCGGCGACGAACCTGTTGTCCGGATGATCATAAAGTTCGAGCGGCGAGCCCATCTGCTCGACAATTCCGTCATGCATGACGACGATCTTGTCCGCCATGGTCATCGCCTCGATCTGGTCGTGAGTGACGTAGACGGTCGTGGTCTTGAGCCGCTGATGCAGTTCCTTGATCTCGGTGCGCATGGCGACGCGCAGCTTCGCATCCAGATTCGAGAGCGGTTCATCGAACAGAAATACCTGGGGATCGCGCACGATAGCACGGCCCATGGCGACGCGCTGACGCTGCCCGCCGGACAGCTGCCTCGGATAACGGTCAAGCAGTGGCGTCAAGGCCAGGATGTCGGCAGCCCGCTGCACGAGCTTGTCGATCTCCCCCTGCGGCGCATCACGCAGCTTGAGCGAGAACCCCATGTTCTTGGCTACTGTCATATGCGGATACAGCGCATAATTCTGGAACACCATGGCGATATCCCGCTCTTTCGGCTGGACATCGTTGACCACGCGATCGCCGATCGAAATCGTTCCCGAAGAAATCTTTTCCAGACCGGCCAGCATCCGCAACAAGGTCGACTTGCCGCAACCGGAGGGACCGACCAGAACGACGAATTCCCCGTCCTCGATCGGAACAGTCACGCCGTGCAGAACTTCAAATCCGCCAAACGATTTACGCACGTCGTGAATATGCACGGACGCCATATAGCTTCTCCTCCCTGTCGCCTCGGCGTCGTCCGGCGAAAGCCGTCGCTGCTCTGTTTTTTGTTTCGATGTTCGGAAGCGCGTCGACCTATTCTCTGCGGTTTGCCCGTTCTTGCTATTAGACAGACGTATTAGCAGAGATTTCCGGTTCTGTCCCAAAGATCGGATGTTTGAACTGACAGCGTTGCAGATGCCGCTTCGACATGCAAACATTACCTATGCGCGGATGCACAAGTGTGCAGTGCGGGAGAAATCTTGTGAAAAAAAACGACGACCACGCCGCAACAAAAAATGGCGCAAAGCGAAAACTGCGTTCCCAGCTCTGGTTCGATAATCCGGACAACCCCGGAATGACGGCGCTCTATCTCGAGCGTTATCTGAACTACGGGCTCACCCGGCATGAGCTCCAATCCGGCAAGCCCATCATCGGGATCGCCCAGACCGGCAATGACCTTTCGCCCTGCAACCGGCATCATATCGAGCTAGCGCAGCGGGTCCGCGAAGGCATCCGCGAATCCGGCGGCATTGCGATGGAATTCCCCACCCATCCCATTCAGGAAACCGGCAAGCGCCCGACCGCCGCGCTCGACCGCAACCTTGCCTATCTCGGCCTGGTCGAAATCCTGTTCGGCTATCCCCTCGACGGCGTGGTCCTCACCACGGGATGTGACAAGACCACCCCCGCCTGCATGATGGCCGCAGCAACTGTCAACATTCCTGCCATTGTTCTCTCCGGCGGACCGATGCTCAACGGCTGGTTCAATGGCGAACGCACCGGCTCCGGCACCGTCGTCTGGAAGTCGCGCGAGGAAATGGCGGCCGGCAAGATCGATTACGACGAATTCATGGATATTGTGGCCTCGTCCGCGCCGTCCGTCGGTCACTGCAACACCATGGGCACCGCGTCGACCATGAACTCGCTTGCGGAAGCACTCGGCTTTTCGTTGCCCGGTTGCGCGGCGATCCCGGCGCCTTACCGCGAGCGCGGCCAGATTGCCTATGAAACCGGCAAACGCGCCGTCGAGATGGTGTGGGAAGATCTCAAGCCCTCCGACTTCCTGACCCGGAAGGCGTTCGAGAACTGCATCGTTGTCAATTCGGCGATTGGCGGCTCGACCAACGCGCCGATCCATATCAACGCGCTGGCCCGGCATATCGGCGTCGATCTCTCCATCGAGGACTGGCAGACGATTGGCCACGACGTGCCGCTGCTGGTGAACATGCAGCCGGCCGGGTTCTATCTCGGCGAGGAATATCACCGCGCAGGCGGCGTGCCGTCGGTGGTGCGCGAACTGATGAAGCACAAGCGCATTCATGAGGACGCGCTGACCGTCAACGGCAAGACCATGGGCGAGAACTGCAGGGACGCGGCCGCGCCCGACAGCGACGTGATCCGCACCTATGACAAGCCGCTGGTAAAGGATGCCGGTTTCCTCGTCCTGCGCGGCAACCTGTTCGACTCGGCGATCATGAAAACAAGCGTGATCTCGAAGGAATTCCGCGACCGCTATCTCTCCAACCCCAAGGACCCCGAAGCCTTCGAGGGCCGCGCCATCGTGTTCGAGGGACCGGAGGACTATCATCACCGCATCGACGATGAATCCCTGAATATCGACGAGCACTGCATGCTGTTCGTGCGCGGCGTCGGGCCGATCGGCTATCCCGGCGGCGCGGAAGTCGTGAACATGCAGCCGCCTGCTGCGCTGATCAAAAAGGGCATCACCTCACTCCCCTGCATCGGCGACGGACGGCAATCCGGCACATCCGGCTCGCCGTCGATCCTCAATGCGTCGCCGGAAGCTGCGGCCAATGGCGGGCTCGCGATCCTGAAGACCGGGGACCGCGTGCGCATCGACCTCAAAAAGGGCGAGGCGAACATCCTGATCTCAGATGCCGAGGTGAAGAAACGCCATGCCGACCTGATGGCCAAGGGCGGCTTCCCTTACCCGAAGAACCAGACACCATGGCAGGAGCTCTATCGCGACACCGTCGGCCAGCAGGCGACCGGAGCGTGCCTCGAGCTTGCGACGCGTTATCGCAACATCGCGGGCACCATCGGCGTCGCACGGGATAATCACTAAGTCGGCGCCATTGCGAGCGCAGCGAAGCAGTCCAGAAAATAACGACGGAAAACTGGATTGCTTCGTCGCTTCGCTCCTCGCAATGACAACCAATCAACATGAGGACAAAACATGTCTGACCGACTGAAAGGCAAGCGCGCGTTCGTGACCGCAGGCGCTGCGGGCATCGGCCGCGCCTGCGCCCTCGCCTTCACCCGCGAAGGCGCTACCGTAATCGCGACCGACATCGATGAGGTCGGCCTCGCCGCCTTGAAAAAGGAAGGCGTCGCCGAAACACATAAACTCGATGTGCGCGACACAGCGGCAGTCGAAGCGATGGCCAGAAAGGTCGGCAAGGTCGACATCCTGCTCAATGCCGCAGGCTTCGTCCACAACGGCACCGTACTGGACTGTTCCGATACTGACTGGGATTTTTCCTTCGACCTCAACGTCAAGTCGATGCATCGCACAATCCGCGCGTTCCTGCCTTCGATGCTGGAGGGCGGCGGCGGATCGATCGTGAACATCGCTTCTGCCGCCGGTGTGTTCAAGGCGGCGCCAAATCGTTACGTCTACAGCGCGACGAAGGCCGCCGTCGCGGCATTAACCCGCGCCGTGGCTGTCGATTTCATCACCAAGGGCATCCGCTGTAACTCGATCTGCCCCGGCACCATCGAAACACCGTCGATGCTCGGCCGCGCAGCTGCGCTGGGTACCGGCGGCCGCGAAATGTTCGTCAGCCGCCAGCCGATGGGACGGCTCGGCACTGCCGACGAAATCGCCTCACTCGCGCTTTATCTGGCCAGTGACGAAAGCGCCTTCACCACCGGCGTGGCCCACGTCATCGATGGCGGCTGGACGCTTTAATGGTTTGCCATCGCCCTTCGAGGCCGCCGCTCCGCGTCGGCACCTCAGGGTGACGGAGAGAAGGATGCATACCCCGTCATCCTGAGGTGCGAGCGCACTTAGCTCGAGCCTCGAAGGATGACGAAACAACAATCGGGAGAAACGCCTTGAACAAGATCGATTTGAGCGGACGGTTCGCCGTTGTCACCGGCGGCGCGCAAGGTTTCGGCCGCGCGATCACGGAACGCTTTGCCGCCTCGGGCGCCAAGGTGGCGATCTGGGATTTCGACCAGGCACTTGCGGAAAAAACCGCGAAGGACATTGGATCGGCTGTGACCGTGCTCAAGGTCGACGTCACCGATCCCGCCGCGGTCGAGGCGGCGCGGGACGCAACACTGAAGGCGTTCGGCCGCATCGACATTCTCGTCAACAACGCGGGCATCGCCGGCGTCAACAAGACGGTCGCTGACCTGTCCTACGACGAATGGCGGCAGGTGATGAAGATCAACCTCGACGGCCCCTTCATCTGCTGCCACGCCGTGGTGCCCGTGATGATGAAACAGAACTACGGGCGCATCGTGAATATCGCCTCCATCGCCGGCAAGGAAGGCAACCCGAACGCGTCGCACTACTCTGCGTCGAAAGCCGGCGTGATCGCGCTGACCAAATCGCTCGGCAAGGAACTGGCCGGCACCGACATTGCGGTCAATGCCGTGACCCCTGCCGCCGCCAAGACCGCGATCTTCGACCAGATGACCCAGCAGCACATCGACTTCATGCTGTCGAAGATCCCGCGCGGACGTTTCCTCAAGGTAGAAGAACTCGCATCGCTGGTGGCGTGGATGGCCTCCGAGGAATGCCTCTACACCACGGGCGCGGTGTTCGACATCTCGGGCGGCCGCGCGACATACTGATCCGAATGGACGCATCACGATTTATTTGATCGTCACCGTGATCTTCTTCGACACGACTGGCGGATCGAAGGGATAGTGCTTGGCGTCGCCCAGCACTAGCTGAAGCGTATGTTTTCCGGGCGGCAGCTCGATACGAGCTTCGGTCTGCCCCGCACCAAAGTGAAGATGCGCCTTGTCTTGCGGTATCGGCTCCTTGGGATCGAGCGGCTCGTTCACATCGACCAGCAGATGATGATGGCCACTGTTGGCGAAATTGTCGCCCGCGTGAGTCACACCCATATTGCGCAGCCCGAAGCGCGCCCAGAACGCGCCCTTGATCACTGTGCCATCCTGCGGCCAGACGAAATAGAGATAGGCGTCCTTCGCCGCCGGTACTCCTTGCGCATAGGCGGCGAACGACGTCAACGACAACGCCGCCGATACGATGATGATCCTGATGGTCTCCATGACGCCTCCTAACGGGAGAGAGCAACGCGGAAGCCGTGGGTTGGATAGCGCACCGCGACGTCATATCGATCCCGATTCGCCGGCCGGGCGGACCGCATATCGTTGCGCCACGAGCCTGACCGGATCACGCGCAAGGAACAATCACCGTCGGCGATCCAGGGCGAGCCGTCGGAGGGCGCGCCCTGATAGTTCTTGTGCCAGCAATCCTCAGCCCACTGGTCGACGCCACCGCCCATGTCGTGGAGCCCGAACGGATTGGCCTTGAGGCTACCGATCTTCAGCGGCTGCTCGCCGGCAACACCATCGATACAGTTCTTGCAATTGGCCATGCCGGGCCGGAACTGATCACCCCACCAGTATTTTGTCTGGGTGCCGCCACGCGCGGCGTATTCCCATTCCGCTTCGCTCGGAAGCCGGTAGCTCTTCCCCGTCGCCTGCGCGAGCCACGTGACGAACTGTTTTGCGTCGTCCCAGCTGATGTCCGTGACTGGAGCTTCCTCCTTCCCTGTTGCCTTGAAGCCGCAGGCTTTTGCTTCCGCACACTCGTTCCATTCCCGCACGGCGACGGGATGCTTGCCGATGGAAAATGGCTTGATCGCAACCTGGTGAACAGGCTTTTCCATGATGTCATCATTGCTGCCCATCGCAAAACTGCCACCGGGAAGCGAGACCATCTCAGGCTCCCTGACCGGCTGCGATGAGGGCTGCTTCATCGCCGGCGCTGCTGTCGTGACGGATGTTTTCGGCGTCGTCTGAGGAACCGCAGGCGCTGGCGGCATCTGAGGAACCGCAGGCGTCGGCGCCGCCTTCGCGACATCTGCAGGAGGCTGGATTGCAACGGGCGGGCGGCTGGTCAATTGGCCGTCCGGTCGAGCCACGAGATACCAAAGAGCCCCGCCTGCGAGAGCGAAAAGAACAACGGTCGCCGTGACCAACAGTGCAACCACTGGCCGTATGCGGCTCTCTGTCATTGCCGACGGATCTGGCAACACCCGGTACACCCGCACCGGATCGGTGATGTTTTTGACCTGACGGTCACCGAGTGACTGATAGCCGCAAACGAGCTTGTGTTTGACTTGCTCATAGATGCCGCCGGAAATGAAAATCTGCCCTGGGGTGGCAATTCCTTCGAGGCGCGCAGCCACATTCACTCCGTCGCCGTACACATCCTCATCTTCAATGATGACGTCGCCGAGATTGACCCCGATACGATATACGATCCAATGCTCGCGCGGCAGCGACGCATTCCGACCGACCATACTTTGCTGAATGACAATACCGCACCGGACGGCCTCAACCGGACTGTCAAAGATCGCAATGAAGCCATCACCCGTTGTCTTGATCAGCCTGCCGTGATGTTCCGCGATGGTCGGCTCAATCAGATCGCGCTCGATACGCTTGACCCGCGCGTAAGTCCCGTCTTCATCGATCTGCATCAGGCGGCTATAGCCCGAGATGTCACCGGCGATGATAGCCGCGAGGCGGCGCGGTGTCGCGTCGTGCGAACTGTCCCTGTCGTTTCCCGAATGGATGTGACGAATTTCGCCGCGCATGCTCCGCGCCTCACCATCGAAATACCAAGGCGAGCAACCAGTCTTCTTGCCGCTCCACGGCGGCAGGCGCGAAAACTACGCCTAACACTCCGGTCCGACAATCACCTGAACGGACTCGTGCGGTTCCCAATGGGTCAACGCACCTGCCTGATGGTGTGAGGAACCTAATCCATAAAGCTAAGCCGGAGGGTGTCCTCTGTCAGTCCGGATCGGACTCGTGACCGTGCAGGTACCCTTTGACCTTGGGGTCCGGCATCAACATCGCCGCGAGCAGCGCGATGGCGCACAGTATGGTTACGTACCAGAAGAAACTCGACTCCATGCCATAGTCCTTGAACCACAGCGCGACGTATTCAGCCGATCCGCCGAACAAGGCGTTTGCGATGGCATAGGCAAAGCCGACACTGAGCGCCCTCACCTCGGGCGGAAACATCTCCGCTTTCACAACACCGCTGATCGACGTGTAGAGCGAGACAATCGCCAGCGCGAGCACGATCAGGATGTAAGCCATATAAGGACTGGTCACCCCGCCGATGGCATACATCAGCGGAACGACGCAGACCGTCGCGAGTACGCCGAACATCCGCATCTGCGTCCGGCGCCCGATCCTGTCCGACAGCGCGCCGAATGGCGGCTGCATGATCATGTAGGTGAACAGCACCGCGCTCATGACAACATTGACGGTGCGGTGGTCCATATGCGCCGAATTCACCAGATACTTCTGCATATATGTGGTGAACGTGTAGAAGATCAGCGATCCACCCGCGGTATACCCGAGCACGAGCAGGAACGGCTTCAGGTGATGGGTGAAGATGGTGCGCAGCGAATCCGCGCCTTCCTTGGAGCGGCTCTTCTCGGACGACGTCTCGTGCAGCGACATTCGCAGGTACAGCGCGACGACCGCACACAGCGCGCCGATCAGGAACGGAATACGCCAGCCCCACGCGCGCAGATCCTCATCCGACATCGAAAGCTGAACGACAAGCACGACGAGCGACGCCAGCAATTGTCCGCCGATCAGCGTGACATACTGGAACGATGCGTAGAAACCGCGCTTGCCCGGAAGCGAGACCTCGCTCATGTAGGTTGCGGTCGTGCCATATTCGCCACCGACCGAAAGCCCCTGCACCATCCGCGCCAACAGCAGCAGGATCGGCGCCGCGACGCCAATGGTGTCATGGGTCGGCAGCAGGCCGATGGCGAGCGAGCCGCCGCACATCATCAGAATGGACGTGACCATCGATGTCTTGCGGTCGTACCTGTCGGCGACCGTGCCGAAAATATAGCCGCCGATCGGCCGCATCAGAAAGCCGATGGCAAACACCGCCGCCGTCTGGAGCAACTGCGTCGTCTGGCTGCCTGCAGGAAAGAATGCGTGGGCGAAATAAAGCGCCGTGAACGCGTAAGCGTAGAAATCGTACCACTCGACGAGGTTTCCGGAGGAACTTCCGACGATTGCCTATATCCGGCGGCGGCGATCCGCGTGTTCTTCCGCCGTCAACGTCATGGTGCTCATTCATTCTCTCCGTTAGAGAACCGGTCGGAACGAATGATCTTCGCCAGATCTACCGCTTAGGTCCAGCGGGACCCGCACGCCGCATGAAATCGAAATCGCAGCCCTCGTCGGCCTGCGTGATGGTTTCGTGAAACAGATGTGCGTATCCCCGCGCGGCCCATTCCGGGGCCGATGGCTTCGGCAATACGCGCTGACGCAGCGTCAGTTCGACCTCATCAACGAGAAGATCGATGCGTCGTTTTGAGACATCGAGCCGGATCATATCGCCGGTCTGCACCAGCGCCAGCGGCCCTCCGACTGCGGATTCCGGCGTGATGTGCAGCACGATCGTGCCGAAGGCCGTTCCGCTCATGCGCGCATCGGAAATACGCACCATATCCTTGACGCCGGTGCGCAAGATCTTCTGCGGGATCGGCAGATAGCCGGCCTCCGGCATGCCCGGCGCACCCTTCGGCCCGGCATTGCGCAACACCAGCACATCGTCAGCCTTCACATCGAGATTCGGATCGTCGACGCGTAACGTCATATCTTCGACGGATTCGAACACCACCGCGCGCCCGGTGTGCTGCAGCAGCTTGGGCGTCGCCGCCGACTGCTTGATGATCGCGCCGCGCGGCGCGAGATTGCCGTGCAGCACGGCCATTGCGCCCTCGCGGTTGATCGGATTATCGCGCGACCGGATCGCGTCCTGTCCCGGAACTTCCTCAGCATTGGCGACGACATCACGCAACGTGCCGCCGGCCACCGTCTTCTGATCGAGATCAATCAGGCCGCCGAGCTGCTTCATCAGCTTCGGCACGCCGCCCGCATGATGGAAATGCTCCATGTAATGCGAGCCCGAGGGCTTGAGATCGATCAGCACGGGCACATCGCGGCCCAGCTGATCGAACGCGGCGAGATCGATCCGGTGTTCGGTCCGATTGGCTATTGCCGTCAGATGGATCAGCCCGTTGGTCGATCCGCCGATGGCTTGCAGCACCACCTGCGCGTTGCGAAACGCGGCTGGAGTCAAAAGTTCGCTCGGGCGCGGCCCGCCGGCCGCCGCCATCTCGGCGGCGCGCTTGCCGCTGAGCTCAGCCGAACGCACACGCTCGGAGTGCGGCGCGGGTATCGTCGCACTCATCGGCAGCGACAGTCCGAGCGTTTCGGTGATGCACGCCATGGTGCTGGCGGTGCCCATCACCATGCAGGTGCCGACCGACGGCGCGAGACGGCCGTTGACCGCCTCGATCTCCGCCTCATCGATTTCGCCGGCGCGGAATTTTCCCCACATGCGGCGGCAGTCGGTGCAG
>Ga0233443_1001912_pt1 | contig 16976 bp, 17 predicted proteins | sample SI_123_September_2_FD_182784 | JGI IMG/M metagenome (GOLD analysis project Ga0233443, IMG submission 182784) | Seawater microbial communities from Saanich Inlet, British Columbia, Canada - SI_123_September2016_200_MG | ecosystem: Environmental > Aquatic > Marine > Inlet | place: Canada: British... | reverse complement strand
GTTCCAAACCACCTGATTCAGAACATCTCAATAAATCAATCTTTTTTAAATGGCTATTGCTCAGCTTTTACTATTTTTGGGCAAACTTAAAAAGAAAGCTTCTCAATGAAATACGGGATTACTACACTAAGTATCGTTCCGTTGCGACTCGAACCGGCCGAACAAAGTGAAATGATTTCACAGGTACTGTTTGGTGAGCACTTTGAAATTCTGGCTTCAGAAAGAAACTGGCTTAGAATTAAACTGATACATGACAATTATGTCGGCTGGATCGATGCAGCACTTTGTGAACAGATTAGTTCGCACTATCTAAATACCCTTAAAAACAAAAAAGCCTTTGTTGTTAATGATCTCACAAGATACATTATAAGCAAGGAGAAGGGATCGCAGGTTATTGTAGCCGGGAGTACAATTCCTAATTACAAGAAAAAGTTTGCCTTTAAGCTTTTCAGGACACACTTTCGCTTTCATCATAAACCGGAATTTAATGATGCCCTTTCTGTACGGGAAAGAATTATTAAAATTGCCAGAAGCTATCTCAATACACCTTATCTCTGGGGTGGAAGAACACCCTTTGGAATTGATTGTTCCGGATTTGCACAAATCGTTTATCACATTTGCGGAATCAATATTCCACGTGATTCAAGGCAACAGGTAGAAATCGGTACTGCCATTAATTTTGTCAATGAAGCCCAGGCAGGTGATTTGGCATTTTTTGATAATGAAGAAGGAGAAATAATCCATGTTGGAATCATTCTGGATGCCGGAAGAATCATCCATGCTTCAGGCAGAGTAAGAATCGATTTCATCGATCATGCAGGTATCAACAATCTGGAAACAGGCAAATACTCTCATCAGCTTAGGGTCGTTCAGAATATTATTGATTTCCCAGAAGATATTCCTCAGCAGCAGCCCAGCCTGTTTTAATAATACAATTACTTTTAATTCGATCATTCTGATTACCACAGGGTCAAGAATCCCTGCCCTCTTATTTCCTGGTGAGAATCCAAAAAATAAGGAAGCTGAGCCAGCTAAATTAGAGTTGTCTTTCGACATACATCGGTAAATATTTTTGTTATTTTGTTCGCAATTGCGAATAAATGACAAATGGATTATAGCGGAAAAATTATTTGGATCACCGGTGCAACGTCAGGGATTGGGAAATCGATGGCCATTGAACTTGCCCGGGCCGGGAGAAAGCTCATTCTATCAGGCCGAAACGAAAAGGCTCTTCAGGATACAGCAGAAAATTGCACGAAGCTGGGAGCGGAAGTTACCTGCATTCCATTTGATCTTGGAGATATGAGCTCCATTGAGCAGGCTGCAAAAACGGTTCTGCAGGAATTCAAAACAGTTGATTGTTTGTATCATGTTGGAGGTTTTAGCCAGCGTGCTTTTGTGTTGGATACTCCGCTGGATATAGACCGAAAAATAATGGAGGTTAACTTTTTTGGAACTGTTGCCCTTACCAAAGCTATTCTTCCGGTAATGATTAAAAATGGAGGTGGACATATCTGTGTTACATCCAGCATTGTAGGAAAATTTGGTTTTCCATATCGCTCAGCATACTCGGCCTCAAAACAAGCACTTCATGGTTTTTTTGAAAGCCTGCGGGCAGAAAATGTTATCAATAATGTTCGTGTAAGCATTATTATTCCGGGCAGAATTAATACAAACATTTCGCTTAATGCAATAAATGAGAAGGGTGAGAAGCATGGAATTATGGACGATGGCCAGGCCAATGGCACGCCCGCAGATAAGGCAGCCCGAAAAATTGTTCGTAAACTTGAGAGAGAAAAGAAGGAAATCCTGGTAGGTGGAAAAGAGTTGATGATGGTACACATCAGGCGCTTTCTACCTTCACTCTATTACAGATTATCGGCAAAGGTTAAACCACTGTAAATCATAAAATACAAATGAAAATAAATGGAATTCAGCAATTGGGGATTGGCGTTGAGAACATTCAGGAAGGATTCAAGTGGTTTCGAAAGAACTTTGGGATGGATATTCTGGTTTTTGACGAGAAGGCAGTTGCCGAATTAATGCTTGCTCATACTGGCGGCAAAGCTCGTGAACGTCATGCCATTCTTGCTCTTAATATGCAAGGTGGAGGTGGCTTTGAAATATGGCAGCACACCGGGAAGAAACCGGTTCTTCCGGAATTCGAAATTCAGCTTGGAGATTTGGGAATATCTGTTGGTAAAATCAAAACTACAGATGCTACCAGCGCTTACAATCGATTTAAATCCGGAAATCTGGATTTACTCACAGAGGTAAACAATGATCCTTCCGGGAATCCTCACTTTTATGTAAAGGATGCATTTAACAATATCTGGGAGTTTGTACAGAATTCATATCTTTTCAATAATAGCAAAGCAGACAATGGTGGTATATTCGGTGCTGTTATCGGTGTAGATAGTATAGAGGAAAGCTTGAAGGTTTACCGTGATATACTAGGTTATGACACCGTTGTATACGATGAATCAGGAACTTTTAGCGATTTGAAGGGACTTCCCGGCGGAAATGACAATTACAGACGAATGCTACTCAAATCGTCCAAAAAACAGGACGGTGCGCTTAGCCCGCTCTTTGGCCCGAGTTGTCTGGAATTGCTGGAAGTAAAAGAACGAAAACCAAAGAACATTTTTGAAGGAAGAATATGGGGTGATCCGGGATTTATCCACCTCTGTTTTGATATTAATGGGATGGATGAACTGAGAACACTGGTCAAAGAAAATGGATTTCCCTTTACCGTAGATAGTGCTGCTGCCATGGACACTTTTGATATGGGTGAGGCAGCCGGTAATTTCGCCTATATTCAGGCACCGGAAGGTACATTGATCGAGTTTGTTGAGACCCATAAGGTACCGTTAATGAAAAAGTTTGGTTGGTACCTCAACCTGCGGAATCGGAAGCCGGGCCCTCTGCCAAATTGGATTCTAAAAATGTTTGCCTTAAAGCGAGTGAAAGACTAATAGTCCCAGCTACTTTTCTTTTATAGGCTTTTATTCAGGAACGAAGCCGTTAAATCTGTCTCCCTTTTTAGGGGATATCAATGAAAAATGATGTATCAGTTTCCACTTTACAATTTGCCGGAACCTTTATAATTCCCCTTACATTAGCTCACAGGGATCATTCCCGGATTTTTTCTGCCAGGGAATACACAAACTCCACCGACCTTCTAAATTGCTGATTTTACTGGTATTACACATCTATACTCCTGCCATACATTCTACAATAACGGTTTTTGCATTTACATATCTGATTTGTATCAACTTTTCTCTTGATGCTTGCTGTCTTTATTTGTCCGGAAGCATTGTATTAAATGTGCTTACTCAATCTTTTTATAGTGCGTATTGCCGCTGGTATTTCGTGGAATAATAACTTTCACCAACGTACATTTATCAATAGTAAACATTGATTTTTAAACTTAATAAAATGACAATGGAAACGAACAAGCAAATTTTTCTGAAAAGTATCCTGCTATTCACCATGGTAGCATTCTTCACCTACTTTATTATTGTAGTACTTGGTATTTTAATGAATACACTGGGTTTTACGTGTAACTGTTTTAAGTATGTAGCGATTGGTATTATTGCTCTGGCTACAGCATTCTTTTCATACTGCTGGTATAACAGCTGCTGGAAGAGATAAGCTAAGATATAGTGATAATAAATTATGAGCATTGACCATCGCCTAAGCGATAGCTGTTCAATGGTCATGTTAAATTCTGAAACAGATGCGTAAGATTATTCCCGTGATACTAATGATTTTAATTCCCAGCATAGTTGCTGTGATTATTATCAATCAAAACGAAAGATCCCTCCTTCATCCGCCAACTATGGACCTGAGCATGTTTGAGCATCAGGCCGTGGTTGATCATTCCGAATTTGAGGAACTTCAAGGTGTATTTGATTCTGCACAGGCTGTAACTGCAGCTTGCCTGTCGTGTCACAACCGGCGAGGTGCAGAAGTAATGAAGACTGCTCACTGGAAGTGGTCGCGCGAAGAATATATCGAAGGTAAAGGTATTGTTCCTCTTGGTAAGAAAAATATACTAAATAACTTCTGCATAGGTGTTTCCGGAAGCGAAGGTACCTGTACACGGTGTCATATTGGATATGGCTGGAAGGATAAGAGCTTCGACTTTAAAAATCAAAACAATATAGACTGTTTGGTTTGTCACGATAACACAGGCACCTTTAGAAAAGGGAAAGGTATGGCCGGATTACCGGATCCGTCTGTGGACCTGCCATATGTAGCTCAAAATGTAGGGCTCCCGACAAAGCAAAACTGCGGTGTTTGTCATTTTTGGGGTGGTGGTGGAAACAATGTAAAGCATGGCGATCTGGATATAGCTCTTCTTGAAAGCTCAAAGCAAGTAGATGTTCATATGGCGGCTAATGGTATCGACATGACTTGTGTTGCCTGCCATAAAACAGAAAATCATAAGATTAGCGGTAAAGTTTATGCTTCGTCATCCGAAAACAAAGACAGATTAGTATGTGAACAATGTCATACAGAGACTCCACACAACGATAAGCTCCTGAATCAGCATAACATCAGGATTGCCTGTCAGACCTGTCATATTCCTGAATATGCCAAGGTTAATTCCACCAAAATGATTTGGGATTGGGAAACGGCAGGCCAGATGGATGATAGTGGTCATCCGGCACATTGGAACGACCAGGATGGAAATCATAAATACATGGCCATTAAAGGAACCTTTATCTGGGACGATCATGTTACGCCTGAATATTATTGGTTCAATGGAACTGCAAACCATCAATTAATCGGGGATAAAATCGATATTACAAACTTACCTTTACAGATGAATACTTTGTATGGATCTTACTCAGACAAAGGTGACAGCACTGGTGAAGGTTGCTCTAAGATATGGCCGGTTAAGGTTCACAGAGGCCGGCAAATATTTGATTCAAAACATCTGACTCTCATCCAGCCAAAGTTATGGGATAAGGAGAAAGGTAAGGGAGCCTATTGGAAAGACTTCGACTGGAATGTTGCAGCACAGAAGGGAATGGACTACCTGGAATTACCTTATTCTGGTGAGTTTGATTTTGTGGAAACGGAGATGTACTGGCCTTTAAATCACATGGTATCGCCGGCAGATAAATCTTTAGGGTGTAAGGATTGTCATATTCGAAAAACAGGCAGACTCGAAGAACTGACAGATTTTTATATGCCGGGTCGCGACAGATTGGTGACTCTTGATGCTTCAGGAATTATTCTGGTTCTAATTTCACTTCTGGGTGTGTTTGTACATTCAACACTCCGCCTTACTTCCGTGTTTAAGCGTGAGAACAATTCAATAAAACACCAAAAATCTGAGCAATGAAAAAAGTATATTTATACGAAGCATTCGAAAGATTCTGGCATTGGGGACAAACGCTACTTGTGCTAGCCCTCATTGTCACCGGATTTGAGATCCACAGCTCCTATGAACTACTAGGCTATAAGCTTGCAGTTCAATGGCATAACAATGCGGCCTGGGCTTTCATCGTTTTAGTTGTATTTGCCATATTCTGGCATGTCTCAACCGATGCCTGGAAGAACTACATTCCCACCATTAATAATTTAAGGGCACAACTGGATTACTACCTGCTGGGTATCTTCAAAGATGCACCTCACCCAAGCAGGAAGAGAGTACTTTCAAAATTAAATCCACTTCAACGCATTATCTATCTCGGCTTGAAAATTTTGGTAATACCGGTAATGGCTGGCACAGGCCTGATCTATTACTATTTCAATTCTCCTGAATCGCGATTGGAGGTAAGTTCGGTAGAACCAATAGCATTAATTCATACGTTGGGTGCCTTTCTGCTCGTCACCTTCCTGGTGGTCCACCTTTACCTTATCACAACCGGCCAGACACTGTTTTCAAATCTGAACGCTATGGTAACAGGCTGGGATGTAATGGACGACAATGAAGTAAAGGAAATTATTGAAGAGGCTATTGAAGAGACAGGACAAAAGGTAAAGTCCAAACGAAGTGCCACGAAACGATCAAAGGAAGTCAACGATATTGTTGCCGATGCTTTAAGCGAAACAGAAAAAAAGGTAAGAAATAAGGAACTGGCAAGTCAGAAAACAGAGAGAAAATAAAAAATCAAAACCATGAATAAGTTACCATCAATACCAATGCTTTTTGCTTTAATAACAATCCTGTTTATTGCATCTTGCGGCGATCAGGAGATCGTATACCACAATCCGGATCTATTTGTCGAAGATGCTTTAAAGATTGCTGAAGGCATTTCTGTTAGCGATTTGAAAACGATCGTTGATACCGCGGAAATGTATCTTATTCTTGATGTAAGGGAACCGAACGAGCATAATCCCGGTTACATTCCGGGATCGGTGAATATTCCGCGGGGAATCCTTGAATTTAATATTGGTAAGGCGGCTTTTTGGGAAAGTAAATATCTTTACGAACCTGTAAAGGACGATCTTATTATTCTCTATTGTAAAAAAGGGAAACGAGGAATAATGGCGGCTGCTACACTTGAAAAAATGGGTTATTCAAACGTAAAATTCCTTGAAGGTGGCTTTAAACAATGGGAACTGACCTATCCGAATGAATATGAGCGCAACGAGGAAGCGGGTGAACATGATTCAGGTGAAGAAGTTGGTGGCTGTTAGCCAGGGAAAGAAAATATCCTAATAATTTAGGGTAATTATGCTTGTTTGTTTGTGAGGTAGTCTGTATAAGGCTACCTCTTTTTGTAAGTTGATTGAGCTATTTCATTGTGGAGTTATTGACAAAGCAGACCTAAAACAGAAAATCATGCTAATATTAAAAAGGAGGTAGTCACTTTGACTACCTCCGATTGTTACCCATTCTTACTTATCTGCTCCAATCGTCGTTCATCAAGAACTTCGATTTGCTTTCCCTTAACCTCTATTATTCCATTAGATGCAAAGCTTTGCATCTCCCTAATTACGCTTTCGCGTGAAGCGCAAACGAGCGCCGAAAGATCTTTTCTGTTCAAAGGCAGAATAAACCTTTTGTTCATGTATACTTCATTCACGAAGTAGAGTAAAATTTCGGCCAGACGGCCATCGATATGTTTTTGATTATGATTAACAAAACGTTTGAAATAAGTCAACTCTTCTCTGCTGATATCTTTAATTATTTCGAGGGCAAAATTTCCGTTGTGCTCTATAAACTCTTTGAAAACATCAATATGTATGAAACATGCAATTGTTTGCTCAACTGCAGAAGCTGAATAATTATTAATTGTGTCTCCAAACAGATTTGCCAAACCCAGATAAGTAGGTGCCGGAACAATTTTTAAAATCTGATCTTTCCCTTGAAGCCCGGTCATATGAATCTTAACCAATCCTGATTTGATAAATATAACGTGAGAACTAAATGAGCTCTGCTTAAACAACATCTCACCCTTCCGGAATTCCACTTCCACACAGTTCTTTTCCAGTATATCCAGTTCGTCAGGCCCCAGAATCTCAACTGCCTGTGATTTAAATTCACAAGTTCGACAGGACGAAAATTTTGTTGTTGATACAGCGCAATTCATTAGTAATTATTTTTGTGAGTTACCTTTCGAAATTTAGTGAATTATTCAACCTTTAAAGAAGTAAATCAAACTTTAAAAGGTTGATATTTATCATCTTTCTTTCACTCTATTTCTGCTTTAATACAAGTACCGCACTAACTGTCCGGCATCTACCATTATTATTCTGAACATGACTCCGCCAAACAGAATTAATATGGCAGGAATAAAGACCGGTACCTTCTTCCCAAATAATTCGAAGACTTCGAATATTGCCGGAAGAATAAGTCCGATCCCGACTACAAACACCCAAAACATCATTGTGAAATTACCACCCAGAAAAAGTTTTGCCGCCTCAACCTGCACTTCAGGGCCTGCACGAAATCCCATAAAGAGGTGAGCAATTAAGAAAAGTTCAATTCCTATCAGGATGAGATCAATTTTGCTAAACATTATCCGTTCCTTGTGATCCGACGACATCCACATAATTGTAGCAGCAGCGGTTGATAATCCTGATACCAGGAACAGAGGGCCAAGAATCGAGGTATTCCAAAGTGGCCGAGCGTTGAATGCTGAGAGAAGAATCCCGGTATATACACCTAGTATAACGGCATAATAAATTAATACCCAGGCGTAAAGCTTTTTATTTCTTATTATCCAGGCTTCCAGTACCCTGAATATTTTATACTTCCAGTCCCAGTTTTGTTCTTGTTCAACAGGTTTTAACACCATTCGCAACATTCTCGCATAAAAGGATTTGTCCCAGTTTATAACAGGAAATAAATCCTTTAAAAAGGTTGCTACCCATGCGAAGCTAAGAGGTGTTATGATCAGAAGTGTCCATGCCCCCCATGACATTGGCGATTCGAGGCGAATCGTTGTATAAAGTTGCCAGAAAAATAGTTTATGCTTCAGATCCAGGAATAGTGCAACCAATCCAAGAATGATAGCAAACGGTGCAAGTATTGAAGCCGACTTAACGGCTGTTTTATATTGTGATTCTTTCCCTAACAAACTGTAAAGTGCGGAAAAGAATATTAATCCGGCCGCAAGGCCTCCAAGAAAAAGATAGATAGGAATTTCCCAATGCCATATATTTAGATAAGGATCAATCCCTTCGTTCATTCTTCCGCTAACAATAATTTCTTCCTTCATTTTTCAAATCATTAAATATTGAACTTCACATTTAGTAGAGGTAGAAAATTTGAGGTTTAGTCCCGGTTTCCGGTGACAAAACTTTCCATTTTCGGGTTGCCAGAATCTCTATTATTTCACTTCCCGGTTCATCGAGATCACCAAAATACATACACCTGGTAGGACACACTGAAACGCAAAATGGATCCTGTTCTTTTTCTACCCTATGCAAGCAAAAGGTACACTTGTCTATATGACCTTCGGGGTGTGAGAAGCGTGCATCGTAGGGACATGATTCAACGCACGCACCACAACCAATGCACTTCTCTTCAGTCACAACGACTATCCCACCCTGAGCATAGTGGCTGGCGCCTGTCGGGCAACACCTTATACATGGTGAATTGTCGCAATGATTGCAACGTTCTGAGCGAAGTTCCAGGTTAAGCTTTGGATAGGTTCCATCGGTTCGCTCCACGATCCAGTCACGGGCATATCCATGTGGTACATCATTTTCAGTCTGACAGGCTACAACACAATCGCAACAACCTACACACTTTTTAGTATCTATCGCCATTGCATATCTCATGACTCAAGCTCCTCTTTTGTTTGCATATTCTTTTTGAAAGTCACAAAGTTTCCACGTAGTCCGGTACCTCCCATTAATGGATCTATCAGTACGTTTGTAATTAATTCTGAATCGCTGGCTCCTTTGCCATGTGCCCGGGTTAGGTTCTTGTTACTATGGCCAAAACCGTGAATCATATATATCGAATCAGGTCTGATTCTTTCTGTTACTCTTACTTTGATTGGAAAGGATGTAACCACGCCATCCTGATTTTCCAGATAGACTTCTTCTCCATTGCTCAGATTCCATTGATCGGCAACTTTTGGATTCACCCACACCTTATTCTCATCCATCATATCTGTCAGATTAGGATTGTTTGAAGTTCGGCTGAAGGTATGCATGGGTGCACGTCCGTAATTTAACCTGTAAAAGTTTTCCGGTGGTTCCGGATGTTCGGTATAAACCGGTAAGGGATCGAATCCGGCTTCTTTCAGCCTTGTAGAATATAGTTCTATCTTACCTGATGGAGTTTTGAAATGATAATCTTCATAACCTTCTATGTATAGCTTTTTCTCATCAACCCCAAACTGAACAACACCCTGCTTCATGACATCATCGTAAGTCATTCCGATTTGCTCCAGTTGCCATTCAAGCACATCCTTATAGTCTGTATAGTTGAAGAAATCATCAAGTCCCAGCTTTATTCCAAGCTGCTGAGCAATCCACCAGCCCGGTTTTGAATGATATTTTGGACGGGCTGCCGGAACACGTATTGCCAAGGTTGGAATACGGTTCTGTGCAACACGAATGTCATCGTGTCTTTCAAGATAAGTACACTCAGGAAGAACCACATCGGCGTAGCCGGTGATCTCCATTGGCATTGTATCAACAGCCACCAGGAAGTCGAGGTTTTCAATGGCCGAAATTGTTCGTTTTGTATCCGGCATGGTGAGTGGAAGATTGGATCCGACCACAATCCAGGCCTTAATCTTTTTATCCGAAGGGCTCTCCGGAAGAGAAGCATCAATCAGCACATTGGTAACTGAGCTTTTTGCAAATTCGTATTTACCATCTGCAATATCTTTCCATCCCCAATTTGCTTTTGGATATGCAGGAGCAGGGAATCCGGGAAGTCCTGTCTTTTGTGGGAAGTAGATTCCACCTTTCCGGCCATAGGCACCAAGAATGGCATTTAAAATGGCAACAGCACGCAGGCGTTGCGTATCGTCACCATACCATGTAACGTGCCGTCCCGGATTAATTATCACCGATGGTGCGGCATAGGCCATTCTCCTGGCAGTTTCCCTGATCAGGGATGCCTCAATTTTACATTTATCCTCGGCCCATTCAGGTGTAAATTCTGCCACGTGAGCTTTTAATTCATCAAAACCAATGGCATATTTCTCCAGATACTCCTTATCGTACAGATCCTCTTCAATAATTACATTCATCCATGCAAGAAGAAGCGCAAGATCTGTCGCCGGCTGAACAGGCAACCAGAAATCTGATTTACTTGCAGCAGTTGAGAAGCGAGGATCCACTGTAATAATGGTTGCCTTTTTGTCGATGGCATTAGACATTTCCTGAACCTGGCCATTGTGCATATTCTCACCAAGGTGAGATCCGATTAACACAAGGCATTTAGTATTATCAATATCCAGTGGTTCAGGTGATTTCAGCGGTTTACCAAAGGTAATATCAAAAGCTTCCTCGCGAGGACCTTTACATTGTGCATAAGCCGGCCCGGCTATATTTACTGTTCCAAAAGCTTTCATCAGGCGGTTGAAGTGTTTTCCACTTGAACCATGTTTAAACAGAGCTATGCTTTCTGCTCCGTGCTCTGCCTTAATCTCCGTAAACTTTTCTGCAATTACACTAAGCGCCTTGTCCCATGAAACCGGTTTAAAAGTCTCTTTACCGTTTTCGCTTACCCTGAGCATCGGTTTCTTCAACCTGTCGCTGTCCATATACATTCCGACACCACCTGTTCCTCTTGGGCAAAAGCGGCCATTGCTATTTGGATCCTTCTTGTTACCTGCAATTTTCCAGATACCGGAATCTTCCCTCGAATATACCCAACCCGCACAATTCCAGAAGCATATTTCGCAATAGTTAGGATACCTTAGATATCTGCTGTTTTGTAACCTTTTCTTCTCATCCCTGGATTGGGAGTCGAAAATTGAATTAGCGAAAATAGCGGCTGAAGCACTAAGTGAGCTTATTTTGATAAATTTTCTTCTTTTCATCCGTTCATAATTTGCTTTCTAAGAGTCGGAAGGAGCACCCAAACTACCTGTCTATTGTTTAGTCTTTTATCAATTCTGAAAGACACTCCGATCCTATTCCTATCCGAGGTGGATACTTCTGTAAAAAAGCCGAACGATACTTATCATCTGTGAGTTGTAGATTATTCTTGTTATGAATGTTCTCAAGATGGAAGTTTCATTCCTTGGATAATTATTATTTGTTTGCTTGCAATTGTTCTCTCTAAAAAGAGTAAAATGACAGGGCAGTCAAAATGCCCTGTCTAGATTATGAAATGATTATTTTACAACGCTGTTGCCTTTAGATAACCACTCGTAGACAGCACCATCGTACACTTTTACATTCTTGTATCCCAGTATAGTTGTTAGAGCCATATAAACAACACCAGCTCTTACACTAGAGGTACAATAAAGAATGATCTCCTTATCAGCTGTGATACCTGCTTTTTTTAATGCAGCTTCCATCTCAGCTTTCGTTTTCAGATTTCCACCGGCAGCTTTCAAATCTTCGAAGTGAAAATTAACAGCTCCTTTTATATGTCCCAGTTTATCAGTTTTTCCTTCTGAACCATTGAATTCAGCAAGAGGACGAACATCAAGCAGAACAGCTTTTCCAGCTTTAACATCGGCCAAAGTGGCCAATACAGATTTGTTTACTTTCGGCGTAAAGGTCGCTGGCTTAACTTTTGTTGGATTTTTGGTAACCGGCTTGCGGCCTTTCTTCCATCCTTCCAGGCCACCGTCAATGATCTTAACATTTTCAGCTCCCATATACTTTAAGATCCAGTACACACGTCCGGCATATTTATAGGATCCCTTATCATATAAAATGATTTGCTTTGAAGTTGTTAAACCCTGTGCACCAAAAATCTTAGCCAGTTCAGCAGCAGGTTTGACCATGCTTTTTATTGGATCATGATTACAAAGGTCTTTGTGGTAAATATTTACAGAGTTAGTAATATGCACCTTTTTAAAATCTTCCGGTTTAACACATGCAACGATTATTGCATCCGGATTTTTGATTAGTTTGGCAGCGTCTTTCACTGCCATGATATCTTGTCCTGCTGAGAATAGGGGAAGGACAAAGATGAAGGCCAAAAGGTATAATCTCACTTTCATTTTATTGTATTTTATCGATTAGAATTTAACTTGTAGTTGTACCAGAATATCATCATTCATTACCTCAGCACCTTTCTCAGCACGGTAACGATAGTTTACCTGGATTCTGGTCCAATCGTTAAACCAGTAATTTATACCGGTTGTAATAATAGTTTCTTCTGTGTTCTTAGCATTCTTATCATAATCAAAGGCTTCAAACTTCACTACAGGTTGAAGGTTCCATGGTGTCATATAAAGTACCTGAGCGTAATAACCATCGCGTTTTCTGCCTAATGGTACAGGATCTACACCACAGCCACCACCTGCTGCCGGATAATAATCACCTTCATCATATATGTATTCAGCCTGGAATAAAAGATCGGCCAGCTCTATTTGCATCTCACCGGCGAAAGAGAATCTTCTGTCTTCGTTCTTAACAGGGTATCCCAGACGGTAGCTACCGCCAATACGCAGGAAGTCAAGAGGTTTTAATGTTAAACGGGCAATAAAATCTTTTTTCATATTGTTGTCTTCAATCAACAGGCCACGACCGTTCATGATGGCTACAGCGTACTTTAAGAAGGTTTCTTTGTTACCACCAGTAACCATGATACCCATGTCGCGTTGAGGTGCAACTAATTGATCAGAAACAGATGCACGAAAGATTGTGTGCAAGCCAGAACATGAAGTATTAACCTCTTGTCCGAATGGCTGTTTGAATGAACCCATTGATACTTTGGCCCAGTCGAATCGTTTGTAAGAAATAAATGCGTCGAGCAAATATGGATGTCCGGTTCCGCTAACAAACTTACTGTTTTCCATAACTACGTAATATGAAAAATCATAAGGGATATTGCCAGTAAAACCGATTCTTGCTCTTTTAAATTTGAACGTGCTATGACCTGGATCGGTCATTCTGTAATCGAATTCAGGTTGGAAGAAACCGAATAATTTTGCAGCATCATCATCTCCGGCTGGTTCTTCACATCCTTGTCCAAATGAAAGCTGGGCAGCGGAGAATAAAAATGCTATCAGTAACAGTTTGGTAATCGTTTTCATCGGTGTATATTTTAACTTTCAATTGTCACATGGAAAAGGATCATCTTCGATTTGTGAGTTCTGATGCTTTTCATGCTCTGTTCATCATAATTGTATAGAAAAGAGAAAGAAGGCACCCGATAAGATCAGGTGCCTTATAATTAATTATTGTACAGTTGGTAAATCTTTTGGATTTGAATCGAATCCCCACTGGTTAGAAGTCCACGCAGCATTCTCGTTGTACATACCATTCATCCCAAACTTAAGGCTTACTGCATCATAACCCATAACATTAAGGAATGCAGAAATAACAGCTGAGGTTTGACCAGTGTAACAATAAGTTACAACCTGCTTGCCAGGATCTAAACCTAAAATAGACTCATCACCAATTAGCAAAGGAAGAATTCTAACAGCACCTTTGATATGTCCGAAAGCGATGTAATCAGTTTCTGAGAAATAATTGTTAATGAAATAGTCATTAGGAGCATCAAGTACAGCGGTACCATCAACACCTTTGAAACCATCTGCGACAACGGCTTCAACTCTTTCTTTAAGAATAGCTTCACCTTCTTCTAAAGTAGAAGTAAATGTTGCTGCTTCATAAACCTGATTTGCAGGAGCTAGATCATATGTCCAGTTCACATTACCATCAGCATAAGCACCACACTTACCTGACCAGCTATCAGTAGCTACATTCCATCCGCTCATTCCCCATTTCAGAGCTTGTGCATCATGGTAACCATAGAGGCGAAGCAATGATGTTGCATAACAAGCAGATTGGCCTGAATAACAAACAACCAAAATTTTCTTGTCAGCATTAGCAGCCTCTGTTAGAATATCACCGAATGCCACGTTGTTAGCACCTGCAATATGTCCTTCAGCAAATACTACGTCTGATCTGATGTCCATGATGTAGTAATTAGCAGCCCATGCGTCAACCTCATCAGCACTAGCAGGAGCACCTGTTACAAACTTCATATCATCAGCATTCTTGATTACATGGTTAAGATCCATGTCAGTTGCAATAAGATGATCTTTCAAAACTTCTACCGGATCAATTTCATCAACCGGATCAGTTTCCTCATCCTTACAGCTTGTCAGGATTACTGCAGGAATCAGTAAAAAAGCAATTAAGTAAAATGATAACTTCTTCATAATAATAAATTTTAATTAATAGATTGGATAACTTTAATAATGTATAATGTAAATAATTAACATCCTCCGTCGTCGGAACCACCTGCTGTGCCCATTACAGGGCCGGCATTTGCTACCTCATTCTTCTCTACCAAATCGGGATATGCAACTTTCCAGGCATTCAGGCCACCAGCTACATTCATCACATTGGTATATCCCAGGCTTTGAAGAGCAGAAGCAGCCAAAGCACCTCTGTGACCTTTTTTACAGCAGAGAATAATTAGTTCATCTTTCAATGGCATGTAGAGCATTTCTTCTTCCCAGTAACTTTCTTTTGCTATTCTGAATTCCACTAAACCTCTGGGAATATTGACAGCTCCGGGGATATAGGCGCCATTGTATTCGTTTGGCTCCCTTACATCAATAATAAGGTATGGCTCATCACCATCGTAAATTCCTTTGATCTGTTCGACAGTTAGTTCTGTTATACCTGCCTTAACGCTTTCAACAAGAACATCAACATTTTCGAACTGCCTGTTTGCTACTTTCGAATCACAACTGAATAAAGTAACAGCTACCAGAGTAACTATTAGTAGATTCAATATTCGCTTTCTCATCATGACTTTTTCTTTTAAAATTTGACCTATACAAATTTTGCTTTTGAAAAGTAGAATGTGAAACAAATGGAGCTGATAGTCATTAAGTATCATAGTGTAATGCAATAGTTGAAAAGCTGATACAGATCATGTATTTCTCTGACAAATGGTTATCTTTGTTATCGATAAATAGGGGGTATAGCTATGACAACTCACAATACATTATCATCATGTACAGTTTCCAGCACTACCTGTCGATGCTTCGAAAAGCTGTCTCCGGAAGAGAACGAACTGATTGACTCTAACAGCGTTACGGTAAAATTCAGCAAGGGAGAATTCATCTGCAAACAGGGAACATTTGCCTCTCATGTAATGTTGGTCATCAATGGCCTTGCCAAAATTTATGTGGAAGGAAAATCCGACAACCTTATCCTGAAAATTATTCCTTCCGGCAATTTGGTTGGCCTGACCTCTATCTTCGAAGGCAACACCATTTTTCAGTATTCTTCCAGTGCATACATTGATTCTGAGATAAAGTTAATAGACATTAATGTTTTCCGTAAGCTGATTAAAACCAATGCTGCTTTTGCTTCAGAAATCATAAATATCCTCACTGAAAATAATCTTCAGATCTATGGCCGTTTTTTCTGTCTTACACGCAAACAATCCTATGGAAGATTGGCCGACATCCTACTTTGTCTTTCAGAAAGAATTTATAAATCCACGGAGTTTGACCTGCATTTGTCCAGAAAAGATTTGGCCGAACTAACGGGTATGTCTACTGAAAATGTAATCAGAATGCTAAAAAAATTCAAGGAGGAGGATTTAATTCAACTTGATGGCAAGCAGTTGATTGTGAAGAATCCTGAATCCCTCAGGAGAATAAGTGAGAACGGTTAAGTATATTTCATGAAGAAGCTGCCACTTACAGGGATCGTCCTTGCTGGCGGACAAAGCAGACGTTTTGGACAGGATAAAAGCCTCGCACTTATCAATGATAAACCACTTATTGAACATGTACTCACTTTATTGAATTCAGTGTGCGATGAGATTCTTATAAGTGTAAATGATGATAAATTCAGGCATTTACCTTTTACTTCAATTGCTGATAAAGAATCATTCGGGCCATTGAGCGGAATTCTGGCAACACTGCCAGCTATTTCACATCGCGCGGCTCTCATCATTCCTACGGATACTCCTCATTTCAATACCGGCCTCATTGAGTATTTATACAATAATTCTGTTCCCGACCGAATAAGCGTTGCCTTTAATCCGGATGGCCAAATGGAACCTCTGTGCGCCATCTATCCAAAATCGTTGTTTCCGGCAATCCGGGAAATTGCATCTAACGGAGAACGTAAACTGGCAGTACTCATCAAAAAGGCTGGATTTAAGCAGGTAAGCATTACGAAGGATTTGCCGTTTTATACTGAGAACTTATTTCTGAATATTAACAGGCCGGAAGATCTGTCTTCTCACATATCGAAAAACTAACACCTTCATTTCCGAAATTCGTGATCAGATTTTTACGATTTGATATTCCGGGGAAGCTACGCATCTATGTTTCTCATGAAGTCGTATAGATCATCTTCAGGGTTCAGTTGAAGTTTCTTTTTTA
>Ga0233443_1001908_pt1 | contig 17012 bp, 16 predicted proteins | sample SI_123_September_2_FD_182784 | JGI IMG/M metagenome (GOLD analysis project Ga0233443, IMG submission 182784) | Seawater microbial communities from Saanich Inlet, British Columbia, Canada - SI_123_September2016_200_MG | ecosystem: Environmental > Aquatic > Marine > Inlet | place: Canada: British... | reverse complement strand
GGCGTTGAAAACTACAGCGTTCTCAGAAATGCTCTGACATCATCCGCAGATCGGTCTGGGAGCTCCTCCATCGGAATATGACCCACGTCTTCGTAAACGACTTTTCTTGCGTTCGGTAACGCCATTTCGAACTTATCAGCCACACTCACGGGGATCAGTGCATCTTCAGCGCCCCACATAATGAGGGTTGGCTGTCTGAGAACGGAAAGATTGATTGCAGCAACTTTACCCGGGGAATAACCTGAAAATCTCGCGAGCGTTGCGTCTCGCGTACCCTCACGAATAGAGAGCTCGTAGTATCTGTCTATCAGCGCCTGATCGACCACAGGAGAATTATTGTAAGAGGCACGGACACCCTGCGCAGCGAGTTGGTAGGGATCAATGTATCGTGCGATCGCGCGAAACCACGGTTTCGACAGCAGGGTAAATGCCAAAGGTCGACGCTCGTTGCCAACATCGCTTGACTGAACACGCTCACTCCTCCACTGCGGTAGTCCGGACGCATCGATAAGAATCATAGCGATCACTTTCTCGGGATAAGCTAGGCTATACCGCCAGGTAGCACCCCCACCCATGGAGTTACCCCCAAGGGCAAACCCACTGACACCGAGATGTTCAACCACAGCGTTAATCGCTTCAACGAACGCAACCGATGAGTAATCATCACCAACTACTCGGCCGGTTAAGCCGTGACCAGGCAAATCTAGGGTAATGACGCGAAACTCATTACCTAGTCGCTGAACCCAAGGCTCCCATGTGTGTAGCGAAGCATTTGAGCCATGCACTAGCACCAGAGGTAGTCCTAGCGGATTACCTTCATCTCGGTAATGTATTCGTGCGCCAGACGCTACATCGAGAAAGCGCGAATGCTTGTTGGCATATTTCGCATCAACTTCTGATGCTGGAAGGTCTCCCTTGTACATCAAGACTATTAAAATCATCACCAAGGCTGTCATTACGAAGCCAAGTCGCTTTAAAACTAGCATAACAACCCCTTTTGTCCGGTATCTGGTTTATTGATCACTACAGGAATGTTACTGTCCTTACCGCAACATCAAAGCACAAAACGCTATAGAAAACGGAGCCATCTAATCCATGCGGCCAGAAAGAACAAAAGCTACAAAGAACGAAAGCAACTCATTAAGCAAGCTCAGCAACAACGGCTTTTCAACCCCAATCACCGCCGACTCGCCATCCCTACCATTGCTAAATTTGAACGCTGGCAGACAGGCTGTACTCGATTACTTCAACAACACTTGGGCGCTAACAGAGCTATTGTTTTCTTCCCTGAACAGTGATGACGTGTATTTTCTTGCTCCCTATCACAAAACAAGACACCCGCTGGTTTTCTACTACGCGCACCCCGCGTGTTTCTACGCAAATAAGCTATTGGTTAGCGGACTCATCGATGAACCCGTTAATCAGGCTTACGAGCTTCTTTTCGAAGCCGGCGTGGACGAAATGGGCTGGGATGATCTGCACGAAGGTCAACCCGATATTTGGCCCAGCATGGACGATGTCCGCGATTATCGACAAGTCATATATGACTTGGTCATAGATGTTATACGCCACCATCCAGCATTGGATGAGGCTATTACGATGGATTCACCCGCCTGGTCGATTGCGATGGGCTGTGAACACGAACGTATTCATCTTGAAACCTCCAGCGTGCTCATCCGGGAGCTTCCTATCGAGCATGTTACAAAGCCTGCGCACTGGCCGGAATTTCAGGGTATTGAAAAAACTAGCCGCCCGGCACCTGTACCCGATGAGAATCCGCTCATTCAGGTAGCGAGCGATAAAGTTAGTCTGGGCAAACCAAAAGATTGGCCAAGTTTCGGTTGGGACAACGAATACGGGCAAGACATCCGGGAAACGAGCAGCCTACAGGCAAGCAAATTTCTCGTCAGCAACGCAGAGTACCATCGCTTTGTAAAAGCGGGTGGTTACGAAAACGAGAGTTATTGGAGCGAAGCTGGCTGGGGATGGCGACGATTCAGAAATGCCAAATGGCCAACATTTTGGGTGCAAGATGGCCCATCCGGCTCTCATCGATACAAGCTGAGGACCATTTTCTCAGTGGAACCAATGCAATGGACCTGGCCTGCGGTCGTCAACTACTACGAAGCCAAAGCTTATTGCGAATGGCTAAACGAGCAGAACCCCGGCCAAACATTTAGGTTACCCAATGAAGCTGAGTATCTGAATATCCGCGACATCGACATACCTGATCAGCAGCAGTGGCAGGCCTCTGCAGAGAAGTCGACTGCGGCTGATGCTGTTATGCATGTTGCCACGGCAAAAATATACAACCTGAACTTAAGGTTCGGTAGTGAAAGCCCAGTCGATGCCAACGCGCCCAATTCGGCAGGGTTTCACGACGTCATGGGCAATGTCTGGCAATGGTGCGAAGACGCATTTCACCCCTTAAACGAATTTAAAATTCATCCGTATTACACGGACTTCTCCACTCCCTGTTACGACAATGAACATCAGATGATACTCGGTGGCTCATTCATCAGTACCGGAGATGAGGCCAGCATCTGGTCGCGCTTTCACTTTCGCCCGCACTTTTTCCAACATGCAGGTTTCCGCCTTGTAACCAGCGACGGAACAGACAATGACGGCGGAAAAAAATACGAGACATCTCAGCTAGTTGATCAATACATGTTATTCCACTGGGGGTCTGATGAAGAACAGCGAGACGAGGCTATCACTGAGCGGATCGGTCACCCGGGTCACATGAATTTAATGGAAAGAACCGTCGAGCTGATGGACGAACATGCCAGCGCCAAAAGTCGCGCACTCGACCTCGGTTGTGCTGTGGGTCGAACAACTTTTGACCTCAGCAGAACTTTTTCGAAGGTCACTGGGCTCGACTTCAGTCAGGCATTTATCGATGCCGCCAATGTGCTTAAATCCAACGGTAGACTCGACTATCAACGATTAGAGACAGGTCAATTCTCAACGCCAATGGTCGCAAGCGTCGCCGACGAGATAGACAGAGACAAGACTGATTTTGTCGTTGGGGACGCGATGGACCTCGCCGATATTCCAGCCCTTGCGGAGAACGGCCCGTATGATGCGATACTTCTAAGTAATCTTATGTGTCGGCTCACCACTCCGGCCGCATGCCTGACACAATTTACAGCTGACGATACCTACATCGGTAAAGGCGGCATATTGGTATTTGCTTCCCCCAACACTTGGATGGAACAATACACTGATCCGGATTTGTTTTTGGATGGCGGCTCAAGTGAAGAAACCCTGGCCAAGCTTGGATCACTCTTGCCTGGTTTCACCCAGATGCATGAGGAAGACCTCCCATTTATGATCAGAGAGCACCGAAGAAAGTATGAATATATCGTCAGTCAGGTATCTGTTTGGCGAAAAGACTAACAACTAAATTTCCTCACACAACCACGACTTTAAGGAGAATCAACATGTCAGACCCTGTTAGAGCAGCAGACACACCTTTCGGTACCGAAGTAGAAGAGGGTAAGTCCTATTTTTGGTGCGCCTGTGGCAAAAGCCAGAAACAACCTTTCTGCGACGGCTCGCATGCCGATACGGAATTCCTACCATTGAAATACACAGCAGAAGCATCAAAAACCCTATATTTTTGCGGCTGCAAAGCGACCCGCAATGCGCCTCTTTGTGATGGGTCACATAACAGTTAGTCAATTTTCAAATATTCACGTTAAGTCACCAACGTAGGACACGGAAATGAAAGATTTTAGCGGTAAGGTCGCGGTTATTACAGGAGCCGCCAGCGGAATCGGATTGGCACTCACAAAAAAATGTCTCGCAGAAGGCATGCAGGTTGTTATGGCGGACATCCAACAGGATGCGCTAGACAAAGCGGCAGCCGACCTACAAGCGGCAGGTAACAACAATATCCTGGCGGTAAGAACAGATGTGTCCCTACAGGAAGAGATTGAAGCCCTCGCTAAAAAATCGATGGATCACTTCGGCGCAGTTCACCTTTTGTTTAACAACGCCGGTGTTGGCGGCGGTGGTAACGCATGGGAAAGTACCGCCAAAGACTGGGAATGGGTCATCGGCGTTAACCTGTGGAGCGTCATTCACGGCGTTCGTGTTTTCACACCACTCATGATTGAGCAAAATACAGAGTGCCACATTGTGAACACGGCCTCGGTGGCAGGTCTACTGGGTGGCGTAACCAATGCCTGCTATTCGGTGACCAAGCACGGCGTCGTTGCACTGACTGAAAATTTGTACTCTGATTTACGCCAGCAAAACCTCAAAGTAGGCGCGTCTGTCCTTTGTCCGGGTTTCATTAACACCAACATTCACGACAGCGGACGAAACCGTCAGGATCGCGTGACAAACGAGGGCGACACTGGCCCCACAGCAGAACAGTTAGAAATGCGAAATGCGTTCAAGACATTTCTGGAACAAGGCATGCAGCCTGAGCAGCTCGCAGAAATCGTTTTCGAAGGCATCAAGGCTGATCGCCTTTATATTCTTACTCACACCGATTTTGATGATTTACTAATGAGCCGAGCAAAAAACATTGCACGCGGCATTAATCCTGAACCTGTGAATTTATAGTTGAAAATTGCAGCGCCGGCTTAAACCATTACTGGTTTTGTTGATCGCTGCTTTGACGCTCCGAATAGGGCTTCCCCCCACCGGAAACAAGTAATTAATCCAAAAGTTACAAAAGCAAAATCGCGAGTACATCACCCATGTGCTCACCCTGTTACGACCCATCTTGCAATTGACACCCAATTCACCGTACATTATCCGTCTTCCCAACAAACTTCCGGCAAACCGATGAGCGAAGCAATCAAGCAGGCTGAAGATATCATTCCTGACCCATATTCTCTTCCGATTGATGAACTCAGTGTTGTACAGGCTCGCCTGTTCCAAACTGATTCACACTGGGCATATTTTGAGAGACTCAGAAAAGAAGACCCGGTGCACCTGAACGACGACGAAGACTGGGGCAGGCATTGGTCAATTACAAAATTCAACGACATCATGTATGTTGACAAGCATCACGACCTGTTTTCTTCAGAAGATGGTATCACGCTTGGATTACCCACCAGTCGCCAGCATGAACGAGCCAACTTTCAGACCAGCAACTTCATTGCGATGGACCCACCTAAACACGATGTCCAACGCGCAACCGTTTCACCGGTAGTACAGCCAAGTAATCTCGCGCTAATGGAAAGCACGATACGCGAGCGAGTCTGCAATATTTTAGATTCTTTGCCTCGAGACAAAGAATTCAACTGGGTTGATCTCGTTTCAATCGAACTGACAACCCAGATGCTTGCGACTCTGTTTGACTTCCCCTTTGAAGATCGACGTTTGTTAACCCATTGGTCCGACATCGCAACAGCAGGACCAGACAGCGACATTGATTATCGGGTACGGCAGCAAGAACTCATGAAGTGTCTTGAATACTTCACCCGGCTCTGGAACGAGAGAGTTAACGAGCCGCCAAGGACTGATCTGATTTCGATGCTTGCGCATGGTGAGAACACCCGTGACATGGACCCCATGGAGTACCTCGGCAACCTGATCTTACTCATCGTTGGCGGTAATGACACGACTAGAAACTCACTCACTGGTGGCGTGCTGGCACTGAACCAGAATCCGGATCAATATCAGAAATTAAAAGAGAACCCGGATCTGATACCCAAACTGGTGCCTGAGATCATTCGTTGGCAAACGCCTCTAGCCTATATGCGCAGAACCGCAGCACAGGATACAGAGCTCGGAGGGAAACAAATTAAGAAAGGCGACAAGTTACTCATGTGGTACGTCTCCGGAAACCGTGACGAGGAGGTCATCGACAACCCTAATGACTTTATCATCGACCGCGCAAATCCAAGGCACCACCTTTCATTTGGCTTTGGTATTCACCGGTGCATGGGTAATCGACTTGCAGAAATGCAGATAAAAATCGCCTGGGAAGAGATTTTGAAGAGATTCGACAAGGTCGAAGTCACCGGTGAACCGGTCAGAACGTTATCAACATTCGTCAAAGGCTACACCCATTTGCCCGTTCGACTTCATGAGAAGCAATAGAGAGACCAGGTTCAATAGCGCGACGATAAAGACAACCGCTTGTCGGGGCCAACCACCACTTTGCATCCAGACTGGCAGTGCCCCTGCGAACAGTCTTTTACAAACAAATGTAACGCAGATGTTTATCTGGACATCCGATAGGTGTTAACGGCGCACTAAATCCAGCGTAGAGGAGCATTCCATGTTGAGACGTGTTCGAGGATACTTTGCATATCGTGAAGCTGACGATCGTCATTCGGCAGCACGTGAAATTGAGACTCGAGGCTTCGCACTGCTGTCAAATGTGTTCAAGCCCTCCGAGATAGCGGCATTGGCAGCAGAAATCAACCAAGTCTTTGATGAGCAATCCAGAGCGAATCGCGCTGGTTCAGGCAGAACGCCTGACGACGATGAGTGTTTTCGCTACGCGATGTTAAATCACAGTGCGCTATCACAACAGGCGACAGCAAATCCAAAAATCCTTGCGGCTATAGAACCCTTGTTAGGCGAAGATTGCCACATCATTGCTAATACAGCCTGGCGCAACCCGCCTAATGACGCCAGCTCGCATGGTGGGCAAGCATGGCATATCGACGCCGGGCCGCATGTGCCGTTACCTGAAGGCGTGACCTGGCCTGCAGACATCCCACATCCTGTTTTCGCTATTGGCGTCCACATTTACCTGAAAGATTGTAGGCTTGAAGATGGACCCACCGGGGTTCTGGAAGGGAGTCAATTGTCAGGTAAGTTCCCCCCGCCTGATGAATCCATGAATGACGATTTAGCTTACAATGGCAAACAAGTTGTTCCACTGCTGGCTCATGCGGGAGATGTTGGGTTATTCGTTTCCGATATTTGGCACCGCCGAATGTCGACTATGGAAGGGGACAGCGGGCGCTTTTTCCTTCAGGTGCATTATGGCCGTAGAGATATTGCGCAAAGAATTCAGACAACAGAGACGACCAACCACCTTTCAGAACAAGCTATCGGTAGAGCTAAGACGACGCGGGAGCAGACGCTGATAGGCTTGCACAAACCATTCTTTTACGACGGGTAGATACTTAACTGCGAACCTATTCCATAAAGCGCACTTTCCCTGCCTTGCGATAACGCTGGTTAGCCCTAACCAAGCGCACACCCCTCCAGGGTTATACGATGCATCTCTCGTCGTTGGCCCTGATAGTCATTTTGCGCATAGTGCCAAGTTGCTCTATTGTCCCAAAATGCAACTGAGCCAGGCCGCCATTGAAATTTGGTGACGAACTCGTCTCTGATAGCAATGTCATATAGATACTCGAGTAAGGGCACTGAGTCTTCCTCAGACCAATTTTCAAAATGAAGCGTAAATGCGCGGTTGACATAAAGCGCTTTTCTGCCGCTCATTGGATGAGTAATGACAACCGGGTGGACCGGATTTTCGAGCGCATCAGCTGCATCAGCGTTACCAATACGTCCACCGGTTCCTCCGGATTGCTTATCGCCTGACTTTGTCCCGAACGCATAATGCGCCGAGTGAACCGCGCGCATTCGCTCAAGGGTTTCTTTCAGGCCATCTGAAAGGCTGTCGTAAGCCTTATACATACTCGTAAACCATGTATCTCCTCCTGATTCAGGAAGTTCTTTTGCAACCAGAATAGAACCAAGCGCGGGTTCTTGATCATAGCTATGATCTGTATGCCAGCCACCACCTATGTTCTGTTCCTGGTGCTCCTCTTTGGTGACCATGGCAATTTCAGGGTATTTGTCATTCGCTTTAAAGAATCGATTAATGTTGATTTCACCCCAACGTTTGGCGAACGCGATGTGATCTTCTTCAGTTAAATGCTGGTCGCGAAAAAAGATCAATCCATTCTCGGTAAAAGCAGACTTGATACCTTCATACTCGTTGTCCGAGAGGTGGCGAATATCAACGCCCGTGATCTCTGCGCCAACTCCTGACAATCTGGAAATCTCCATGCTCTTCTCCTCATTGCTGCCTTTGCAGCACACTGTTGTCGATATAATAACCTCGAACGAGCGTTCGGTCATCCTGCTAGCGATCAACTCTTAATGTGACAAAAAGCCGTCGATAATGTAGTTTTCATCAACACGCATAAAAAACAGAGGAGCTCACATGACCATTAAGTCTGTCGTCACCGAATCAGGCAAATACACCTACGAAAATTTTCACTTTTCTCAGGCAACAGTTTGTAACGGAATGGTTTACTGTTCCGGCGTTGTCGGCTCAAACGCCAAAGGAAGAATGCCTGAAACGCTTGAGGAAGAGTTTGAAAACGCGTGGCGATCCATTGGTGAGATTCTTGAAGCGAGTGGTTCCAGCTATAGCAACATCGTCGAATACACGAGTTATCACATTGGCATGCAGAGTCACATAGCAGCATTCATGGCGATACGAGACAAGTTTGTTTCCGCGCCATGGCCTGCCTGGACCGCTATCGGAACAACCGAGCTAGCAATGCCCGGTGCGCACGTTGAAATACGCGTCGTCGCCAGAGTTGCCGACTGATCAAGTTAGGAATCACAACAAAATGAACTATGCATCTGCATCGACGCTCTCGCGACAAATAGCCGATAGAGAAATCAGTTGTACCGAACTCATGCAGGACACGCTGGATAACATCGAGCGGATAAATCCTGTGTACAACGCGATAGTGTCAATCTCAGATCATAGTATGCTGCTAACACAGGCACGGGAGGCCGATTCAGCATTAGCAAAGGGCGAATACCGTGGCTGGATGCACGGTTTCCCCCATGCCATTAAGGACTTGGCTAACTGCGAGGGATATGTGACAAGTTGTGGCTCACCGCTGCTAGCCAACAATGTTGCGGGAGACGATGCCATTTTTACCCGTCGGATTCGCGAAGCCGGCGCAATATTTATTGGTAAAACGAACGTGCCCGAATTTGGACTAGGCTCTCAATCCTACAACACGCTTCACGGATCGACTCGGAATGCATTTAATCCGGCACTGTGCGCCGGGGGAAGCAGTGGAGGCGCTGCCGTTGCCCTAGCGCTCGATTTGTTACCCGTTGCCGATGGCAGCGACATGATGGGATCTTTACGTAATCCCGCTGCCTACAACAATGTCGTTGGGTTTAGGCCGAGTTTGGGACGCGTACCCAAATCCGAGGGAGACCTGTTTACAGGCTCGTTATCAACCGAAGGACCTATGGGCCGTCATGTTGAGGACGTGATTAAGCTGTTTTTGACAATGGCTGGACCTGATACCCGTTCACCGCTGAGTTGGCGTGGCAACCCCGGTTCCCCAGAGGAATACAAGCCTCTATCCCTCGAGCACAAAAGTATTGGCTGGTTAGCTGATCTTGGAGGCCACCTCTCTACAGAAGCAGGACTTCTTCCGTTATGCGAAGGGGCGCTTCAGTCACTTGGCTCAACAGGTATTCACATCGAACATTCGCACCTCGAGTTTAACATGGAGGCACTTTGGGATTGCTGGATCACGCTGCGCCAATGGGGCCTCACCAATTCACCCAACCGGTTGTTCAAGAATCCAAAAACGAGAATTCAATTAAAACCGGAAGTGCAATGGGAGCTCGACCAGGCTGAAACAATCACCACCGATAGACTGGCACTAGCTTTCGACACGCGATCCCGCTGGTATCAAACCATCAACAGCGCTTTCGGGCAGTATGACTTTCTCGCCCTGCCGTCCGCTCAGGTTTTTCCTTTCGATGTTGCACAACACTGGCCAGCAGAAATAGAAGGCCGCAAAATGTCGACGTACCATCAATGGATGGAAGTTGTTATTGGCGGCACGCTGTCTGGTTGCCCGGTTATCTCTCTGCCAGCCGGATTAGACGATCGGCATCGCCCAATGGGTATTCAGTTTATCGCTCCCATTGGTGAAGATAGGAAACTACTTGAATTTGCGCTCGCTTACGAAGAAACCCTCCCATGGCAAGACGCCTATGCTCAAACCGGAAAGTAGCAAATTTGGGCTAGCAAAATCAGTCATTCAACAGCATCGGTTGTTCGCGCCTGAATCGCCATGTCGCGTTAAAGCATTTGGCCATCTGGTGCGTCCGGAGAACACAGGCTAGCTTTTTCTCTCTTCCGGAGCTGAAACCAAAAGCAGCGAGAAATAGACACAGAGACCCTTTGTCAATTTCCTGAAAACGCGACTATACTCGACCGAACTTTTATAAAATCACAGCGAGATAGAGCCATGAAATTGAAGAGCCACCTGGAGCTATGTGCAACTTTCACCGATTCTGAAACTGCCCGATCTATCGCAGAAGAGTTAAAAGGCCGGCTCTACACAGATGAGCGACCAAGCAACGCCAAACGGCCGTTTGCCGCGATGGTTTGTGTACACACAGATGATCTATCCGCTTTAATGCAGGCGGCTGACGTTGCGGTTTATCTCGTCGCTCGCAGACAAGTTAAGGAACATACCGACCCCGTGGTTCGCTGTGCCGGCGCGATTGGCGTATTTGGCATGGTCAAACATCCGAACCTCACGCATGAAGAATCAGACGCGCACTGGCGCGACAAACACGCGCCGCTTGCACTCGAGATTCACACGGCGATGAGTCATTACATGCAACTCAGTGTCTTGCACTGTTTCAAGGGAACTGAGCTTGACGGCATTGCGTTGTGCGGATTCGACAGTCTGGAAGACCTGAAAGAACGCTTCTACAATTCAAAAGAAGGGGAAAGGCGAATTTTTGAAGACGTATCAACATTCGCTGACGCTAGAAACTCTCCACGCCGCGTCATCGTGAAAGAAACAGATTTTGGCTAAAGGCATCACTATGTCAGATACAAAGCTTCCGAGCGGCATAGAGCTCACGCCACTTAATGATGCTTTTAAGCAAAACCCCTATGACGCCCTCGCAACACTGCGGGAAAATGCACCGGTCTATGTTGATACAGACCTGAAGCGCTATATCTACACGAGACACGATGACGTGAAAGCGATTCTGCGAGACCGGGATTACTGGAGTGATCCTCGCAAAGCGAATCCGGGAACATTTACGTACGAGATACTGGGGGGTAGTCGAAACCCGCAAGAAGAGCCTTCAATGCTCTTAATGGATGAACCCGGCCATCGTCGACTAAGATCTCTCGTTAGCCACTCATTCACACCGGCTGCGGTAGAAAAGTGGCGGCCCCGCACAAAAGCCGTGGTTGAGCGTGTACTCATGAAAATCGTTGAAGCAAACCCTAGTGGTGAGTTTGACCTAATCAAAGACTTCGCCGGTCCGATTCCCACAGTGGTGATCGCCGAAATGTTAGGTATCGATGCTTCCCTGCATAGTGACTTTAAGTCTTGGTCTGACACCAGCGTTGTTACCGCATTCAATCCATTTGCAACCGAAGAACAAAAAACCGCGGGCGTCATCGCGAATGAAAAACTCAATCAGTTATTTCTGGGAGAAATAGCAAAGCGGCGAGAGAACCCGGGAGACGATCTCATTTCCGACATGGTCCACGCCGAAGCATCGGGAGACACGTTGAGCGACCAAGAAATAATCAATCAAGCAAACCTGCTACTCGTGGCTGGTAACGTTACCACGACCGATCTCATTGGTAACTGCACAAAAGCACTGTTAAACAACCCAGCCCAACTAAAAAAGCTGCAGGCACGTCCAGCGTTAATCAAAAACACTATCGAAGAGGCGCTCAGATTTGACTCCCCTGTGATTAATTCCGGCAGAATTGCTAACAAGGATATCAATATCGGCGGTTGTCCGGTCGGCATGGGGGAATCATTGAGTACATCGTTGGCGGCCGCCAATCACGATCCCGACATTTACCCCGACCCGGAAGAGTTCGATATCGAGCGCAAGGATACCCATCACCAGTCGTTCGGTGGGGGACGGCACTTGTGTCTCGGTTCACATCTGGCAAGGCTGGAAGCGCAGGAGGCGATCACAGCATTACTCGCCCGGTTTCCCAACTTGAGACACAGCCTGAAAGGTCTGGAATACCACGCGATTCCAACATTCAGAGGTATGCGCTCTTTCTGGGTGCAATGGTAAGAATCAAACTACATTACAAAAAAGGATCTTAAATATGACGGATTACACTACCATCAAGGTCGAGAAAAAAAACGGTGTGGACTGGCTGACTTTGAACCGGCCCGATGCGTTGAACGCGATCGACACACCAATGGTTACAGAATTGCGAGACTACTTTGGCAACCTACAGGAAGATCGTGATACAAGGATCGTTGTCATGCAAGGCGCTGGCAAAGCATTCTGCGCAGGATTGGATATCAAGGCATCACAAGCAGGGCGGCACGAGCCTCCTTTCGGTGGTGGGATGGGATTTCAGGGTTACCTTGCTGAGGTGTATATCAGGATGCGTCGCTGCCCTCAGCCCATTATATCGCTCATTCAGGGACCCGCATGTGGTGGCGGCTTTGCCTTTGCGCTGGCATCAGATATACGAATCGCCGGCGAAAGCGCAAGAATGAATGCCGCATTTATTCGCATTGGTCTCTCAGCCTGTGACATGGGCGCCAGCTACTTTCTACCCAGACTAATTGGCACATCAATCGCGTCCGAATTGATGCTCACAGGGCGGTTTATAGACGCACAGCGGGCACTTCGGACGAACCTCGTCTCTGAAGTCGTTCCAGATGCCGAGCTACAAAAGGCAGCCCAGAGCTACATCAATGACATGCTAACCACCTCTCCTATGGGCTTGAGATTAACAAAGGAAGGCCTAAATGTTTCTATTGATGCGGCAGGTTTGGAAGCGGTGATGGCGATCGAAAACAGAAACCAGGTCTTGTGTTCCAGAACCCGCGACGCAAAGGAAGGTATGCAGGCATTTCTCGAGAAACGTGCGCCGAATTACACCGGCACCTAATTTATACAATCACAGGACGATACTTATATGATCGAAGACTTCGATCACCTTCTGAAAACAACCCGTTCAGTCAGGCGAAGGTTAGACCTTGAGCGAGAAGTGCCAGATGAGATCATCGAGGCTTGCATTGAAGCTGCCGTTCAGGCGCCGGTTGGTCTAGCGGGAGAAAACTGGCGCTTCCTTATTGTCAAAGATCAGACGACTAGAACTGAGATCGCCAACCACTACGCAGATATTATGCAGGATCTCGCCCACGAACGTGGCATTGAAATCAAATCAACTCATAAGTCTCTGATGCGCAATTTACACCATATGCCTTGCCTGATACTCATTTTTGCTATCGGTGAGCCGCAGCAAACTATCCCGCAGCAAATTGCATTTTATGGTTCAATTCTACCCGCTGCATGGTCACTTATGCTGTCGCTACGGGCTCGCGATCTTGGCACCACTTGGACAACCTTGCTCTCAGCAAGACAAAAAGAAATATCGGCACTTCTCAGCATTCCGGATAACGTAACCCACACAGTGATGCTACCCGTCGCTTACACCAAGAATGCTGTCCTAAAACCAGCTGATCGTTTGTCCGCAAAGGATGTGACTTTTTATAACCGTTGGGGCGAACAAAAAACCACAAATAGCCACAAGAATGCTAAAGGTGAAAATAATGACTGAAGCGCTAATACAAACGGGCAACAAAATTTTAATACTGCTTTTATCCATGTTTCTGGTTTCCTGCAGCCCAACGGGCTCGCCGTCTGATGACTTGAACTCATCTATTGCCATTGAGCACGTGACGATCATCGACGCAAAACATGGGCTGCAAGAAGATATGACCGTCATATTTGAAGCAGATGAAATACGCCACGTTTCATCTTCTCTGTCTGCTCCCGCAGCGTCAAAAACTATCGATGGCACGGGCAAGTTTCTCATCCCAGGGCTTTGGGACATGCATGTCCATCTAACTTACGACGATCGATTTACTGCGACAATGCCGGCTACTTTTCTTTCCTACGGCATCACCAGCGTTCGTGATACCGGCGGTCTACTTAGCAAGATAATCCCGGTAGTTGAGGAAATGCGAAAACCCGGCGCCATTGCACCAAGAGTATATTTCAGCGGCCCATTGCTGGATGGTGAACATGTCGTTTACGACGGCAATTCAAGGCCAGAGATTGGCGTTCGAAATGAAGACGTGGCACGCGCAAGACAGAACGTCCAAGCACTCAAAGCCAGAGGTGCAGACTTCATCAAAATATATGAACTGGTCTCTCCTGCCGTCTTCGCCACACTAGTCGAGGAAGCAAACTCACTAAACATGCCGATAGCTTCGCACGTACCACTCTCCATGACCGCGTCAACGGCAGGACCTCATGTTGGTTCAATGGAGCATTTGAGAAATGTAGAGCTAGACTGCGCCAACAATTATGCCGATCTGCACCGGGCTCGCGTACAGGCATTGCTGAATTATGTCCCCGGTTCAGGACACGAGCTACGATCATCCCTACACAATTCACAACGCATTCCGGCTGTCGAGGCTTTCGATGAGGAAAGATGCGCCGCCGTATTAAGCGCACTCAGGTCAACCACACAGGTACCCACCCTGCGCTTAAATGCCATGGCACTGATTCCTCCATTTGAACGCAACGACTGGCAAGCAGCCCTACAAGATATGGTGCCAGAAGTTCAATCCGAATGGCTGACACCTCCGTCATGGTTCGAACCCGACATGGCTAAACGCGAAGTTCGGTTTCAAAAATACTCCATTGAAATGGTGGGTCGTATGCACAAAGCCGGCGTACCTATTGGTGCCGGCACGGATACACCAATAGGTATGGCGATACCCGGCTATAGCCTCCACAATGAATTGGCGTTTTTAGTTCGCGCCGGCCTTACTCCACTAGAAGCACTAAAATCGGCGACAATTCGTCCCGCTGAATTTCTTAATCTTGAGAATCAAATGGGTACAATTGAGGTTGGCAAGGTCGCAGACCTTGTGCTCTTGTCAGCGAACCCCCTCGAGGATATTGGCAATACCAGAAAAATTGAACTCGTTATTTCCAAAGGCAACCTTGTTGACTAACTGCTATTAACTTTTCTCGAGCGGACTCATGACAAACCAATTGAATCAGACACAAATCGAACAGTATCACCGTGATGGTTTTCTAGTCCTGGAGGAATTTCTCTCTCCGACATGGCTTGAACGATTACGCCAAACGACAGAGGCGTTTGTTGAGGAGAGCCGTAAGGTAGAGCGTTCCGATAAGGTCTTCGACGTCGAACCTGATCACACAAACGACAATCCAAGACTTCGTCGATTGAATAACCCATCGGATCAAGATGAAACCTACTGGGAATTTTCATCACAATCAGAAATTGTTGATCTCGCTGAGGATATTCTGGGCCCAGACATCAAGTTCCATCACAGCAAATTAAATTTTAAATTTCCTCACGGAGGCGAAGAAGTAAAGTGGCATCAGGACATTCAATTCTGGCCTCACACCAACTACGACTTGATCACCATCGGCGTTTATTTGGAGGATGTTGTTAAGGGACAGGGCGAAATGGGGTTTATTCCCCGAAGCCACAGCGGTCCTTTATTCGACCAATACGAAAAAGATATTTGGCGAGGTTATATTCAGTCAGCCGACCTACCCGATATACAGGCTGAAACCGCTATTTTCCCGACGGGAAAAGCAGGAACGGTAACAATTCACAACTGCCGAACGATTCATGGCTCATATCCTAACCATTCATCACACCGAAGACCGTTGCTGCTTCAAACTTACTCTGCGGCAGATGCTTTTGCCTACACTGATCTCGTTAGGAAAACAAAACACGGTGAACATATTATTCGAGGTAAGGTTTCACGCTGGGCTAGGCACGACCCGCGCCCCTGTCTTGTCCCTCCGACAAAAGTAGGCACGATATTTCAGGCACAACAAAAAGAGATTTAGTCTGCATTATCAGCAGCACTGAGTAGCCGCACCAAAGCCTGCACATGCTCCGCAGCCTGCTGACCCAAGGGCGTTAAATAACCACCGTCTTTTTGTGTGATGAGTCCTTTGGCAAACAATCGCTCAGCAGCGCTGATCCGCTCCGAAGATGCCTCATGGTGGATTTTGATCCCTTCCTGCGACGTGCTCAGATTAAAGAAAGTCAAAAGTTCTACTTCCTGACGGAAGTCATTATCCAGATGCATTGCTATTTCTACTTAAGCTAATTAAAGGAATCAGGCTATCAGGGGAGCAGAGACTTGGCTATGGTTATTTCACGCGAGAATAACCCCGGTCTTGTTCAGGACAATTTGCTGGGTTAGGGTATTAACAGCCCCTCATCTTCCAAGCAGTATTTTCATACAGGAGGTTTGAATGTCATGTTATATCCGGATTTAGGATCTACATCTAACCAGCTCAATGTCAGGGGAAGAAAGGTTTTGCCCAATGGTGGCAGTCGAAGCAGCATCCAGTCGGCGCCCTATACGATCTTTCTTGATGCCTGTCGCGGGAAACACATTGTAGATGTCGACGGCAATAAATACGTCGATTTCAACAATAACTACACGTCTCTCATTCACGGTCATTGCCACCCAAAAATCGTCGAAGCAACTACCCGGCAGATTGCAAAAGGGTCGGCCTTCGCCTTTGGTAGCTCGGCTGAGGTTGAACTTGCAGAGCTACTTTGTGATCGTGTGCCCGAGTTTGAGCAAATACGTTTTATGAATTCCGGCACAGAAGCCGTCATGAATGGTATAAAAGCCGCACGCGCTGCAACGGGTAAAGCCAAAATAGCCAAATGTGAAAATGCCTATCATGGTTCATATGATGCAGCTGAAATCAGTCTCGCTGTGACCCCAACAAACCTTGACCATGGCGACCCGGTTGCAAAGGCTTACAGCTTTGGTACACCGCAAGGTGTGCTGGACGATATTGTCATCATTCCCTTTAATGATGTCGAAAACAGCCGTCGTATCCTCGATGCGCACGGGTCAGATCTTGCGGGGATATTATTTGACCCATTTGGTGCAAATATGGGCAGGACACCACCATCTCAGACCTTCATCGACCTTTTCGCCGAAATGCGAACCAAGTACGGTCTTAAGCTGATTGCAGACGAGGTTGTCGCTTTCAGG
>Ga0233443_1001903_pt1 | contig 17038 bp, 20 predicted proteins | sample SI_123_September_2_FD_182784 | JGI IMG/M metagenome (GOLD analysis project Ga0233443, IMG submission 182784) | Seawater microbial communities from Saanich Inlet, British Columbia, Canada - SI_123_September2016_200_MG | ecosystem: Environmental > Aquatic > Marine > Inlet | place: Canada: British... | reverse complement strand
GTTTATCATTATTTTTGTTTCGCCTGAAGAGTCCCATATTTAAAATGTTTTGTAGTGAAAACAAAAATAGAGGATTCTGAGGGCTTTTTAAAATTCCGACTTTCGGATGCTAGTGAAAAAAAATCAAAGTTTCAGGGAGTTATGCTGTTAATTATTGAATTAACTTTTTGTTTTTGCTGCCTGCGATAAGCCGTCAATCTAGTAACGTTAGGCATATTGTGCTATCGATAGTAGAACTACTATATAAATGATATTTGGGAATTCTGTTTAACTATACAGGATATCTTAAAATAGGGGATTATGAGGATCTTTTCCGATCCCATCTGCCAAGTGCAATTGCAAAAGGAATTGCCCCAAATGACAAATAGCCACTAATCTCGAACGTTAGGGCAAGGCCAAACCAGTCACCTAAAATGCCGGTTATAACATCACCAAGTGCCCCAATCGCAAAACTGATGGTCATGAATACACCATTAATAAATGCAGGCCGTCCTTCGTTCAATCTGTTAACCAGTGATAGTAGTACCGGTGTCGAAGCAATGATGAAGAAGCCCAAAAGCACAAGGAGGGGTAGAATCCAGGCATGCCCAAGATAATTGAAGAGGATCATTAGTACAGGTGTTGAGCAGGCTATTATGAATAAGGTTCTTGATATTCCTATTTTGTCGGAGACAATTCCCGATACCAATACTCCTGCAGCTCCTGCCAATTGAAATATCGACAGCGCACCATTTACAAACCAAATGGTTTCGCCCTGCTCGTCAAGATAGAGCGTAAGAAATGTTGATAAGGCAGATTTAGAGATTGCCCGAAAGAAAACAAAACCCATTAAGAGCAAAAAGAAAGGAGCCAGTGAAATGAAGGTGGATCGTATGCCCCGGTAGAAGTTTTCTTTGCCGGTATTAGGGGAAACAGGGATTCTTCCGATCCTGATAAATAAAATAACTGATGCTGCTATTCCAATAATCATCAATCGGTAAATTCCTTCAAGGCTGAAGAAGATAACGGTCGCTGTAATTAGCATGGGGCCAATGCTACGGGCCAACTCGCCTCCCAGCATGTATAAACTCATTCCTCTGCCTGCCTTCTCTCCTGAAAGATTTTTAATCAGCACTGGCGACGGAACATGGAAGAGAGCCGAGCTGATACCGGCTATGAAAAGAAGGATACCAATCGTTACAACGTTCGGCGCCATACCGATAAGGCTCATGAATATGGCGGTTACTGCAGGTGTAACAATGATGAAAATTCTGAGTGGAAATTTGTCCGCCAGTATGCCTATGAATGGGCTAAACAGTGAAGGTAACCGTTGCGTTACCTTTAGTATCCCAACTGAAAGATTACTTAGATTAAGCTTATCATTAATGAATGGGAGTAAGGGTACAAAAAAGGATGAAAAAACGTCGTGTAGCAAATGTGCAAAGGAAATCAATATGACATTGTTCCATTGAAATCCTGACTTTGAATTTTCATCTTTCATCATTACCAGTCCTCATGATAATGGAAACTAATGGATTGTTTTAGATCAGGGTGTAAACTTAGTGAGGAAGGACATGTTCTGGCAGCACGTTCAATTATCTTCTTCTCCTTATCGCTATACTTAATCTTAGGGAACCTGAACGACACTATTATTTCCTTTATCCTGCGAGGATTGGAATCCATGATTTTTGTAATGTCAGTTTCAGTATCATCTATGCTGAACTTATGCTCTCTGGCTGCTATTCCAATTATAGTTAGCATACAGCTTCCAAGCGATGCTGCCATAAGATCGGTAGGAGAGAAAGCTTGTCCCATACCCTGGTTGTCAAGTGGAGCATCCGTAATAATTTCATTGCCCGACCTAATATGTATGGCCTTGGTTCGGAGGCCACCGGTATAGACTGTAAAAATTGTTTTATCCATGTTCAATAATTTTAAACGAAAGTACTTATTTAAGCATATCTAAATAACATCAGGAAAGCAAATTGGTTGTCTTATTTATCATGTTTTAAGGTGATAAAATTATTAATAGTAAACTTTTACACGAATGCGGCAAAATATATTTTATCACATTAAATAAAGTCTTATTTTTGCCATCGCTTTTGGAGTATGGTCTTCCTTTTTGGTTGTAAAATATTCTGAGCGTGATCCTTTAAGTTGCCCAGGTGGCGGAATTGGTAGACGCGCTAGGTTGAGGGCCTAGTGACCTTCTTGGTCGTGCAAGTTCGAGTCTTGTTCTGGGCACTAATCAGAGTGAGAGTATAGAGCGAGAGCGAGATGCTCTCAGCTCTGATTCTCAAGACTCACGCTGACACTCACACTAACTTAACTTATCATGTTTGATTTTCAAAAGCTATTGGTATATACCAAAACAAAGAGTTTCAATAAACTTGTCTATTCTTTCTTGCTAAGCACAAAACTTGATAGAACCACTAAGGATCAACTGAAAAGAGCATCTTTTAGCATTATGCTAAACATTGCTGAAGGTTCATCAAGGTTAAGTAATAAGGACCGACGTCATTTTCTTACCATAACAAGAGGATCGTCATTTGAATGTGTAGCCATCTTTGAACATCTTGCAGATATTGAAGTGATAAACGAATCCTGTTACCAGCAATATTATTCACAACTCGAGGAGATTTCAAAAATGCTTTTCGCATTAATATGGAAGTTGGGTAGTTAGAATTGAAATTACATCAAATAGTTTCGAGAATCAAAATAATGTTTTTCATTAAAAAGTTCGAGTTTTGTCGGTTTCTGGGCACTAATCAGAGTGAGAATGTAAGCGAGAGCGAGACACTCTCAGCTCTGATTCTCAAGACTCACCCTGACACTCACGCTAACCAAACTTACCATGTTTGATTTTCAAAAACTATTGGTATATACTAAAACAAAAAGTTTCAATAAACTTGGAATCACTAAAACTTTCTGGTGGATTTGATTTTTTAAGCCCATATTTTAGAAACTCAAAACAGGATGAATTTGATGTCATTACTGAACTCCACTGAGGAAGTACAATAGTGTTTCCTCAAAAACAGAACGAACCAAAGACAGGATAATTCTTACAGCATAAATTAAGTTCGGGGTAAAGTAGCGTATTCGACACTATACTTCAGTAAATAAAAACTGTGTATAGTCAATGATACCTATATACTCACCGTTCTCCTCAACTGGTGCAATTTTTACATCATAATTATACATCAGCCTGGGCACATATTTAACATTTAAGTGGGCCGAAATCGAAAACACAGGCTTGGTCATAATTTCATATACACTCACTTCATCCAGTGTTTTTTTAGGAATGATTACACCTTTTATTATATCATTCACGGTAATAATTCCAGTTGTGTCAGCGCTATCTCTTTTCTGAATGATAAGTGCCTGCACATCATTCTTTTTCATTATCTGAATAGCATGCCGTACACTAGCCAGGCCATCAATGTAGAATAGCTTATCAGAAGCTATATCTTTCGCTTTTTTAAAAGTTTCCATAAGCTTAGTATTTATAACTGTTCACTTTTAAGGTTCTCTCTTATTCTCTTTATTTGTTTGGACAAACCGGCTACCTTATCAATTTTTAAGGTAATCAAGATTCCGTTACCAGCTTCTTCCATATTATATTCTTTTGAGACAGATTCCATTATTTTATTAGTATGATGTTCTTCTACCACAAAAAGAACAATATCTGTTCTATCTTGAATGGATAATCCTAAAAGACTAGCTTCCTCAATGCCAGTACCTTTACCTTGAATAATCACATCACCGGTAGCTCCTGATTTCTTAGCTGTTTTGACTACTTTCTCAGTGATGCCTGGATCGACAAATGCCACAATTAAATCAAATCTCATGCTTTTAACTTTTTAATTTTATTTAAATACCTTATTAAGTCCATAAATTGTGCATACCCTAATACAGTGATCATCGGGAAGACACTAGCAAATGCAATTAATCCAAAACCATCTAATGCAGGATTTCGACCAGGTACAACTGTCGCCAGTCCTAAGCCTAATGCAGCCACAATAGGTACAGTAACTGTAGATGTTGTAACTCCACCTGAATCGTAAGCCAATGCTACAATATCTTTTTTCACAAAAATAGTTTGAATTACTACTATTAAGTAACCAACCATGATGTATTTTGCCAAAGAATCCCCAACCACAATACGGTAGGATCCAACAACCAAAGCAAAGGCCACACCTATGGCGACAACAACACGAAGATAGGTTGTTCCTATTGTACCACCTGATACCTCGTTAGCTTTAGCTGCAACTGCATATAGTGATGGTTCGGCAATGGTAGTAGAAAAACCGATTAGTCCTGCAAAAATATAAATCCAATAATAAGCCTGCCAATCAGTCAACGAACCAGAATAATGTTTCATTAAGAATTCAGGTTGAGAAAGTTGAATGGCCATAATTTTGCCCAACGGAAATAATGCCTGTTCTAATCCTATCAGGAAAAAAGTTAATCCTAAGATTACGAGTACAACGCCTATAACAACCTTCTTTAGATTAGGAATAGTTTTTTTAATAACCAATATTTGGAACATTGCAATTAAAACAACAATTGGAGCCACGTCGCTAACTGTGGTGAAAAAAGTAACTCCTATTTCTTTTATCATATTCAATTCTAAAAGATTAACATTCCGTATGCCATTACAAACATCATTGGTAATAAAGAAGCAAAAGCAATCAGGCCAAATCCGTCTGTAAGGGGGCTTCGGCCTTCAATCACTGTTGCTAAACCAACTCCCAGTGCAGTAACCAAGGGTACAGTTATTGTTGAAGTTGTGACACCACCAGCATCATAGGCAATTCCAATGATTTCTACAGGTGCAAATATGGTCATCACTATTACAATTAGATATCCTCCAATTATGAAATAATAGACTGGCCAACCCTTTATGATTCGCCAAATTCCAATTAGTATTGCCAGTCCTACAGAAAATGCTACAGACAATCTTAAACCCATAGCATAACTTGACTTAATTTCAGATTTTATCAGGTTTGATTCAACAGCAATTTCAGCAGCTTCTTTTGCAACTGCAATCAATGCGGGTTCTGCTATTGTTGTTGAAAATCCAAGCAGAAAAGAAAACAATAGAAGCCAAAATACACTTCCCTTTTTAGCTAGCGCGTATGATAAATTCTCTCCTATAGGGAATAAAGCTATCTCAAGACCTTCAATGAATAACATAAGTCCTAACACCACAAATACCAAACCTACAAGTACTTCAGTCAGATTAGGAAAAGGTTGTTTTAAAACAACTAACTGAAAGAACGAAACCACTGCAATGATGGGTATCAGGTCCAATATTGAATACTTAAGTTTGCGAACTAAGCTTCTTCCTAATTTTGCAAGCATTCCTTCAAGCCTTATTTTTCTAAAAATAGGTGTTTTTATCTTTAACAATACCCTTAATGTCCATAAACAAGAAAAATACTTTTTTGATCAGGGCCTTGTTGAATAATTCCTGGTTTTTAGCCTTCAGCTTATGTAGTTTTTAGATAAAGAATATTTTTCCGACTCAGGTTGAAGATAAATAGCTCGCTAATCATCACTTAAAAACGTTGTTGCATGGATTATAGAGTTTGGCGAACTTGTACAATTTTATTGTCTTGTTTATTGTTCCCGCTATATCCAATTCAAATATTTTTTTTCTCACATTTTCTCAAAGTGTCCCCGGAAATGATAAAAGCTCTGACAGTCAGAGCCTTTAATTTACTGAGTAGCCGGAACGGGACTTGAGCCATAAAAAAATGCAATTATAGAGGCTGGATCTAACTATAAGACAATACCCACAAGCTTTGAATGCTTCAAATATGATATTTGCATCTTCCATCAAAAAGTTCGGGTTTTGTCGGCTTCTGTGCACTTTTTTTTACCATCTTTTTTTTCTGTTTTAATGCTAAGGTTATTGTTAAATAATTAACAATAATTTTGTATATTTACTATCGTATTAAACTCATTGATAGCGCAACCTTTTCAATAAATATGTCGTCATGAAGGCGTAATTAATTTAACCATTCAGTCCAAAAGTGTTAAAAAACATAAATCTAACTATAACATTTTGGTTATTAGAGCGTAATACAAAGCATTAAAAGAAAAAACCCTACTATGAAAGCCCAGAGCTATTACAACGAACGATTTGATTGCTACATTAACATTGAGCAAGGCAATCATGTGACTTTCGTTCTTAACGATGAAATGTTTCCAATAACCGGAGGTGAAGTTATTGATACAGGAATCCGCAGAGTTGAATCATCTGATGTTAAAAGTGATTCATCCATTGAAGGATTGTTGATTCCCTACAAGGATCATCTCTCATTTACCGGCCATTTAAGTGAATTGGGATTTGTTGCCGCAGAATTTGCTCCGGTATAAATTGTAAGCATAATTTAAGTAATCCCACCTAAACTTAATATGTGTTTTGTTGTTATGTAAACAAAACAACAGAATGGATAATTACTCTAACATTGATCCACATCAACCTATTTTTTTGATTGAAGAGATTCAGCAGATGTGTGCTGAGATGCGCAAAAAGAACAGCAAACCTCATATACACAACTACTATTCTGTTTATTGGATAACTGAAGGCGAAGCGATACATGCCACACAATATGTTGAATATCCGATTAAAGCTGAATCTGTTTTCTTTGTGCCGGCAAATCTCTTACACAAAATGATTCTCAACAACGATACAAAAGGGTATGTAATTCTTTTTAATAATGTTTTTCTTGATTCAAAAACAATCAATAGCCATAGTGTTTTAAAATCACCTCTTTTCGATAATCCTGAATTCAATAGTTATGTAAAATTGACTGATGTAAACAGCTCCCGTTTTACTTCCATTCTGGAAATGTTGCTGGAAGAAAATAACAGCTCACTTAAATATAAGGATGATACGATAGCTTCTTTGCTTAGAGTTTTTCTGCTTAGTGCAAACAGATTGTTTGAGGAACAAAATTTACTTATTGAATCACCGGTTGATGAGGATAAAAAGCAACTTATTGAGTTCAAAAAGTTAATCGATTCAGAATTTTATGAGAATAAGGATGTGAGCTACTACGCAAAATCAATGAACATGCGCCCGTCCTGTTTAAACGAATTGAGTAAAAAATACACAGGAATTACAGCGGGAGAACTGATCCGGAACCGGATTATCGATGAAACAAAGAAATTACTCTACTCAACAGACTGGAGTTCAAAAGAGATTGCTTATCACCTTGGCTTTAACGATCCCGCCTATTTTAGCCGCTTTTTTAAGAAGTATACCAATAATACACTGACTGAATTTAAAAACCTTATCCGGAAAAAGTACAACGAAAGCGTTGTTTAGTCCATTTCCCCTTGTAAGTATGTGATCTATTTTTGTAACACAAAATTTAATCAAATAAATTAAAGTTATGAAGAAGATTGTAATTGCATTAACCTTATTACTGGCAACAGGCGGTATTAACATTATGTTTGCTCAAAAGTATAAAGCAGACCTTAACGAGACTAAACTACATTGGTTAGGAGAAAAAGTTACTGGTGAACACGACGGTTCAGTGAACCTGAAAAGTGGAGAATTAATGCTTAGCGGTGATAAAATAAGCTCTGGTTCATTTGTAATTGACATGACATCGATTGTTAATGAAGATATGGAAGATCCGGGATACAAAGCAAAGCTGGAAGGCCATCTTAAGTCGGATGATTTTTTTGGAGTAGAAAAGTATCCAACTGCAACATTGATTATTACCAATTCTGAATCTTTTAAAAATGGAAGTGGTAAGATCACGGGAGATTTGACCATTAAGGGCAAAACAAAGGCAATTGAATTCAACGCTGCCATGCAGGACGTTGATAATGGCAAGAGATTCTATGCGAATATTACTGTTGATCGCACAGATTTTGACGTAAAATATGGTTCAGGTAATTTCTTTGATAATCTGGGCGATAAAACTATTTACGACGAGTTCAAGATTAAGCTGAACATGCTGGTTACAAAATAAGATTGAGAATTGCTTAATCCGGCCCTCCGGCCGGGTTAGCTTTTCTTTGAGTATCTTACTTCCATTCAGCTGACTTAAAATGAAAAAATTAATTCACAAATCAGAAACTCGCGGGCATGAAGATCATGGTTGGTTAAATGCCAGGCATTCATTTAGCTTTGCCAATTATTACAATCCTGAGAGAATTCATTTTGGAGCATTGCGGGTTTTAAATGATGATGTGATTCGGCCGGGTATGGGATTTGGTTCGCATCCTCATGATAATATGGAAATTATAACCATTCCGCTTAGTGGAGCCATACAGCATAGGGATAGTATGGGTAATGGATCTGTAATAAAAGCAGGTGAGGTTCAGCATATGTCAGCTGGTTCCGGTATCACACATTCGGAGTATAATGCTTCCGGCAGCGATGAGTTAAATCTTTTGCAGATTTGGCTTTTCCCCAGGGAAAAAAACATTAAACCAGTATACAATCAGATTCAGTTTAGCGAAGAGCAGTTGAAGGAGAGATTTTACGAAGTTGTTTCTTCCAGTAATCCCGGTGGAATTAAAATAAACCAGGATGCCACTTTTTCACTGGGCAGGTTTAGTGCAAATCAACAGATTGAATATTCCCTACAAAGTGAAAATAATGGTGTTTACCTTTTTATCATTGAAGGTGAAATTCAGGTGGACAACGAGGTATTTTCTGACCGTGACGGAATCGGAATCCGGAATACTATTGAGTTTGCAATAGACATACAGAAACCGTCCTATCTTTTACTAATGGAAGTTCCCATGTAAATTAATTGTCACGCTTTTCGAAATTCTCATCTTTTTTAATTCTTACCCTTCTGACAATCAAGAATACAGTGATGACAATCAGTGTAAGAAATACAGCGCCTTCAATGCTAAGGATGATACTGGTAATCATGTCCATTTATTTTAGTCTTACTGCGGTTCCATACACTAATATTTCAGCAGCTCCCTGCATGATCATGGCAGTTGTTAAGCGTACATTTACGATAGCAGTTGCCCCCATACTAGTGGCATCAGCCAGCATCCGTTGCATTGCCTGCTCGCGCGAATCAGCCTGAAGTTTGGTGTATTCTTCAATTTCACCGCCAACAATGTTTTTTAATCCGGCAAAAATGTCCCTGCCTATATGTCTGGCACGCACAGTGCTACCCCGGGCAACTCCAAGAATCTGTTCTATCTCTCTTCCAGGAATAGTTTCGGTTGTTGTAATTATCATTATTTTAAAATTTAGGGTGGTTTATTAACTTAAATCCAAAGTTAGACGATTTAAAGCGAAATCTGTTTCATGTCAAATATATGTTAATTATGAATCCTGAATAAACATATTGGTTTTGAAGTTGTTTTCCAAAAACAATTAAGAACTGGTATTATGAAATCTCTATATTTCTTTCTTCCATTACTTCTGATCGTTAGCCTCTCGTTCGGGCAACAGATGCAAATCAGTCAACCAGTTATAATCGACGATAGCAATCAGAATGGGCTGGTAGAACCGGAGGAAGTTGTAACCATGAGACTATGGATCACAAATAGCACCGGTGCCAACATTACATCACCATATATTACTGCCGATCTGGATACATGGGACATAAGCGATGTTTTACTTAGCTCTGGTCTGGGTACAAGCTTTATGAATGGAGATAGTTCGTGGGTTGAAATTACTTTTACCACTGAGATGTTTTTCATGCCCGGAGAACTCGATGGTTACATTGCTCTTCATGGTTCGAATATAAGCGATAGTATTTACAATAGTTTTAGTCATATGGTTGAGCTTCATTACGAATGTGAGAAATTCGTATTTTCCGGATGGTCTCTTAATATTATCAATGGCTATGAAGCTCTTTACTTTGACCTCTATAACTATAATGCCTGGTATGTGAATTACCCGGGTTTTTATTTCGAGATTAATGATCCATATATAACAGTGCTCGACACCATGGAATCCTATTATTACTGGATGGATGGTAATGGTTATACTCAGATCTGGACGAGTATTGACCTCCTTTGGAATATGCCCTATAATCATGAAGTTGAGGTTATTATTACCCTGTCAAATCTGGGAGGAAACTACTTGTGCAAAGACACGATTTATATGACCTTGAATGCTATGAACAACATTGGCTTTGCTGCTGATCAAAGAGAAGTGCTTGTCTACCCAAATCCTGCGCAGGACAGGCTCTTTATAAATGGACCTGTTAATAATGAAGGAAGGTATGAGATAATATCAGCTCAGGGAAATCTTGTTAAATCAGGAGCACTTGAATCTGAATTATCCCTTGAAAATATTCAGTCCGGTATTTATTTCATTCGTTTTCCCGGTACTGAATTAAAGGCTCAGAAGATTATTAAGCAATAATTTAGTCGGATTTATTGATTGGGGTATTGCAATCCTTTGGTATGGAAAGGCAAAAAGTACTTCCTTTTCCCAGCTCACTTACTACATCGAGTTTCGCACCTGCAAGATTTGCAAACTCATAACACAAAAGCAGGCCCAACCCGGTTCCCTCTTCTCCATTGGTGCCATTCCTCTGGAATTTATTTTCTATTTGGAAGAGAGAGTTCAACTCCTTATCGGGGATACCTACCCCTGAATCAATCACACATACTTTAACATATTTTTCTTCTTCACTTAAAGAAATTTTAATTGTTCCTCTCTCCGGAGTGAATTTGATGGCATTGTTGGTTAGATTTATTAGAATGGCCTGAAACAGATTTGGATCCGAGTTAATGGTTAATTCGGTATTCATCTCAAGCTGGAGAAAATGCTGTTTCTTAATTGTTCTCAGCCTTAGTGCTTCAACCACATTCTTTATCTTGTCAGAGGGATGGAACCGTTCTGGACTAAAGGAAATATTACCCCGCTGAGTTCGAGCCCATTCCAGTAAATTAGTAAGCAGGTTGAAGGTATTATTGGCGGTTAGATCAAGGTTCGAAATGATCTCATCTCGCTCGTGATCAGTCAGTCTGCCATAATCGGCTTTTAGTATTTCAATGAATCCCAGCAGAGAGGTAAATGGACTCTTGAGGTCATGTGCAACAATAGAGAAGAATTTGTCCTTGGTTATGTTTAATTGTTCTAACTCCTTTTTCTGCTCTTCAAGAAGTTGATTTTTTATTTTAATTCTCTTCTTTCCCTGAAGTGCGATTATAAACAGAATAGACAAGAGTATTAATGAGAAGAGTGTTGAACCTCCAATGATTTGCTGTAACCTGATAAATTCTTTTTGATTGGTAGCTTGTTCCTTAAGTAGTTGATTCTCTAATGTTTGTTTCTCAGTTTGATATTCCAGTTCCAGTTGAGTAATCTTATATCTTCCTTCGTGGGAATTGACAGAGTCACGATAGTTTCTGTACAGTCGGTAGTTTTCCAGGGCGCCCTGATAATTCCCCTCAATTGAATCAAGTTCAGAAAGTGAATGATAGGATACTGAAATATGTTCAAGAGAATTTACCTCTAGAGCTTTGGCTAAACCCATTTCTGCATAGGTTCTTGCGGAATCCAGCTGATCTAAGCTGGTATAAGAGAGCCCCAGGTCGATTAAAACTATAGCTTTATACAATTGCATATGTTCCAGGATGGGAGATCTTTTGGCTGCTAGAAATAAATTCAGTGCTTTATTATATTCCTTAATTTGAAAATAGAGATGACCCAGGTTGATGTAGTAGGCAAATAATTCATAATCATTTTTATTCTCTTCCATCCTTTCTTTGGCAAGATTAAAATAGTGGATGGCCGAATCAATTTCATGAGTATTGGAGTATAATAAACCCAGGCTGAGATATGATTGAATAATCAGACTAACCTCTTCAACTAAAAGGTCATAAGCCACTGATTTTCTAAAGAATGTTTCCGCATCTTCATGTGCTCCAAGGCGGGTGTAGGTTGTAGCTATATTGGAATAGATATAAACTAAATTGAAACTATCTTTATTGTGCTCATAATAACGCAGACTATTATAAAATCTTTCGATGGATAGTTCGGATTTTCCCTGTCGATTGTAGAATCCACCAATATCCATATCAAGTTTTGCAAGGGCTGACGAATCCTGTAGCCCTGAATAGTAATTCTCAGCTTCCCGAAACAAAACTTCTGCACTGTCGGGCATACCAAATTGACTGTATAGAATTGCTGCATTTGAAGCAGACTTGGCAATCATGTTTTCATCGGACACGCTTATGCTAATTTCACGGGCAACAAGAATGCTGTCCAATGCACGTTTGAGTTGTTGCTGCCGCCACCAATGTGTACCACTTAAGTGAACGGATTTTGCCAGATGATGGATATATCCCTTCTCTCTCGACCATCTGTAAACAGAATCAATTAGCAATTCTGAACTGTCATTATGGTTTAAAGAGTAATGATGTGCAATATCAATGAGTGTGCTTATTTTTTGAGTGTCAGGCTGTGTTTTTTCCATCGATTGGTAAAGACTATCGATGTTAATGGAGAATCCATTAAATGAGATAATAAGGAAAGCAAAGAGGGTGAGCCGCCTCATACAAATAAGTTTAGATTTCTGGTTTCATACTTCCATTCTGGAAATTTTCGCTCCTATTCTACCGATATTTTGAACAAATTGTTTCGTAGTGTATTCCTTTTTTGCAAAACAGGTTTTAATCCTTATGAAGTTAAGACTTTTTTAATGAAAAACTTAGTAGTAATGCCTGTTTTATGAAGTTAGAATGAAAAGAAATCCATTAGCTCAGTCACTAATAAAAATAGAAATAGTAACAAGGTAGTAATGAGTGCAATATTCGTTATTCTGCTATTTTTCATCTGTGGCTTTATGATTCTGTTATTCATGATGAGCAGTAGCATAGCCAGAAAAGGCATAAAAAAAGCACCTGTAACAGAATAGAGAATTACCACCCAAACAGGCTTTCCGAAGAGCAGCAGCGTTAAAGGAGGAATGGCTATGTAAATCAGAAAAAGAAAGTAAGGGACTGAAACGCCCATGATTTTGTTAATGCTCACATACCTTGTGTTTTGCCTGATAATATCATTGAATAGAAAGGGAACTCCCTGCCAGACTCCAATCATAGACGAAAAAACAGCGCCCCAAAAGCCCAGGAGGAAAATCCATCTCCCAACAGAACCTGAGACCTTTTCCAGTTCATCAGCCATGGCAAGAATCATTTTACTTCCCTGTAGCACATCTGGTTTTAAACCGGCAGAGATGATCATCACGGCTACACCAAACAGGCCTGTTATCACATAGGCAACAATCAGGTCTGTCCTGCTTCTTTTTAATTTATCAGCACCATTCCAGCCTTTTTGTTTGATCCAGTATCCATAGTTAAGAAGGGTAACGCTACCACCAACGCCACCAATAACTCCCAAAACAAACTTCGACGAACCTGAGGGAATTTCAAAACTCAGCAAACTAGATCCCAGAGCGGACCAGTCAGAAACACTTAGAATAGCAGTTATTACAATTACCAGAAACATTAGAGCAATGAAAAACTTCATGATTATTTCAAGGAAATTGTAATTACTGAAGAGTACAATTACAATGGCCAGCAAAGCATGAATTACTCCCCAGCTGAGAACTGTGAGCTGTGGGAATATCGCATTGGCTGCTAAACCACAGGCTGCGGATAAGGCTCCTCCAACCACAAACGACCAGAGGAAAAGATAAATGATGAAGTACCAGTTTACAATTCCGGGGAAATGAATATTCCAGCCTTCAACGATTGTTTTACCTGAAACCAACTGCCATCTGGCAATTCCTTCGTTAAGGTAATACTTAAGAAGTGCACCAATTACAGCAGCCCAGGCAATGGCCAATCCAAAACCTGCTCCTGATGCAGCCGCAGCAATCATGTCTCCTGCACCTATTCCGGTAGCAGCTACAATTATTCCCGGACCAATTTGACTGAACAGTTTTTTCATTGCAATGCTCTATGAGACGAAAATACCAATTAAATCGAATCTTTTTATGTTTGCTGTTGGTCAAAGATATAGACTGTCCAAAAAGCCAGCATCTCTCATTCTGCCATGATCCGGAATTCCATTTCTATCCATTTCATTTCTTTGAGATACCTAACGTGTCTGATAACACACCAGCATACCGGCATTTGCAGAGGTGAGTAAGTGATAGTGGATCAAGCACATTTTCTGCAGGATAATATATACTTTGCTGGATATCATTGCTAATTCTTCTGAAGGTCTCGATTGTATTGCCGGGGTATTAAGGAATATATTTATTCTTTCTGTTCATTTTGGCTACCACCCAAAACGAACCAAAAACCCACCACGGCTGCCATATAAAAGACTGCCTATCCAGGAAGATAAGTTGCAATTTCAGAGTAATTAGTTGCAGATATTCAATTGAAGCATCTGATCTAAGGCAGCATCTTTTATTTCGCATCACCCGTGGACCACCCACCGCGCAAGGCGGAATTTGATAATAATATTCCTTATTGTGCATTTGAATTGATCTAAAAGCATCTGTGTAATGTCATCTAAGCTTAGATTAAACTAAATAATTCTCGGGATCATGCGTGTGATGGCCAGAAATGACACCCGGCAGAGGGATCGTTTTATCTGGATTATTCTTTGTTTCGTTTGCGGCAAAGGCAAAGAAATAAAGGTTAATAAACCTTTCGCTGGATTACAATCCTACATTTCAGAATGAACTCTTTTATCTCTTTCGGGATGCCATAGTTATTATTCATATCGAAGCTGATCATTTTTTAAGTCAGCTTAGCACCTTTTTGTTCTAATCCTTCTATCCATTGGGCCTTCTGCTCAAATCCGACTTACTTTCTTATTTTCAGTAGATTGATTAAATTGGTCTTCATGATTAGTTTGCGCTGTTTTCTTTTAATGAAAGTAGGTAAGCAAAGAAATAAATTTAGGACTTCCTCCCTGACTATTGTTCCTGATCCGTGATAGTGCTTATTGAACAGCCCCATCATCATGTGATAATTGTAGTTAATAAACTTCGCAGGATTATGAAATCAGGCAGAAAATCAGGAAATCCAGATTGGATATTCCTATTTTTCCGGAGAAGATGGGTTACGTTTCAACAGCTTTTGCTATTAACAGAATAGAAATGACTAAAGTATGAAGAATGCCGAATCATATATTAACCCTAATATTAACTGTGTAATCAGTATTACCGGTGATAATAAGATAGATCTTGTCTTTGCTGATTCATTGCTCATACCTCTTGATAAAGTGAGTAGAATAGGTTCTTTTATCTCTGTGTCGGCCAATTCTAAAGGCAAAGACAATCATGTGGAAGGAATAATCATTAAGGGATTTGGTGAAATCCACTTTACGGGTAAATTAGGTCCGGCGGGTTTAATCGATGCTTGTTTTCAGAAAAACTACTAGGAACCTAAGTTCTGTAAATCTTCTTTTGTGAAGCCAAAAGTGTATTCTTCAGCAAAGAGACAATGGTCATAGGCCCGACTCCTCCGGGAACCGGAGTAATGAATGAGCACCTTGGTGCAACCGCATCAAAATCAACATCACCAACCAATTTCCAACCGGATTTGGTCTTGTTCGATTTAATCCTGTGAATACCAACATCTATCACAACGGCACCTTCTTTTACAAAGTTTTCGGTAACAAATTTCTGCTGTCCAATGGCAACAATCAGAATATCAGCCTGGCTACATACTGATGGTAAATCCTTTGTCCGGCTATGGCATAGGGTAACTGTTGCATTGCCTGGCCTGGCTTTACGCGAGAGCAATATACTAACAGGTGTACCAACAATGTTACTTCTTCCCAGTACTACCACATGTTTCCCTTCTGTTTCAATTTGATACCTGTCCAGCAACTCAACAACGCCAGCTGGGGTTGCAGATACAAAGGCAGGTAAACCAAGCGACATACGTCCTACATTAATGGGATGAAATCCATCCACATCCTTTCTGTGATCGATGGATTCGATAACTTTTTCCTCTGAAATGTGATCAGGCAGCGGTAATTGAACGATAAATCCATCGATCTTATCATCCTCATTCAGTTCGCTTATTTTATTCAATAATTCAGCTTCAGACACATTCTGCTGAAAATGGATATCTGTTGATTCGAAACCAACCTGTTGACATGATTTAACTTTGCTGCTCACATAGGTAGCACTTGCACCATCTTCTCCAACCATAATCACAGCAAGGTTTGGTGCCCGGTGTCCTTCTTCTTTCAGGTTTTGAACTTCGAGAGCAATCTCTTCTTTAACCTGAGCAGAGATCAATTTTCCGTCAATGAGTTTCATGGGATTCGCAAGGGGTTTAGGTTAAGTCTCTATCTTTTTCGCATGCCTCGGCCGGCCATCATTCGGGACAGATTTTTACCACCACCGGTGGTCATCATTTTCATCATTTTTCTCGTCTCATCGAACTGTTTTAACAGACGGTTTACCTCCTGAATTGTGGTTCCACTTCCGGTTGCAATACGCTTTCTTCTGCTACCGTTTATTACCGCGGGATTCTCTCTTTCTTCATTGGTCATCGACTTGATGATTGCCTCAATACCTTTGAAAGCATCATCGTCAATATCCATATCTTTCATAGCCTTTCCAACTCCGGGGATCATACTAGCCAGATCTTTAATGTTACCCATTTTTTTGATTTGCGCTATCTGAGCAAGGAAGTCATTGAAGTTAAATTGGTTTTTTGCAATTTTCTTCTGAAGTTTTCTGGCTTCGTCGGCATCAAACTGTTCCTGAGCTTTTTCAACCAGGGAAACAATGTCACCCATTCCCAGAATACGGTCGGCCATTCTGCTCGGATGAAATACATCCAGCGCATCCAGCTTTTCACCGGTACCAACAAACTTAATCGGTTTATTAACAATCGACTTGATGGATAAAGCTGCACCACCACGTGTGTCACCATCCAGTTTGGTTAGAATAACACCATCGAAATCAAGGCGGTCATTAAATTCCTTGGCTGTGTTCACTGCATCCTGACCGGTCATGGAATCAACTACAAAGAGTATTTCGTTCGGGTTGACAGCATCTTTAATGTTGGCAATCTCGTTCATCATCTCTTCATCAACAGCTAATCGACCAGCTGTATCGACAATTACCAG
>Ga0233443_1001897_pt1 | contig 17067 bp, 14 predicted proteins | sample SI_123_September_2_FD_182784 | JGI IMG/M metagenome (GOLD analysis project Ga0233443, IMG submission 182784) | Seawater microbial communities from Saanich Inlet, British Columbia, Canada - SI_123_September2016_200_MG | ecosystem: Environmental > Aquatic > Marine > Inlet | place: Canada: British... | reverse complement strand
CTAAGTGTTGAGTAATTCATTCATAAAAATACCGAGAAACTGAAGTTTCGAGATCTCGATACAGAGGGCTCATTTCGCCTGATCCTCAGCAACTTGTCTCCGGTGTCGTCTTTCAATTCCTTCGATCTCTTATCGGCACTGTTCTTGTAGCAGCTTACATAAATAGCGATCCTGGATTTGGATCACGTTATCCATTTTGGTTCGGTTATATAGGTCAAACGGGCCGAGATGTTCCGTCAACCGAGACTTTGCCACGGTCGTTGATGTCCGTTTCTGGCTAACAATCTCCGTTCTCAGCATCGCCAATTTACTTCCGCTATGAAGGGGTAACCAGACCTTATAAAGCCGGATAGTCCGTTGTGCGTGGTGGAACGGACTTATTCTGACAGGGCTCAATACGGTGATTGTTGACCCTAAGCAGAAGCCGGACTGATGTCTTTTGCAATCTTTTTCAAACAATCCGCCCCACATTCTCTGCCTTTATTCCTCTGGCAGACCTAGCTCGGCCAGTTGGGTACCGATACGGTCGAGAACTTGGGGTGAAAACACCATTGCGTCCTTGTAGCGTTTAACCGTCAGGTCCGGATAAGCTTTTGTCATAATGCGAAACGATTCACGCGCCTCCTGTTCTTTTCCCGCCCCAAGAAGGGAAGGCGCAAGGTTGCGATGAATCCAGTGGGCATTTGGTCGTTCGTCCAGCGCACGTTGAAAAAATCCGCTGGCCGCATCGTCGTCACCTGCCACCTGAAACGCGGACGCTTTACCAACATAGTTATTGAAATTCATAGGGTCGACCGGGCTGAGGCGTAGCGATTTTTCGAAATACGTTTGTGCCTCTTCAGGGCGATCCGCATAAGTAGACAGCCAGCCCAACCGACTATAGGCCCAAGCAGCATTGGAATCGATCGCCACGGCGCGTTCCAGCAGAACACGTGCGGCACCGAAATTTCGGGCAAATGTGTGCACGGTTCCAAGCACTGTAAGGACCAGGGGATCCTCAGCAGATATATTTGCCGCTTCTTCAGCTAGCGACAACGCAGTGGCCCTGGCTTGGGCAATGTCATCAGCCCAGTTGTATACAGATTTTTGCGCATGGCACCACGCGGCCAGGGCAAGGGCGAGAGGATATTCAGGTGTGATTTCCAGCGCCTTGTTCAGCAAATCCAGAGCAAGGTCCGCCTCTTCCTTTTCCAGCAACCACACATGACTAAGGGCACGCATTGTGTAATCGTAGGCCCCCATGGACTGGGGACGTTTTCGCCTCGAGCGAGCGATTTCCGCTAGTCGGATAGAGGGCTGCAAGGCACCGGCTACTTGCTCTGTAATACGGTCCTGCAGGTCGAAGATATCATCGAGAGATCCATCATATCGATCGGCCCAAATGTGTGCGTCGCCTTCGGTCTCAATAAGCTGCACGGTGATCCGGACCCGGCCACCGGCGCGTTGGACGCTTCCTTCGAGGAGATAGGCAACGCCAAGTTCACGTCCGATCTCGCGTGCATTTTTATGCTGCCCCTTGTAAACAAAAGCCGAGTTGCGCGCGATAACGAAAAAATCACGGATGCGACTAAGTTCGGCGGTAAGGGCCTCGACGACCCCATCAGCAAAATATTCCTGCTCCGAATCGCCGGACATATTGTCGAAAGGGAGTACAGCGATGGATGGCTTGTCAGGCAGCGCCAGTTCCTCAGTTACGTTGCCCTCTGTCTGGACAGCGCCTTTCTCCATGATGATTCGATAAACTCGAACCGGCGCTGACACATGCTTGACTTCGTGCTCCCCCATGTCCTGAAATTCTTCCGGGATCCGGTTGCGGACAGACTCGAAGACCATCGCCGAAACACTGATGCCGCCGTTGTCGGCCATCGCTTCAATGCGGGCAGCGATATTCACGCCTTCTCCATGGATATCTTCACCGTCATCGACGATATCACCGAGGCTTATACCCATACGAAATTCGAGCGGGCTAGACTTCAACCCATCTTGAATGGAAATGGCGCATTTGACAGCCTCACGGGTAGTCTCAAATTCAGCCAAAAAGCCGTCACCAGTAAGTTTAACGATACGGCCTGAGAAATCAGAAATGCAAGGGTCGATGACTTCCGTCCGCGCTTTCTTCCAGGCCGCGACGGTTCCATCAGTGTCTGTTTCGACAAGTTTGGTGTAACCCGCGATATCTGCCGCGAGTATTGCAGACAGTCTCCTGTCTCGACGTTTCTCGCTCATCCCAATAATCTTTTCATTTAATGTCGAACAAGACCCCGGCTACAGCCAAACTACACAGTAGTTAAAATATGTCTTGGTTCAACTTTATACAGCACTTATTCTTGAGTTAAAGGACTGGCACGATTAAACGGCTTTACTCTTCTCAACAATGCTATTACCCAGTCGGACCGTTTCCGTGGCAAGGAGGTCCAGATCCTCATTTATTGTCCTGTGATTGGCGATTGCCGCCCGCAGAAAATGCCTGCCATTTACTGTTGTATCGGAAACTGCTGCGGCTCCGGCTTCCTGCATCTGCATCATGATTTCCAGGTTGATGTCCTTAAGTTCCTCCTCTGAACTGTTGCCAGGATTGTAGCGGTAACAAACAATATTCAGGCTTGGTTCCAACATCAGTTCCAGCAAAGGATCAGCTTCGATCTTATTTGATAGATGGGTCGCTTGTTCTATATTTTGATCGATCAGACGACCAAATTTTTCGATACCGTGCTCCTGCAGGGACATCCAGACCTTTAATGCCCGGAAGCCTCTGGACGTTTGGGTGCCAAAATCGTGTAACCAAGGTGCCGCAGCGATCCCGCGGCTGGTATTCTCAAGGTATTCCGGCGTCAGGGCGAATGTACCCCGATGTACTTCGAAATCGCGAACCAGTACACAACCGACTTCGAATGGCGCGTGCAACGACTTATGGGGGTCCAGGGCAATTGAATGAGCCGCTTCCATTCCTGCAACCTTATGTTTGTTCATGGGTGCAATCGCCAATAATGCCCCAATGCATCCATCGACGTGAAACCACATATTTTCGCGACGGCAAATATCCCCCAGCGCGGGCAGATCGTCGACCGCGCCGGTATTCACTGTGCCAGCACTTCCAATTACACAGGCAGGGATAAAACCTGCAGCCCTGTCCTCGGCAATCGCTTTCTCCAGAGGAGATATATCGATCGTGCAATCGGGTAGCGACGGAATTCTGCGCAAGGCGGAATTGCCAAGGCCGAGGAGTTCCATCCCGATCTGGTGGCAACTGTGAACTTGATCAGAAGTGTAATAACGAAGAGGCTTCTCAAGACCACCAATGCCCTGTTCCCGTATATCCGCGTCCGCCATGGCATTACGCGCAACCGTCAAGGCGATAATATTGGCCATCGACCCACCACTGACCAGAGTACCACTCGCGTCCTCTGGAAATCCGACCATCTGCTTGAGCCAATTGACCACCTGGCGGTCGATCAGGCTCGCAGCATGATCTCCGCCGCCAAGGTTTGACCCGAGAATCGCAGCCAAAAAATCTCCGAGGGCACCTGTATAATTACTTGAGCCCATGTACCACATAAAGAATTGTGGATGGATATTACCCATCGGATACGGCATCAAATTCTCGACCAGGTCCTGATAGACGGATTCTATCGGTCGAGGTTTTTCGGGGACACCGGTCGCGAATTCCTCCCGTACTTGGTCCGGCATGTTCTGCCACAAGGGCCGCTTTCTGACATCCCGCAAATAATCAACGGCGTCGTCAATTATCTGATGCGAAAGCTGGCGTAACGGCTCCCAGTCGCTGGGATCAAGCGTTTCTTCAGCTCGCGCAAGGGAATCCTTCATGAGGTGATTGCCCATCAAACCATCTGGAAGCCGGGGGTGGATCGCGAGAGCGTTATTTCCTCCTCAGTCATGTCCTCCTCGATGGCTTCGAACAACGGAGACGAAAGGTATCGCTCGCCCGTGTCGGGCAGCATGCAGAGAATGACCGAATCCGGATCAGATTTTTCGGCGATCTGCATAGCGACAGCGAAGGCCGCGCCACCGGAGATGCCGGTCAGGATACCTTCCTTTTGTGCCAGTTCTGTCGCGAATTTTATTCCGGCTGGTCCAGGCACCGCGATCAAGTCATCGTAATTGCCTGCGTCTAGCAATTCCTGCAGTACGAGAGGAATGAAATCCGGCGTCCAGCCCTGGACCGGGTGGGGTTCAAAAGCGGGGTGACTGCTCGCCGGAGCACCATTCTCGGTCCGTTCTTGTACAACGCCACTGCCGACCAGCGCAGCGTTGGCCGGTTCACTGAGTATGATCTTTGTCTCAGGGCGTTCCTTACGCAGAACGCGCGCTACCCCGGCGACAGTTCCACCTGTGCCGTAACCGGAAACAAAGTAGTCCAGCCGGTCGCCGCTAAAATCGGCTACGATCTCCCGACCCGTCGTATTTTCGTGGACCAAGGCGTTAACTTCGGTTTCGAATTGTCGAGCCAGGAACCAGCCATTTTTCTCGGCCAGTTCCACAGCTTTTTGGTACATACCAAAACCCTTTTCCGCCCGTGGCGTGAGGACAACCTTGGCCCCCAGCATGCGCATCAACTTACGCCGTTCGATTGAAAAACTATCCGCCATCGTCACCACCAAAGGATATCCTTTGGCCGCGCAGACCATCGCTAGCCCAATGCCCGTGTTACCACTTGTCGCTTCGACAACAGTCTGGCCGGGTTTCAGGTCGCCAGATCGTTCGGCTTCTTCGATAATGGAGACTGCCAAGCGGTCTTTGACAGAAGCCGCAGGATTGAAAAACTCGGCCTTTACATATATCCGCACGCCCTTCGGCGCCAAATTGTTGATGCGAATGCACGGGGTATTCCCGATGGTATCCAGGACGCTGTCATACAGTTGCCCGAGACCGTCTGTTGTTCGTGACCCAGTGTTGTTTGCCATCGACATTTTCCCCTCTGGTGATTGAAAACTGAGAACATCATTGCACGTCGAAACATCGCAAGCTTGTCGAAACCTTGAGGGTTATGTGTTGATGAACGTGTTTTTTCGAGTAGTCTGTTCGCCTGATGATGTATGTGTTCAATGATTTCCAGCTAGATGTGGACCGGCTTGAGCTGCGCAGGTCCGGTGAACTCATCTCGCTTGAGCCTCAGGTATTCAACTTGCTCAAACTGCTAGTCGAACGGCGGGATCGTGCCGTCTCGAAGGGCGATATCATTGATGAAGTCTGGCAGGGCCGTACTGTCTCTGATGCTGCAATCGCCAGTCGAATCAGACTTGTACGGCAGGCCTTGGGGGACGACGGTACAGCACAACACAGCATCCGCACGGTACATGGATACGGTTTTCTGTTCGTGGCTGAGGTGTCTGTCCTGTCCCCAACAATCGCGCCGCAGGTTCCGGATCGAATAGAAGACTTGCCGCTCACGTTAATGCCAGAGATAACGACTGGCCTCTCAGGAACATCCAAACCCTCCATTGTCGTTTTGCCTTTTCAGCTGCTTGGGGCCGCGACAGACACCCATGTAATCGCCGACGCGATCCCGCATGACCTAATACAATCATTGTCTCGCCTGCGTTGGTTGCTCGTGATTGCGCGCGGCACAGCCTTTCGTTTTCGTGCACCTGATCAAGACGTGTTGGACATCGGCAAAACCCTGGGCGTGCGGTATTGCCTTGTGGGAACGATAGAAATGTCTAAACGGACAATCAAAACTTCGATTGAACTGTCGGACACGCAGGATGGCGGCATCGTCTGGAGTGATCAGACCGAAAGCGTGCTTGAAAGGGTGCATGACCTCAGGGCGGAAATTGTTGGACGCGTCATTTCGGCCCTGGAGATCCACATTCCCATGCACGAAGCGAAAGACGTGCGATTGGGCGCCTCCAATAATCTGGATGCCTGGTCGAATTATCATCTCGGACTTCAACACATGTACCGCTTCAACCACACGGATAATGCAAAAGCAACGGCATTGTTTGAGCGGGCCGTGTCACAAGACCCTGGTTTCGCGCGCGCCTTTGCAGGATTGTCCTTCACCCACTTTCAGGACGCATTCGTGAAGTATAAAGATGCACCGCAAAAGTCCGCACAGGCCGCCTGCCACTACGCCGAACGAAGTCTGGAAATAGACGCGCTTGACCCCTTCGCCAATTTTACCATGGGTCGGTATTTCTGGCTCGAGGGCGACCTGGACGCCAGCGCAGACTGGCTGGATCGGACGATAAAACTAAGCCCGAATTATGCCCAGTGCATTTATTCCCGAGCCTTCACAGAGATGCTGAGAGGGAATACCGCGGAAGCCCACAAAAACGCCAATAATGCACTGCTTTTGAGCCCGCTCGACCCTTTTCAATATGGCATGCTGGGCGTACGCTCACTGTCATTTATCGCAGACGGCGATTTTGACAGCGCCTCGATATGGGGAGGAAAAGCGGCCCATTCGCCTGGCGCACATTACCTGATTTCCATGATCGCCGTGATCGCGCATTCCTTAAACGGGAATGACAAAAAAGTCTTGCCGTTACTCAAGGACATTCGCCAAAGAAAACCGGACGCGTGCCAGGATCAATTCTTCGAATCGTTTCCTTTTTGGGATCCAAAAACGAGGGAACTGATCTCCGGTGCCTTGCAACGCCATGGGTTCTAGAAACCAGAGCGAGGCAGACATGGGAAGTTCTTCGATGACGTGACGGAGGAGACATTGTTTTTACGTTGGCAAGTGTCGAAAACGTCCGTTGTTGGCTATCAGCGGAAGTTCCAAACACCCTTCAATAATGTCCGCTACCAGGGGCTAAGCGGAAGTTCAATGCTAGTTATTCGCTACAACGCCTACACGTATATATACAAATCAGTGAAGCTTTACACCAACAGAAACTACCTTGCGGCTCAAGAGCAGCGCCATACAAGGGAGGAGACGCTATGATCTTAGTCTTGGCCCCGGGCAGTTGAGCAGATCGTGCAGCTAACAAAGAGCAAAGTCGTGAACATCAAGTAGAATCAAAAATTAACAAAGAGATAATTATCGAAACAATATCTTTACCAAAGACACATCATAATCTCACTTCCGCAAACAAAGCAGGAGTGATCCAATGAATACGAGTACATCAGATAAAATTATTACGGCTCCAGAGCGTCGGGAACTCGTGCCGTTCTCAGACATGCATATTTGGCGCATGGAAAAAGCAGGAGCATTTCCAAAAAGAATAAAGCTTGGGCCCAACCGGATCGGCTGGTCGTTTAATGAGATAAATGACTGGATAGCCAGTCGAAAATCTGAGCGCGTAGAGTAGCTTTCGTCATATCAGATACTGTCAAAATAAACCCCCGAGATGCTAAAATCTTCGGTCTGTAACGATCGAAGAACCGACGAGGTCTTTGCTATGATCAATGCAGAATCCGTTGCTCGAAGTCTCAAAAATCCAACGAAAACCTCCAGTGGATGGCAAGCTTCTTGCCCAGCTCACGAAGACTTTACGCCTAGTCTTTCGATATCGGACTCTGACGATGGAATAATTCTTGTAAAGTGCCATGCTGGTTGCTCACAAAATGCGGTGATAGATAGCTTAAAACGAATTGATTCTTGGCCAAAAAGCGATAGCAATTCAAATGAGAGTGCGACACGGCACATCCTCGCAACCTACGATTACACCGACAAAAATAGTGAGATTCTTTATCAAGTAGTTCGCTATGAGCCCAAAGGATTTAGACAACGTCGACCTGACGGCTCCGACGGGTGGGTCTGGAGTATTAAAGGCGTCGAGCGCGTGCCTTACAGACTTTCCGATTTGCTCGCCTCAACAACAAAAGAAGTCTTCATAGTCGAGGGAGAGAAGGATGCCGATGCCCTTGCCGCTCTTGGCCTGGTTGCGACTTGTAACGCAGGCGGCGCAAAAAACTGGCCAATGACTTTGTCCAAACACTTTGTGGGCATGACCGTGTACGTGGTTCATGACAACGACGAACCTGGCAGAGAACATGCTGAAACTGTCGCCGTCAGTTTATTCGGTAAGGCTTCGTCCGTCAGAGTCGTCGACCTGACAGGTAACATGCCGAACCTTCCCCAAAAAGGTGATGTTTCTGATTGGTTGAAACTGGGCGGAGAGCCCGGCGATTTTGTTAGGTATTGTAGAACTGTACCAGAGTGGAGTCAGTGCGAGAAAGAGACCAGCGCTGAGTCGAAGGAGGGCGGCAACCTACCTGTTGCTATCCCGTTTGTTCTTGGGGATCCGTCAAAAATTCCGCCGCGTGAATTTATTTATGGTGGTCATTACATCCGTAAATTTGTAACAGCGACTGCTGGGTTCGGTGGTGCAGGCAAGTCGACAATTATCGTTGCCGAAGCTCTATCGATTGCAACAGGTCAAAATTTGTTGGGTCAAGAAGTCATTGAATCATGTCCTGTGTGGTATGCGAACCTTGAGGACCCTCAAGATGAAATCTGTCGTCGCCTCACCGCAACCACGATGAAATATGAAATCTCTCAAGAACAATTGAAAAACAGATTATATTTGACGTCGGGGCGCAGTTCTTCGTTTGTAATTGCCGAGGATTCACATGACGGGGTGAAAATCATCGTTCCGGTAGTCGATGCCCTCAAAGCAGAAATACGAGACAAGGAAATAGGCCTCCTGATCATTGACCCGTTCGTTAAAGCTCACAGGGTCTCGGAAAACGCCAACGAACGTATAGATACCGTGATAACAACTTTCGCTGAAATTGCAGAAGAAACAGGTGTTTGCATAGAGCTCGTTCCGCACCTTCGCAAAGGCAATGGAGACAGAGGGTCGGACGACATACGCGGTGCATCATCGTTTGTCAGCGCCGTGCGCTCAGCGAGGATCGTTAACGTCATGTCCATTGATGAGGCGAAGAATTCAGGAGTAGAGGGTGACCGTCGTCGTTATCTGCGTGTTGATGACGGCAAGCGCAACATGGCCCCACCCGGGGATAAATCGATATGGCGGAAACTTGAGGGTGTCGACCTTGGCAATGCAACTAAAGCCAGGCCGTCTGACAATGTCGGTGTTGCAGCTGAATGGAAATGGCCAGACCCGTTTGACGGTGTAAATATGCATCACTTGCAAGAAGTTCAAAAACGTATTGTTGGTGGATGTTATCGCGAAAGCGCTCAAGCCAAGGACTGGGTTGGCAAGGTCGTCGCTGAAATTCTGGATCTGGATTTGGAGCAGGCGGAAAACAAATCCAAAGTAAAAGGAATCCTGAAAACCTGGCTTACAAGCGGCGTTCTGATCAAGGTCGAAAAAGAAGGGGAAGACAGAAAGAAACACCCCTATATAGAGGTTGGGGAGTCGGCGAAATAGCTACCGGTTTTTGCGTCACTAGTCATTATTGGCATTTGAAGTGGTGCACTTTCTGTCCCTCAAAACAGTTCAATCCCAAGCTCAGTAAGCTATACGCCACCATTGTAAGGTGTCGCAGTTTAAGGGTCGCAAGTGACGCAGATGCTCCACTTGCACCACCTGCTCCACCACCCTTTAGGGTGGGAGCAGTGGTGGTGGGGGCTATATGAGCGGTGACGACGCTTCGGGTTGAGCACAGCGGATTGAATGAAATTGAAGTAGTTCACCTGATCAACAACAATTGGTTTCTGGATTTAGAGCGACCCGTGTAGTCTAAATTGCGGTCGAATTATCCTCCCCGAGAGAATTTTGTCTGGCCAAAGGAGAGAAAATATGGAGTCAGCTGTAAAGGATAGTTTGCTAGCTGTGATCTGCTTATGTGGCAAAAATTTTGATGTGAAATACAGCGCAATACACGAAAACGGCTATGAAATTATCTTTGATGAGGAGGGTAAATATTTGTCCGAGTGCGAGGCGGCAGAGAGTTGGGATGACAGTCCGACGCTCCGGCAAATGAAAATTACAGATGAAGTAGAGGGATCAGTAAATGAAGTGATTGACGTTCTCGACAAACTTGTCAGTCGTATTAATAGTGCGGAAGAAGAAAGTGAATACGACATTCAATATATAGACCTGTGGATTGATATATCTGCCAAAGCGGGCCGCTACATTGTCAATGCGAATGACGGACAGGTTATGAAAGAGGACTAAGTGCACTTTCTAATCTTCAGCACTCACGGTCTCAAAGATATGCCTAACAAAAGTCTGAAAATAGGGGATGATCGTCGTGAATTCCAACATGGTTTTTGAAGCTAACTTGTCCGTGGTGCTCGAATTGATGGGCCCCGATAATTACCCTCTTTCTGAAATTGAACGAATGCTAGCCGTACTCAAATGGGAATTGGACGTCGATTTGGCACTTAGTGGCCATGCTAAACTGACAAAGGTTGAGGATATCAGACACAATGATGCAGCAGGTTACGAGGTCGCAGTTGTTTTTGATGTTCAGCTTCGACCCTTTGACGAAGCAGATGCCGAAAGTTGGGAATTTAGTTGGCATGATACCGGCGAATTCCTGAGCTTTGATGCCAAGATGCCGGACGATTGGGAAATCACTGGTCAGCGATCATTGCATGTCATCTAGAGCTAGAAATCAACTTTTACACAATTCGTAATTATCCATGTTCAAGGTCATTACTATCCTTTTGTCCACGAGATTGTTGAATGACGGAAAACCATTCAACGACTGAGCGGGCTCCACTCAATCTCTCAGGTAAATTCCATCTGTTTCTGAATGCGCTAGCCCAATGTGGGCTGCCATGTACACCCTTGAAAAGAAGAGCTAAATGAATCTGGGTAATCGCGTTAAAGTCAGGTGTGGTTATGGAATAAATAGGATCGTTTTTATATCATTATCAGGGTCTTAACTAGAAACCAGCTCTGGTATTTTTGATTTGGATTAATACTACAAACCCCTTATTTCAGAGGGTGGATATCGGTGTATTCAGGCTAAATTATTACATCAATTGACGGCCATATTTGCTTGGTTGTCTACCCCAGATACGGATGATGGACTGAGACCCTATTAAAAAAAGGAGAGAAAATTGGTGAGTCAATTCAAGACCTCAACATATGAATATAAATTGTTGCAAGAGATTTGTTCTCACAACTATTCTCGATCTGCCGTTGACAGATTACGCTTTGCTTCTTGCCGTTCATCCCACCAGTCCTCAATCATAAACTTGATTTTTGCAATCAGAATAATGAAGCCGGAAAGAACGGTAACTGCTGCAATGATCACTACTGCCCAGATTACTATCTCAGACAAGCTTGCTCCTGAGCTAGATATCAGCGAATAAACAAACCAGAGAATCAAACCAATAATTCCCAATGCCCCTACAAACATCCCAAGCATCAAGGCCAATGCAATTAGACCAAAAACAATTTCGATGTTTGCAGCAATTTGAATGAGCAGAATTAGTACCAAGAGAGTAATGATTATATATAAAAGAGTTATTATCATTTCACAGCCCTTTGTCTTTTGGGGATGGTTCGGAAAAGCAATCTGCCGTGCTTCATGGCGGCGTGACTTTATTCCGATTACTAGACCAATGGTTTTGATGGCTACAACATACCTGACCTTAATAGCGATCGATCACTTCTAGACAGAGATATCTCTTGGTCAGCGGAGATGTTGAATTTCATGGAATGAGAATTGTTTATTCTGGTTCTATCCTTCTAGCCGGCGATGACGGGGCTTCTTCAAGCACCGCTTTCAGAGTTCGAACCAAAGAAAAGCACCCTGCATATTCATCCTCAGACAACTTAAAAACCGAGGATACATGACGTTTGGGAATAACTAGCGAGTGTCCGGGAGACACGGGGTATCTATCAGCAATGGCAAATGCGTGTTCGTTCTCAGCTACTATTTGGCGTTCATGAGAGCAGAATAGGCGGGTCATTTAGCGATGTTAACCTCAATCGTCGGCGTCGTCATTCCCCTATCATTTTCGCCAGGAGTCTGATATTCTTTTCCAATCATCAAGAGAGGGCTGACGCCCTCACCAACCTGCCCAACCCGGCAAGGTGGTGTCCCGCAAGGGAGATGTGGCCAAGGACGGCAACCAAGGGGTCCACTGCCATTCAGATCGTCAGCTCTTCCCGTTTGACCACAGGAGGGTTTTTTATGTCTTTCGATCTTAACCGCCGTGATTTTCTGAAAATCGTTTTTGCGACCACCTCAGCTGCAGCTGTAACAGGTGCAGCAACACTCTGGCCCAAGGACGCCATTGCCAGACCAATTTCAGAACCTTTCAAACTTGCCGTCGACGAATTTGGCTATCTCGTAGATCCAGACTTTGATTTTGGGGACATTGAGTTGCCAACACACAGGGAACACTTGTCCCTCGAAGGCCAGAAACCAAAAGCGCTCAAGAAAGCGTTGGATGAACAGTTCGGCGCTATTGAGCACCTTATCGAAGATCCAAATGACTGGTCTCTGGATGAGGTTGAGGTTTGGCTGGATACTGAGATTGAGTTTGAAGACCTTGGCCCGTGGCAGGCCTCTTCGTATGGACCGTACGGTTGTGGATTGGATATTTTTCAAAAGTTGAGTGAAAGGGAAACAAAGCGACTTGGTCTGTTTCTCGTTGAGGATGGCACCCCTGGGAGTAGCTGTTTTTTTGTGGCGTTCAATGGAGGTGTCGGGGAGCTAAATGGACAATTTGAGGCGCTAGGATTGAATGTGGTCGTCTGCTAACCCTGTTTCGGAGTCGAAATGCGGCGAGCGAATTGGGAATACGGATGGATGAACTTTTTTTGAATTTGTGGAGACGTCTTGATTAGTATGTAATACCACGACCGGACTTTAAACTTCCTCAACCAGATAGAAATGTAACCAATTGGAACGTTTCCCCATTTTAGTTAGCAGAAACAACATGTCTGGCCTGCTCGTCAATATCTTGATTATGGCCGCAGTGTTATTCGCCCGCATTTCGGCGGCTAACACCGCGCCGGTCAACGATGACGGTATCGCCGTCATAATCGGTAACAAGACCTACGAAGGTAGCATCCTGGAAGTTTCCTTTGCCCACAACGATGCGGATGCGTTCCGCAAGTTCGTGATTGAAAGTCTGGGCTATCGTGACGGTAATGTCATCGATTTGCGGGACGCGACTTTCAACCAGATGGTCACGGTGTTTGGTAACAAGGAAACGCACGAAGGCAAGCTGTTCGATTATGTGCGGACCGGAGAGAGCGACGTCACGGTCTTCTACTCAGGGCACGGCGTCCCAGGCTTGAAGGACGGGCAGGCCTACCTGCTACCAAGCGACGGTGATCCTAACCGGGCTGAGATTTCGGGGTATCCGATTGCCACCCTATACAAGAACCTGAACAAGCTTCCAGCACGAACTATCCGGATCTTCATTGACGCATGCTTCTCAGGAGAAACGCCAAAGGGGATGTTGGTCAAATCAGCGTCGGGCATCAGTGTGACGCCGAAGTTACCCAAAAATTCATCGGGTATGACTATCCTGACAGCGGCACAGGGCGACCAGCTTGCAAGCTGGGATGAAGATGCGGAGCTTGGTCTGTTCACCAAGCACCTTCTTGAGGCACTGTACGGAGCCGCTGACGGCAAGATGTATGGTAATGGCAATGGCAAGGTGACGCTGGGGGAGGTTGGCGAGTATCTGAAGCGCGAGATGACCTATCAGGCCCGGCGGCGGTTCGGTCGTGTGCAGGAGGCCTTTTTGACGGGCAAGAGTTCTGATGTGCTGGCTCCTCAAATCGTTGAGCATAAACAGGTCGCCAGTGTTGTCACCGTGCCAAGGACAAAGCCACCCTCTCCGGCAATACCCGCCGTTGGTATTTACCCTTCTGGACGAAAGCCGGGCACAGTTTTCAAGGACTGCACAAAATGTCCTGAAATGGTAGTTGTGCCAGCTGGATATTTTACGATGGGCAATATAGATGGAGATGGTGATGCTTCTGAAAAGCCTTCGCATCAAGTGAAAATTCCTAAGCCCTTCGCCGTTGGGAAGTTTGAAATTACGTTTGAAGAGTGGGACTGGTGTGCAACTGAAGGGGAGTGTGGAAATTATTTACCTTCAGATTGGGCATGGGGGAGAGGTCGAAAACCTGTAATAAACATAAACTGGGAAGATGCTAAATCGTACGTAAAGTGGATTTCTGAGAAGACTAATCAGAGATACAGATTGCTGTCTGAAAGTGAATGGGAATACGTCGCTCGAGCAGGCGCAACCAAGCAATTTGGTGCAGGTATTGTCACTTCGGGCGTGAATGCGTTCAATATTCGAAGAGGAACTTCTGTAGTAGGTAGTTTTCCACCAAATGCCTTTGGCTTGTATGATATTCTTGGCAATGTTGCGGAATGGACGGAAGACTGCTGGAACAAAACATATGTGGGTGCGCCTACATCAGGGAACGCTTGGGAAGCCGGAAGATGCAGGAAAAAAGTAGTCCGAGGAGGAGCATGGAACAGCCATTACACGCGTGTTCACATTTCAGAGCGAAGTGGGCTAGGCGCTGGTGTGAGAACATTTGGTAGCGGCTTCCGTGTTGCACGAGACATCAAATAGCTGCCAACTACCCGCCTAGGAGGCTATCCTTCGTTGGCCAGTATATGGGAAGACCACCAGCGAATATTCCACTGCACATGTTAAGTTTGGTTTGAACGTATCTCACGTAGGCAATCAATCCAGCCATTTTCGCGTGATGACCAAGACGATAGTTTTGAAGATTAGTCTAATCTATTTGGGCGAGGTCAAGCGATGGAACAAATTACAAAGGTTAAACTATGCCAAGATTTTATGAACCTGACTGGGTCGCCATCCCAAAAATCCTTTCGCTAGAAACGAAACTAGCAAACTGGTCCGTCGCAACTATTGGATGGACTTGCCAGATCAATCAGTTGTGTTGGCAATGACGCAGGGGGGTGGCACAGAACTCTCCAACGATGAAAAGCGAGCTCATCTCAGCGACATTCGACGTGAGCATTTAGTCGATGATATTTGCATGGTCGAAGTTCTCCCACAGGAAGGGCAATAGGCTAAATATGATTTTGGAGATCGACATTCATCGTACTGCCAAACTCCTTTCGGACCAGCATGGAGAGTCCGCCGTTTTTGTGGCTACGGAGAAAGCCGAGAAACACTGGCGACAGGGTGACAATGAGGGGGCGTCTACATGGGAGCGTGTTGCCAGGGCCATCGCTGCAGTGAACGACACCCAGACAGAGGGGCCGATAAACTGAGTAATATTCACAGCAGAACGCTGGTCAGCAGTGGTTCGGATTCAATTCAACAGCCTCTATGACGGAAAAGAAAAAGCACCACTTCGTGCCGAAGAGTTACCTGAGTTCGTTTTGCGCGGAAGACGGAATGCTCAACGTGTATAAGAAGGACGACCCTGACAACCCCTTTCGACAATCTCCAGGCAACACTGGGTATCACAAACGCTACTACTCCCAGCCTCTTCCCGATGGTGAAATCGACAACAATACTCTTGAAGATATTTTCGGAGAGCTGGAAACGAAATGGCCGGCGATAATGGACCGGTTTCGCAATGACGCTGATGCCAACGACTGCCTCGAAGACATTTTTGCCTTTATTGGATTGCAGCGTGCCCGGGTTCCTGCGTACAGAGACGCCATCGAAAGCATGCTGGCAGAACACGTCTTGGCAACGACCAAACGGTTGAATGAAATGGGTCAGCTGCCTCCCACACCAGAAGGCTTTGACGACCTCCTCGACAACATTCAGGTTTCCATTGATCCTCACCAATCGATTCATATCATGGCCAAGATGATGCCAGAGATGACGAGAATTTTTTCGAGAATTGGCATTAACATTGTCAGAAACCTCTCCGGCATTCCGTTTCTTACCAGCGACAACCCTGTGATTTGGTTTAGCCCGGCATCACCAGATTCCCAGATGCAGCCATATCATGTGCGGCCTGACGGACCTGTCAGGCTGCTATTCCCCGTTGCTCCAGATTTGATGATTTATGGTGATACTGAGATGCGTGAACAGTTCGCTGAAAACGGGTTGGAGTATCAGGAATTTGATGAGCCGAAAGTCGCAAAGGCATGGAATCGCCAAATCTGTCGTTTTGCCTATCAAACTGTATATGCCCAAGAACCAGGGCATGAGCCGCTAATAAAAAAATACGCTGCCTTGTCTCCAGTTTTGAAGGCAAAACCGACAAAAAACAAGTTTGGGCAGTTGGTCATCACTGAGTTCATTTTCGGGAAGCGGAAGAAAAAAGCTAAGTGGAAAAGTAACGTGGATTGATGCCCTGCATTGCCAATGCCTAGTTCGACCAGTCGGCGAGAACTGGTATGGTCGCATCCATGCCCCGATCCAGTGAATCATATACCCCTGCCACCCTTCAGAACGTCCTTGACCACAACAACCGGATCCACATCTGTTGTGACCAATGCGGCCATGGCAAGCCGATCCCATTGCAATATCTGATTAACCGCTTTGGGCTTGATTATCCTGTCCCGGATTTGGGCCGGCACTTCACCTGCGCTGGATGCGTCATGGTGGATGGTGTTACGCGCAAGGGTGCAGCAAGGATCGTATCAAGATAACCCTAGTATCTTCTGTAGTCAGGAAGGTTGAACGCCTTGTCGGGTGTGACATGCACTGGCGGGTGCAAGCCCTACGCCTAGTTAACCCCTCTCGCGAGTTTGTGCTGGAAATGGTGGAGGTGAGGGCGATCCACAAGATTGTTGGCAGCACCGAACTGGGGTAGGCTGGTTCCGCGTGAACTGGTGTGCAGGGAAAATGGGGTAAGGGGACGCTATGGCAGATGCTGATATTGAACATCTGCGGGAGATATTTTTGGCTCCGAAGGCGATAGAATACCCAGCTGAGTGGTGGATTTCTGTTGTGAGCCGTGACAAAACCCGCCTGATATGCAACCTACCTCTGCAAATTAATAAAACCCTTGTCGAAGGCTTGTTCCTTAGATTGACCGCAGAAGAGCAATCCCCGGACCGTGAGGTAATGGTCCAACTGGAATATCAACCGGCGGGAATGCCCTACCTACATTTACAGAGATTTGATTGGCGGTGCAGGCATTCTCACGGAAACAATCAGGCATCAATGGATTTGCCAAGAGTTATTGTCAAATCTGGTGTTTGGGCATTTTCATCAAGCGGCGACCTGATCATTTTGCATGACTTCGATACCGT
>Ga0233443_1001896_pt1 | contig 17078 bp, 13 predicted proteins | sample SI_123_September_2_FD_182784 | JGI IMG/M metagenome (GOLD analysis project Ga0233443, IMG submission 182784) | Seawater microbial communities from Saanich Inlet, British Columbia, Canada - SI_123_September2016_200_MG | ecosystem: Environmental > Aquatic > Marine > Inlet | place: Canada: British... | reverse complement strand
TCAGCTTGATTTTAAGCAAAATAGAATTGAAGATGCTTCTGCAATTTCCGGGTTGGAGGCTTTGAATCAAATCGATGCTTCAAAAAATCCTATCAGCTCTGTTAAGTTCTGTAGTAGATTAAGGAATCTTGAGATCATATCTGTTGCCAGCACTGAGGTAAATGATTTTTCATCCCTGTATGATTTACCCGGATTAAAATTTCTGTTTGCGCAAAATCAGGGTATTAATGATAAGGCTCTGAAGAAATTACAATCGGCTCTCCCAAATTGTTTTGTTTATGCTTAAAGTTTGTGACAGCGTATGCCAATGTCACTTTAAGAACTACTTTTAATCGGCTATTTTATCCATTTCCGATTTATTTTCTTTCATCCCTACACTGAACAATTAATTAATCATTGCATTTAATATCTTTGTAGCCTTGAAGACAGACATTTGAATTGATCTGTTCGATAGTTGTTAAGGCCCATTAGGCATATTAAGATAGAATGAAGAATATAAGGAATTTTTGCATTATAGCCCATATTGATCACGGTAAGAGCACTCTGGCAGACCGTTTACTGGAATTTACCAAAACTGTGTCGGAGAGAGATCAGCAGGCGCAGGTGCTTGATAATATGGATCTGGAACGGGAGCGAGGTATTACTATTAAGAGTCATGCGATTCAAATGGATTATACTCATACCAATAACGAGCAGTATGTACTCAATCTGATCGATACACCCGGACACGTTGATTTTTCCTATGAGGTTTCAAGATCAATTGCTGCTTGCGAAGGAGCATTGTTAATTGTTGATGCAACTCAGGGTATTCAGGCGCAGACAATATCTAATCTGTACAAGGCTATTGAAAGTGATCTGGAGGTGATTCCAATAATGAATAAAATGGATTTACCCAATGCCATGCCTGATGAAGTATCTGATCAGATCATTGATCTAATAGGATGCGATCCGGATGATATTATTGAAGCTTCGGGCAAAACAGGAATGGGAGTACAGCAAATTCTTACGGCTATTGTTGAGAATGTACCTGCCCCAAGCGGGGAAATTGATGCCCCTTTACAAGCACTGATCTTTGATTCCGTTTTTAATTCATATCGGGGAGTAATAGCTTATTTTCGGATTATGAACGGAAGTATCAGATCCGGCGAGCGTGTTAAGTTTGTGAATACAAAGAAGGAGTATGATGCAGATGAGATTGGTGTATTACGACTTAAGCAGGAACCCCGTAAGGAGCTTAGAGCCGGAGATGTTGGATATATTATTTCTGGTATAAAAAATTCGGTTGATGTAAAAGTTGGTGATACGATAACGCACGTGCATCAACCTTGCGAAAAAGCCATTGAGGGTTTTGAGGATGTGAAACCAATGCTCTTTGCCGGAATTTTTCCTGTTGATGCGGATGATTATGAAGAGCTTCGGAGCTCAATGGAGAAATTGCAGTTAAACGATGCTTCCCTCACCTATGAACCAGAATCCTCTGCCGCTCTTGGTTTTGGATTTCGGTGTGGCTTCCTTGGTTTATTGCACATGGAAATCATACAGGAACGATTGGATCGCGAATTCGATATGGATGTAATTACGACTGTTCCGAACGTATCTTATCTTGTATATACCAAAAAGGGAGAAAAAATAGAGGTACACAACCCGTCCGGTTTGCCGGAACCTAATTATGTAGATTACATTGAAGAGCCGTATATTCAGGCCCAGATTATTTCCAAATCGGAGTATGTGGGTACAATTATGACACTCTGTATTGACAGAAGAGGAACGCTAAAAAATCAGGTGTACCTCACCTCCGATCGTGTTGAAGTAACCTTCGAATTACCTCTGGCAGAGATAGTTTTTGACTTTTATGATAAACTTAAAAGTATTTCACGGGGCTACGCTTCTTTCGACTATTATATGACCGGATTTAATACGGCAAAATTAGTTAAGCTTGACATCCTGTTGAATGGTGAGATGGTTGATGCACTTTCTACTTTGATACACATTGATAATGCCTATGATTTTGGTCGTCGAATGTGTGTTAAATTAAAGGAACTTATTCCTCGTCAACAATTCGACATAGCGATACAGGCAGCGCATGGATCTAAAATTATTGCACGCGAAACGGTGAAAGCTGTTAGAAAAGATGTGACTGCTAAATGCTATGGAGGAGATATCACCAGAAAGCGGAAATTGCTGGAAAAACAAAAGAAGGGTAAGAAACGAATGCGACAGGTTGGTAATGTGGAAGTGCCGCAGTCAGCATTCCTGGCAGTTCTAAAACTCGACTAGATTGCTTTGTGAGGCTGCTTACAGACGAACTTTTACAAGCAAAATATGTTTTATTTCAAATGATGAGTATATCCATTGTAGTCACAAAATTCTGCAATGCCTTAAACGGATTAAAGCCCAAATTAATCAGTGAATGAAGGATTTAACAGAAGGTAAAGAGGGTAAATTAATTTGGCGATTTGCTATCCCAATGTTGTTGGGTAATGTATTTCAACAGGTTTACAATATTATTGACAGCTGGGTTGTTGGAAATTACCTGGGTAAGGAGGCTCTTGGGGCTGTAGGTGCATCATTTCCATTGATTTTTCTTTTGATTTCACTGGTAATCGGAATTGCCATGGGATCAGCCATTATTATCTCTCAATATTTTGGGGCAAAAGATTACCAAAAAGTAAAAGTTGCGATCGATACCCTCAATATTATTCTGTTCTTTGCTTCAATACTTGTTTCAACTGTTGGCCTGCTATTCGCTGACGAAATTTTCCAAATCATCAAACTGCCAGAGGAAATTATTCCGCAGGCAGTAAGTTATTTCAGAATTTTTATTTCCGGAAGTGTCTTCATGTTCGGGTTTAATGGCACCAGCGCTATTCTAAGGGGGCTTGGAGACTCGAAAACACCACTATATTTCATGATAATCTCAACCATAGTTAACATTGGGCTTGATCTGTTCTTTGTTGTAGTGCTTGGCTGGGGTATCGAAGGTGTGGCAATAGCAACAGTCATTGCTCAGGCAGGTGCATTTGCTACGGCAATTGTCTATTTGAACAAAACACATGAACTTATCAGAATAAGCTTCATTAAACTAACTTTCGACCGGGATATCTTTATTAAAAGTTTTAAAATTGGGATACCATCCGGACTCCAGCAAACGTTTGTAGCCTTAGGAATGCTGGCATTATTCAGAATAGTAAATGATTTTGGAACTTCAGTAGTGGCAGCTTATTCGGTGGCAGGTAGAATTGATTCGTTTGCCTCGATGCCTGCTATGAATTTTGCTGCAGCGCTTGGAGCATTTGTCGGGCAGAACATGGGCGCTAACAAAAAAGAACGTGTCAGGGCTGGAATGTTTGCAACATTGCGCATGACTGGTGTCATTTCAGTTGTGATCACGGCTATTGTTATGTTTTTTGGTGCGCAACTGATGGACTTTTTTACAAATGATCCGGAAGTAATTGAAGTTGGAAGAGTATATCTATTAATCGTTGGAGGTTTCTATATTATTTTTTCATCGATGTTTGTCATCAATGCTGTCTTTAGAGGTTCCGGCGATACTCTGGTTCCGATGTTTATTACTTTGATTGCACTTTGGGTTGTACGTGTGCCGGCATCATGGTGGCTTTCTAAAATATATGGAGTTGAAGGAATCTGGTATGGAGTTCCCGCGGGATGGTTCTTCGGATTTGCACTCTCGCTTATCTATTACTTTACAGGTAAGTGGAAAACAAAAGTTGTTGTCACACATAAAGCCGATAACAAAGAAACAGAATAAACAGTATGCTGAAAAAGGATCTTATTATAATACTTACACTAAGCGCGGTAGTTCTTCTTATTACCTGGTATACAAGCAGTGATCATTATGTCTATGAATATCCAGTGGTGCCTGCAACAGATAGTTTAGAGAGGCAGATTGAAGTGCAGACAAGTTATGATTTTCCTGTGGATTCATTTGATGTTTCTCGAGGTAAAATAAAACGAAATCAATTTCTGGCTGATATACTTACGGACCACAATCTGTCTTATCAAAAAATAGACAAGCTGGTAAGAAATGCTAAAAATATTTTCGATGTCAGACGAATTAAAGTAGGTAACAGATACACGGTTTTGTCATCTCTTGACAGTATTCCAACACCGAGATATTTTATTTACGAGGAAGGACCAGTTGATTACCTTGTTTTCCATCTGCACGACAGCCTATTCGTAGAAAGAAAGCAAAAGGAGCTTATTAGCAAAAGAAAGTATGTTAAGGGTATAATAGAATCTTCTTTATGGAATGCGATGAACGAAGCTGAGGCCAATCCAATGTTAGCAGTAGAGTTGTCTGAGATCTACCAATGGACCGTTGATTTCTTTGGAATTCAGAAAGGGGATGCATTTGAAGTTGTTTATGATGAGAGTTTTGTTGATAGTGTTTCAGTTGGGATAGAAACCATTTACACGGCCAGTTTTACGCATTATAAGGAAGAAGTAAAGGCATATCGTTTTTTGCAGGATAGTGTGTGGAGTTATTTCGATGAGGACGGTGTTAGTTTAAGGAAGGCATTTAGAAAATCACCTTTACGATTTTCACGCATCAGTAGTGGTTTTTCCAATAGTCGTTTACACCCCGTATTAAAGATTAGAAGACCTCATCATGGGATTGATTATGCTGCACCCAGTGGAACGCCTGTTCATACTATTGGTGATGGTGTTGTTGTGAAGAAAGGGTATCAGAAAAAGGGAGGTGGACGATATGTTAAGATCAAACATAATTCGGTCTACACAACGGTTTATATGCATTTCTCCGGCTTTGCCAAAGGGATTACCGTTGGTAAAAAAGTAAAACAAGGTGATGTCATTGGATATGTCGGCAGCTCAGGACTTGCCACCGGACCACATCTTGATTTTAGAGTATATAAGAATGGATCTGCAATCAATCCTTTAAGATTGAAATCGCCGCCCGTTGATCCTGTCAAAGAAGAAAACAAACATACTTTTAAAGCAATTGTAGAGCATTGGCAGGCCGAATTAAAGGCGGAAAATGATAGTTTAGCTATCGTTGAGCAGTGATAAATGTTTAACAAAACATGATTTGTATTAATCAGTAAAGATTAGCCCTATATCACATTTTAATAAAATCACCATGGAATTATTCTGGATTTGATCCGGGGATAGCAAAAAGATAAAAGTATCTATATGGAAATGAAGAAAGTTCTAACATTTATTGTATTCCTGATTATTGGGTTTGGAATTGTCAATGCCCAAAAGATAGATCCTTGCCTGTTTACCGATTTTTATCTAAAGGGAAACATGAAAAAGTTCGAGAACAAAGTTCTTGTTCTTGAATCGGACCAATATAGTTTGTTTACTTCAGAGCAATTGTATGAACTTGTCGTACTGGAATATGGCCTCGTAAGTTATTACCTGAGGATTCAGAATACTGATAAAGCTGAACGTTTCCTTGAGGAGGCTTTCGATCGAATCGATTATCTGCTTGATGAGGACAATGAAAATCCGGGATATTTAGCAATGAAGGGAGCCCTGTATGGATTGAAAATTAGTATTTCGAGTTATCAGGCAATGTTCCTGGGTCCGAAAAGCATGGATTTTATCGAGAGGGGGCTTGCTTTAGATAAGTTGGATCCATTGATCAGAATCGAGAAAGGCAATGCAATGTTTCATGCTCCTGAAATGTTTGGTGGAAGCAAAACGGAAGCTATTGAGCATTATCAGAAAGCCATTGAAATTTGGGAGAAGGAAAAAGATCTTCAATGTAATTGGATCTATTATCACTCCCTTGCTGTTCTTGGCACATATTATCTTGCTCTGAAAGATGAAGTTTCTGCCAGAAAACAATTTGAAAAAGTACTTGGAATGGTTTCGGATTATCAGTGGGTAAAACAGGAGTTACTTCCAAAATTGAAATAAGTTTTAGAAAAATCAATATTTAATAATTGAATATTTGGAAATATAAAAAAGCGACCTATCTTTGCATCGCTTTTTAAGAGGGATATCTGTTAACAAGCACCCCGGGCGATTAGCTCAGTTGGTTCAGAGCACTTGGTTTACACCCAAGGGGTCATAAGTTCGAATCTTATATCGCCCACCAGATTAGACCGCAATTTTGCGGTCTTTTTTTATGCCTGAAATTTTACTAATCGAATTACATATTGAGCATTTACCTTGGAACGATTAAGTGATCCCATTGAACTGAAGGACAATATTATTTGATCCACTATCCTCTAATAGTACGCAGGTTTTCAATTGTGAAAGTTCTCTAAGGGTAACCAATATGAATAGCCATGGGTGAATCCCGTGCCTGGCTAAAGAACTTCTGCAACAACAAAAGTACTTCCACCTATAAATATCATATCGCAGGATTCTGCGATCGATTGAGCATCAAGAAGTGCTTTCTCAACAGAATCATAAACATCACCAGTCAAACCAAGTTTCATTGCCTTACTAAAAAGTTCATACTTATCTAGCGCTCTTGGGATGGCAGCTTGAACAAAATAATATTTAGCATCACGAGGAAGCAGGGATAGCAGATCCTCAACATTCTTATCGTTCACGGCTCCTAGGATAAAATGAAGCTTCTTCCAGGCTGTATTGCTAATTTGGTCTACTACCTGAGAAAGACCCTCTTTATTATGGGCTGTATCAGCAACGATTAGTGGATTGTTTCCCAAAATCTGCCAGCGTCCCATCAATCCGGTTGTTTTGGATATCGACCTCATTCCATCGTATACACTCCTATTTGGAATGTTGATGTCAGGATTACGAAGAAGTTCTACAGCTTTTAAAGCTGTAATGGTATTTTTACTCTGATAAGATCCCAGCTGGTCACATACAAGTTCCTTAGGTAATTTTGTTTCACCTGTTAGTCTGAAAACCTGCTGGCCAACAATGTTAACAGTTGAATAATCAATTCTTTGCGTTTCGTCGGCGAAGTAGATAGGAGCTTGTAATTCCCGGGCTCTACTCGTAAATATATACTTAATCTCCTCCTGCGATTCACCAATTATCACAGGAATATTTTGCTTAATGATGCCAGCTTTCTCTAAAGCAATCTTTTCGATAGAATTGCCTAAGAACTGCGTGTGATCCAAGCCAATGTTGGTGATAATAGAAATTAACGGAGTAATAATATTGGTTGAATCAAGACGCCCACCAAGTCCGGTTTCTATTATGGCAATATCGACCTGATTGTCTGCAAAATGTTTAAATGCCATGGCAACGGTCATTTCGAAAAATGAAGGTTGAACCTTCTCTATTATTTCATGGTGATCAGTAACGAATTTTGTTACCTGTTCTTCTGAGATCATTTCACCATTTATTCGTATTCTTTCACGAAAATCCTTTAAATGTGGAGATGTGTAAAGGCCGGTTTTGTATCCTGCGTGCTGAAGAATTGATGCTAGCATGTGAGCAACAGAACCTTTACCATTGGTTCCGGCAACATGAATTGTCTTAAAAGAGCGATGAGGATGACTAAAATAATGATCTAATTCATGTGTGTTATCCAGATTTGATTTATACGCAGCCTTGCCTTCTCTCTGATACACAGGTAGTTGGTTGAAAAGGAAATTAATTGCTTCTTTGTAATCCATGATGCAGTTATTATGGATCAAAAATATTTGTTTATTTTTCAGCACAATTAAACTTACATATAAATATGAGGAGCATTTTTTTATTGTTGATGTTGACAGTAATGATTACTGAGGTTAACGCACAAAATCTTAGTTCACCTGAGAGCATGGTTTATGATGAGAGAGGGAAAAGGTATATTGTTACGAACGCAGCCAATGGTAAAACAGGAGGGAACATCGTATTTTATTATCCGGCAACCCGGGAGTATGAAAATTTTGTTGTGGAGGGAATCAATTCACCCAAGGGAGTTGTTATTTTCAACAACATAGCATTCATAACAGATGTGAATATGGTGAAAGGTTTCTCACTTGAGACCTCAGAGCTGGTTTTTACTATGATCGTTCCGGGAGCTACTTTTCTGAATGATATTACGAATGATGGAGCAATACTCTACATTAGTGACAGTGCCGGTAATAAACTATATAAAATCTCTATTCCGGATAAGGATGTTTCCTTGCTTTGCGATGATAAATGTTTGTCCAGACCCAATGGAATCTATTATGATAAAGAGAGCAACAGGCTCATCATTTGTTCTTACCGGGCTAACACCACTATCCAGGAGTTTGATCTGAACATGCATATGTTAAGTTCAATTGTTTCAACAAGCCTGTCGCAGTTAGATGGAGTTGCCAGGGACAAGGATGGAAATTACTACTTCTCCAGTTGGGCAAGCAACGCAGTTTATCGATTCGATCCTGAATTTAAGGAAGAGCCTGTTGAAGTATCCAATGGCCATTTTGGGCCGGCTGATATTTTTATTAATCAGGAGGCCGAAATTCTAGCGATCCCTAATTTCCTCTCAAATGAAATTGACCTGATTGATATTGGTGAAAAAAGTATTGAGGATGAAATGAACCCGTTCGCAATTAAAATTTATCCAAATCCTGCAACAACACATTTCTCTATTGAACTATTGCTTGAAAAAGAATCAATGCTCGAAATTTCGCTTATGTCGAAAAGTGGAAGAGTAATGAAACAACTCAAAAAAGATGAAATGGAAGCAGGGGTGTTTTCTGTTAAAATTGAGATGGGTAGTTTAGGAATTGAAAAAGGGATTTATTTCATCAAATTTGTAATTGATGAAAGTGTATTTATGAAAAGAATAATTGTGCTCGATTAGACACAAATAAATTGAGAAAAAGATGACATACAAAAGAGTGTGTCATCTTTTTTTGTTTAATTATTTCTATGTTATCAGAAACAAATTGTTAATTCCTCGTCATGGGGCTTTTTTTGCCATTTATGAGGCTTGTTGCATTAAGGAAGGAATCTACAAGAGCAAGGCAGAGAAAGTGCTCAAAATAGCCTTATAAAGAGCAGGAAAAATTTGGAGCTTAGAGAAAATATTAGTATCGATTAATGTTGCTCAAATCTATCTGAAAACGCCACAATTTATTTTTCCAGATTTCGCCTGAGTAGTCAATACCTACTCTTTTACTTTTTTGAATTTGAAATTTAATAGGATTGTATTCACACCATAAATTTTCACAGTCAGAAAGATAGAGTCCATGTAAAGATTTATTAATATCGAGAGCTCGGGTGAGTTTGCCGGGGCCATTGTAGTGCTCAATACCTCTTATTAAAACAGCCTGAGGAATTTCATTGCTTGCTGTTACAAAATTAAGCATCCAATACATTCCATAAATTAGATAAATATAGATGTAACCACCATCGTGATACATGATCTCAGTCCGTTTAGTCCTACCTTTACTGGCATGACAAGCTAAATCATCCTCGCCTCTATATGCCTCCGTTTCAGTTATAATTGAGCGAATAATAGTACCATCAGATAATTTTCTAACCAGAAATTTACCTAACAAGTCAGGTGCAACATCAAGCACATCACGTCTGAAAAAACTGGTATCTAGTCGTTTGTTCATGGCTAAAAAAAATGAGAGCATCATACAACTACGATGCTCTCATTTAGTGTTGGATTATACTATTAATCGCTAATTTTTGCTTTAAGAAATTCCCTGTTAAATCTTGCAATGTGAGCAATGGATATTCCTTTCGGACATTCAACCTCGCAGGCTCCTGTATTAGAGCAGTTTCCAAATCCCAGGTCGTCCATGGTTGAAACCATATTTTTAGCTCTTCTCTTGGCTTCAACCTTACCTTGTGGTAACAATGCCAGTTGAGAAACTTTTGCAGAAACAAATAGCATGGCTGATGAGTTTTTACAGGTTGCCACACAGGCACCACAGCCAATGCAACTTGCGGCATCCATCGCTTCATCAGCAATGTCCTTCGCAATTGGAATAGCGTTGGCATCAGGAATTCCACCTGTATTAACAGATACAAAACCGCCGGATTGCAGGATTTTATCAAAGGCACTCCTGTCGACCATCAAGTCTTTGATTACAGGAAAGGAGCCGGATCTCCATGGTTCAACAGTAATTGTATCACCGTTTTTGAATTTACGCATGTGTAACTGACAGGTGGTAATATCATCGTCCGGTCCATGTGCCCGTCCATTGATGAAGAGACTGCAGGCACCACATATTCCTTCACGACAATCGTGATCGAATGCAATGGGTTCAATGCTTTCCTGAATCAATTGCTCATTAAGCACATCCATCATTTCCAAAAATGATGAATCAGCTGAAATATCTTTGATTTGATAAGTTTCAAATTTACCTTTTGAACTTGCGTTAACCTGCCGCCAAACCTTTAAAGTCAAATCCATAATTTCTTATTTTATATCACTAACGTCTGTTATTCAACTATTTATAGTTACGCTGTTTCACTTCAATATTTTCAAAGATAAGCGCCTCCTTGTTCATTGAAGGTTCTGTTCCTTCACCTTTAAACTCCCAGGCAGCAGCATAGGTAAAATCTTTGTCATTTCGCATAGCTTCTCCCTCTTCGGTCTGAAATTCTTCACGGAAATGTCCCCCGCAGGATTCCTCTCTGTGCAGTGCATCTCTGGCCATTAAGTCACCCAGTTCCAGAAAATCAGCAACACGTGTTGCTTTTTCCAGTTCAGTATTAACTCCTTCTTTGGATCCGGGAATTCGAAGATCATTCCAGAATTCTTCCTTGATTTGCTTAATTTCTTCAATCGCTTTTTCCAGTCCTTCCTTGTTCCTGGCCATTCCAACATGATCCCACATCACTTTTCCAAGACGCTTATGAAATGAGTCGACTGACTGTTTTCCATTGATGGCAAACAGCTCATCAATCAGCTCTTTTATCTTTATTTCTGTTTTCTCAAACTCCGGCGATTTGGTATCCATTCTTGGCGTATGTATTTCATCGGCCAGATAGTTTTGAATGGTGTACGGTAAAACAAAATATCCATCGGCCAAACCTTGCATTAAAGCCGAGGCTCCAAGACGGTTCGCTCCATGATCTGAGAAGTTAGCTTCACCAATGGCAAACAAACCGGGAACTGATGTTTGCAACTCATAATCAACCCATATACCTCCCATGCTATAGTGAATAGCCGGATATATCATCATTGGTGTTTCATATGGATTATCATCTACAATTTTTTCATACATCTGGAAAAGGTTACCGTAACGAGCTTCTATGGTTCCTTTACCCAGCCTTTCAATGGCAGATTTGAAATCAAGATAAACGGCTAGTCCCGTTGTTCCAACACCAAAACCAGCATCGCACCTTTCCTTGGCTGCTCTTGACGCAACATCTCTTGGAACAAGATTGCCGAATGCAGGATATCTTCTTTCAAGATAATAATCTCTTTCTTCCTCATTAAGATCGGTTGCTTTCTTTTCTCCTTTTCTTATCTTTTCGGCATCTTCCTTATTCTTTGGGACCCAGATTCTTCCGTCGTTACGTAAACTCTCGCTCATGAGTGTAAGCTTCGATTGAAATTCACCATGAACAGGAATACAGGTAGGGTGAATCTGAACGTAGCATGGATTTCCGAAGTAAGCACCTTTTTTGTATGCCTTCCAGATTGCGCCAGCATTAGATCCCATTGCATTGGTAGACAAAAAGAACACATTTCCATAACCACCGGTTGCCAGTACAACAGCATGTCCAAAATGTCTTTCTATCTTTCCAGTGACAAGATTTCTAATGATAACTCCTCTGGCTTTACCGTCGACCTTAACTATGTCAAGCAGCTCTGTACGCGGATGCATATGGACAGTTCCAGCGGCAATTTGCCTGTTAAGGGCACCATAAGCTCCAAGCAGTAACTGCTGTCCGGTCTGACCTCTGGCATAGAACGTTCTTGAAACCTGCGCACCACCGAAGGAGCGATTATCAAGCAAGCCACCATACTCACGTGCAAAAGGGACACCCTGCGCAACGCATTGATCAATAATGCTATTACTAACTTCGGCTAATCGATACACATTAGCTTCCCTGGCCCGGTAATCACCACCTTTTACGGTATCATAGAAAAGACGGTAAACACTATCTCCATCATTAGGATAGTTTTTTGCAGCATTGATACCACCTTGTGCAGCAATACTATGTGCCCTTCTTGGACTATCCTGATAACAGAAGTTTTTTACATTAAATCCCATCTCCCCCAGAGAAGCAGCAGCCGAAGCTCCGGCTAATCCCGTACCAACTACGATAACGTCCAGTTTTCGCTTATTGGCGGGGTTAACTAATTTTTGATTGGCTTTAAAATTGGTCCACTTTTCAGTAACCGGACCTTTGGGTATTTTTGAATTTATGTCACTCATATCTATATTATTGAATGATCAGCAATTAAAACAAAAGAAAATAGAGCGGGATGATCGCAAAACCACCTGCGATAACAATGGCATATACTTTCCCAATAACGGAAAGTCTTGTTCTCCATGGACCATTGCTCATACCAATACTTTGAAATGCAGACCAAAAACCATGACTAAGATGTAAGCCAAGTAAAATAGCACCGGTGATGTAGATGACAACGTACCACCAAATTTCAAACTTGGCAACAACCAGACTATATGTGTCGTGCATATGAACGCCATCAATTAAGACCTCCTCCGGAGCTCCTTCTCCACCAAACTTAATCTTCAGATAAAAGTTGATAATATGAATTACCATGAATGTAAGAACCGTTGCACCAAGGATGTACATGTTTCTTGATTGCCAGGAACTGCTGTTAGCAGCGTTTCTGTCTGAATATTTTTCCGGCCTGGCCTTTTGATTCTGAAGCGTGAGAATTGATGCATAAATTATATGCACAACAAATCCTATTGCCAGTAACGGTTCCATGATTTTAATAACCGGATTGGATACCATAAAATGTGCAGCTATATTGTATGCATCCGCACCAATTAGCATGAACAAATTAACCGTTAGATGTACCAGCAAAAAAATGACCAGAAAGAGGCCTGAAATGCTCATTATCAGCTTTCTTCCTATTGATGCGCTAAAAATATTACCCATAAGAATTAATTAATAATAAATTGTTTATCTTGCGTTTATGATGTCATAACAACACATTGACAAATGTAAATTTTTAAATAAGTTTAAAAAAATATGGTCTTCAATTTAGAGATAATTTAAAACAATTCTAAAATGCGATATCAAACCATTCATAACGACTTGTTTAAAAGAAATAGAAAGAAGCTCTCAGATAGATTGGAGGGCAAATCTATCGCCATTTTGAATGCTAACGATGAAATGCCTCGAAATGGTGATCAGTATCACCGCTTTCGGCAGAATTCCGATCTGTTTTATCTTACTGGAATAGAGCAGGAAAAATCAATTTTACTCTTAGCCCCGGGCTTCCCTGAAAAGCAATATCATGAAATACTTTTTATAAGAAAGAGCAACAGGGAGCTTGAAACATGGGAAGGCCATAAACTTACTGCCGAAGAGGCCCGGAAAATAAGCGGTATAAAGACAATTCTTTACCTTGAAGACTTTGATCAGATTGTTCAAAACTTACAGGCCGGTTGTAACACATTCTATTTAAATGCTAATGAGTATCCTAAGTTTATCACGGATGTTGAGTCAAGAGATTCCAGAATGACAATGTATCTAAAGGAGAAGTACCCACTTCATGAGTATGCAAGACTGGCTCCTGTTCTTTGGGATTTACGCTGCATTAAAGAATCGGAGGAGCTGGCCCTGATAGAAACTGCATGCAATATTACAGAAACTGCATTCCTGAAAGTTCTGAATTACTTGCAAGCAGGAATGTATGAATACGAGGTTGAAGCTCAGTTGAATTATGAGTTTACCAGAAGAGGATCATCAGGCCCTGCCTATGCACCAATTGTGGCATCCGGTAAAAATGCCTGTACCTTACATTATGTTTCCAATGATATGAAATGTAAAGATGGTGATCTTTTGCTGCTGGATTTTGGTGCCGAGTATGCTAACTATTCAGCGGATTGTTCCAGAACAATTCCTGTAAACGGTAAATTCACTTCACGACAAAGAGAATGTTATGAAGCTGTGCTTAGGGTTTTTAAAAAGGCAAAGAAACTCTTTGTGCCTGGTAATACCATAAGATTAGTAAATAAGCAGGTAAGTAAGTTAATTGAAGATGAATTAATAGTTTTGGGTCTGATTTGCAAAGAGGACATTGAGAACCAGGATGCTAATCATCCACTTTATATGAAATATTTTATGCATGGGACTTCTCATTTTATGGGACTGGACGTTCATGATCCTGGTGACAAGGACAAACCTTTCGAAAAAGGAATGGTTCTGACTTGCGAGCCAGGAATCTACATCAAAGAAGAAGGTATTGGGATCAGGATTGAAAATGATATTTTAGTGGATGAAATGCCAAAAGATTTCATGGAAAATATACCTTTGGAAATTGAAGAGATTGAGAATCTCATGAAGCGGAAATATTAGAAATTAAAAAATTGATCAAAAATGTTTGTTAAAGATGTTTATAAGGCACGCAGAAAACAGCTTAAGGAAAAGGTAGGAGACGGTTTAATCCTGATATTGGGCAATGGCGATGCGGCCATGAACTACCCGGCCAATACCTATCATTTCAGGCAGGATAGTAATTTTCTCTATTTTTTCGGATTAAACTATCAGAACTATGCAGGTGTTATTGATGCAGATAGTGGTAATGAAATATTGTTTGGTGATGATATCGATATCGACGATGTCATATGGATGGGACCGCAACCTTCAGTAAAGGAGAAAGGAGAAAAGGTTGGTGTATCTGATACTTATGCATTTTCAAAACTAGTCACGCTTATTCAGGAAGCTATTGCCAAAGGAAGAAAGGTGCATTTTCTACCGCCATACAGGGGCGAAAATCTATTAATGGTTGAAAAACTAACAGGAATTCACCACACGAAAGTTAAAGAGAGCGCTTCGGTTGAATTGATAAAAGCTGTGGTCAGCCTCAGAGAAATAAAAGATCAGTATGAGATTGCGGAGCTCGAGAAAGCAGCGGCAATTGGATATGAAATGCATACTGCTTCCATGAGAATGACAAAACCAGGTATCATGGAAAGTCAGATTGCCGGTCATCTGGAGGGAATTGCATTAGGACATAATGGTAAAGTTTCTTTTCCGGTAATATTGTCTGTACACGGCGAAACGTTACATAATCATTATCATGGTAATAAGTTGACCGAAGGTAGAATGTTGTTAACCGATGCAGGTGCGGAAACGGCTTTAGGATATGCATCAGATTTCACCAGGACATTCCCCGTAAACGGAAAATTCACCAGGAAGCAAAGTGAGATTTACAATATTGTTCTGGATACCAATAATAAGGCAACTGCTGCAATAAAGCCAGGTGTTAAATATCAGGATATTCATTTGCTGGCCGCAAGAGTAATTACTCAAGGCTTGAAGGACCTCGGCTTAATGAAAGGAGATGTTGACGAAGCTGTAAGAAATGGTGCGCATGCCATGTTCTTTCCTCATGGCCTTGGCCATATGATGGGACTGGATGTACACGACATGGAGGATCTTGGTGAAAACCATGTTGGTTATGATGATGAGACACAAAGAATTGATCAGTTTGGCACAGCATACTTAAGGTTAGGGAAAAGGCTCAAAGAGGGTTATGTCCTGACCAATGAACCTGGTATTTATTTCATTCCTGCACTCATCGATAAATGGTACCACGAAAAGATTAACAATGATTTCATCAATTTTGACAAAGTTAATGAGTATAGGGATTTTGGAGGAATCCGACTTGAGGATGACATTCTGGTTACAAGCTCCGGTTACCGATTAATTGGCAATCGAATTCCAATTACGGTTGATGAAGTTGAAAGTATTATGAATGAATAGAATAGGGCCGCTTTATGCGGCCTTTTTGTTACCAAAAGAATGCAAATCCTCAGTCATGGCCTTAATGAGATGGAGTATTCCGTCTATGGCAAAGGTTTTCCCGTTGTCTTTCTGCATGGATATTTTGAGACGATCGAGATATGGAATGATTATAAAGATAAATTGCAAAAGAGCTGTCAGCTAATAATTCCCAACCTTAATATTGTGATTCAGGGTGGAACAAATACCCCGTCTGATTACAGCCGCTTATTGAATCAAATTTTCTTAAAGTTAAAACTGGACAAGTGGCTGATGGTTGGCCATTCCATGGGAGGATATGTGGCTCTTGATTTTGCAAAATGTTATCCTGATCGAGTAGCTGGATTAATACTTAGCAATACAATACTTGAAGCTGATACTCCTAATAAAAGGAAGAGACGCCATCGCGAAATAAAACTCATCAAAGACGGCTATAAATCAAAGATTATCTCCCTTGGATTTTCTAATGCATTTAGCAGGAAGTTTAAAATGGATTATTCGTCGAAGTTCAAGCATCATTTACGTCTGGCTGCTCAAATTTCAGATGAAGTAATTTGTTTTCAAATTCAACTAATGACTGAGAGAAATTCCCATTTGAATTCATTAAATCATTTTAAAGGTTGGGTGATGGCGATTTATGGTAAAGATGATCCTTACATTCCACAAGGTCTGCTCCTGAATTATCTTAAGACCAACAATGATAAGATTCACATTATTAGCAAGATAGGGCATATGTTGCCAGTTGAGCAGCCTTCGTTACTCGTGGCACAGGTGCAAAAAAGTCTAAAAATTCTTGCTTAATCTTTATAAAACGTTGAAAAAGAGAGATAAGTTAAGTTTGCACAGAAGCTAACACTTAAGCTCACAAATAGGCTAATGTAGTCAGCTTAAAGGTGTTCATTTTTGTCAGAAATCCTTTGTTTTTTTCTGAAGCCTGCCCGTCTCAATCCTTTATTATTCCTATGAATTGGATTTTAAAAATTTAAATCCGGGCGGTTGGTATTTTGAAAATTATTTTTTATGTTTACTCTTTGATAAAAAGGAATGCGTTAGCAACCGGAAATTTAACATGAAGAACGGAATAACTTGCTTGCTTGCAGGCATGTAGTATTACGGGTTAAGAGTAGGTGGGTTGATTACAATAATCAATTCCATGTGTGGTTGGGGTTTAAATTCCGCGATTTTGACATGAAATAGCTGTGAAAAGAATAAATAATATATATCAAGAAATAAATAAT
>Ga0233443_1001895_pt1 | contig 17080 bp, 16 predicted proteins | sample SI_123_September_2_FD_182784 | JGI IMG/M metagenome (GOLD analysis project Ga0233443, IMG submission 182784) | Seawater microbial communities from Saanich Inlet, British Columbia, Canada - SI_123_September2016_200_MG | ecosystem: Environmental > Aquatic > Marine > Inlet | place: Canada: British... | reverse complement strand
CTGGCAAAATGAGAGTGCATGGGACCTTAAATTTGGTCCCGGCATTGCTCTTAAGATAACAACAACGACTTGAAGATATTTGGTGATTAGAGAATCACCCAACTAACGATCAGAAAGCACTAAGGAACCTACAATCCCTCCATCCCCTCCTTAGTGTTTTTTATTTGTTCAAAGTTTCGAATCCTTAAGCAAAAAAACATTTGCATAGAGTTTCACATAGGGACTTAATCAGGAAGTTTAATCTATAATCCTGTCTACTCCATTGTATACCAGAAAAGTGTGAGACGAATCTCTGTCAACAAGAAATTTCAGGCCTTTAAGTTCGGCACCGGAATACCCCTTACCCTGTGTAGTTCCGATTCCTTCCAGCCCCTTCCAGTCATGTACACGCATAATTGTTTTTACACAGAGCTCATTATTTTGAACTTTAACAATGATAAACTCCTTTTCATTGATTTTCTTATAACTTTCAAACCAATAGCTAAGCTTATCTTTACTCTGCTTATCAATTTGAAAAAGAAGTTCTGTTAAATATTCTTCAGAATCCATGTTGAATTCTTCAAAAATGGGATTTGAATTGACACAGGCCGGGCGATTACAGGATGTTAGTAGAATGGCTGCAACAAGAATAAGTATAAAGGGAAAGATTCTGTTAGTCATCGTGTAATGTTTATAGTATTAATTATTGTTTAAACATCCTATCTGTCTTTCATCCGATATACAAATTTACAGGCACTCCATGTTTTATCTATTGAAGCGATTTTAGTATCCACCAATCCTCGACTGAGCCCGTGCTTCATAACTTTGAATTTGTCAACTTCGCTAATGATATCAGATGCTTTTTTGGGCCAGCTGATCCATAACATTCCGTTCCTGGCCAAACAGGTTTTGGCTGTTTTGAAATAAGTATCCAATTCAGGAAGGGTTTGAACAAAAATATGAACAAAACCGGAATCCGGTTCTGAGCATGTATCATTGATGACTACGTTTGGAGGAAAATCACTGAAAAAATCAATATACTTTTCAGATAGATTCAGTACAACGATTTTTGAATCACTTTTGATACCAAGTTTTTTATAAAGAGGTGTAGACATTCAGGAACGCTTTGTTAAAACAAATATAAACATCTGTTGAGCTTTTTATGGCTCTTTATCATAAAAAGGGAAGGAGCTGAAGAAATCCTGAATACTAATATTTCGATCTTCAAACCTCGTTGAAATTTCCGTGGAGGCTAGAATCCATTTTTTTAATAATGTGAGCATCGAGATGAGTCTGGATATATAAGACATTTGAGAAAAGATAGCGAATCAACATAGAATTCGCTATCTCTGGTTTTCCTGCTATTTCATGGAATGAAAAGCAATCTTATTTCCTTCTGTGTCCAGGAAGTGAGCCATAAATCCATTCTCTCCAATATCGGTCTTTGTTAGTAAAATTTTACCCCCGGCATCTTCAACTCTTGCAAGTGCAATGCTTAAATCGTCTCCTCCGTTTAGGTAGACCGTTGTACCATTAATAGATGGATTTAACTGTCCCGGTGCCTCAACGATAGCACCACCAACACCCTGATTTTCCATATCGTAGGGCAGAATACCATATCTCATATTTGGCATGGCATGCTCAATCAGCTCTGCTGCCAGAATGCTTGAGTAAAATTTCTTAGCTCTGTCGAAATCATTTACAGGGATTTCAAACCAGTTAATTGCATTTTTCATTGTATCTGTATTATTTAATTACAGAACAAATTTATGCATCATTGTGTCAGATCATGTCAGGGCTGTCTTGCGCCTGAATATATTTTTTGATCGTTAACTATTTCGATCGTTTTGTTGTAAAGACACCGTTGGGTTGAGTTATTTTCATTACTGAAATTTCTCCATGATCATCTTCAAGGAATTCAATTTTAAATCCCTCGAGTGTTTTAAATGAAAACTTGTGCTTACTGGTAGCTAATTGCTCATACTCCGGTTGGCCTTCAACAAACAGGTATAAAGTGTTTTCATCCTTTATATATATTTTAACCGGAGTTCCTGATAGATCGTATTCTCCCACATAGCTTTCCAATACATTAATGTCAACATTGTATGACTTAGGTGTTCGTTTAAACACAATCGGATCCAAACTGGATTCCAGCGTTAAACTGAGGGCCGAAATATCCCCGGCATCACTGGTGCTAAAATTAAAAATAAGTTGGCCTGCTTCGCTTGTATCTATCCCTGTTTCCGTTACTTCGAATGGTTCAAATACATCGTAGTGCAGATGTCGCAGGTATAGCTTCTTTAATGGAAGATAAACAAACAATGAATCATTTTCAACATTCAATGAAAAGGCTCCATATCCTTTATTCGAGTAAACTCCTTCATACTCAATGAGAATGTGAGAAGGTTTGGTATTTTTTACTTTGGCGGATTCCGATTCACTCATTGCATCTTTTTCTTTCTTCTTAGCTTCATCGCTTCGCTTTTTAAAGCGTTTAGCCCAATCTGTTCTATCTGCTTCCAGCATTCTGTCTGCAACAGTATTTCGTACCAGGCCGGGGACAGAAGATCCATTTTGGTTGCACAGTACCACAATACCAACACTATCACTCGGATAAAAAGTCACGTCAGCCGTGAATCCATCGATCGCACCACCGTGTGTTACCCTGTAATGCCCTCTGTATGACGAGAGCATCCATCCATAACCATAATTTGCCATGTGCATGTCAGGAAACTCACTATCCGGAAGAGCTGCTCCAATAACCATCTGAGAACTAATGGCTTCTCTTCTATATCCAGCGGGAATAATCTCATTATTATTGAATTTACCATTGTTGATCCATGTAATCAACCAATTGCTCATCTCCTTCACACTACTATTAATGCTACCCGCAGGGCTCATACCTGCTATGTGATAATAATCCAGTTTCTTTATCTTATCCCCTTTTGTTAATTTGTAACCCAAAGCTGCATTATCACTCAGTTCCAGTTCATCTATCGAAACATTGGACCTTGCCATGCCCAGTGGATCGAAAAAGCGTTCCTTGACATTTTCTTCCCAACTTTTGCTGGTTATTCTTTCCGCAATCACACCCTGAGTAAGAAACATGAAATTATTATAATACCATGTTTTCCTCACGCCGGTAAACGGTTCCTGGTAAGCAATGCGCTCCATTATGCTGTCTCTGTCGTTGGATGGGAAGAAATACCAGGAAATGTCATGTCGGGGTAGTCCGGTACGATGACTCATCAGATCTTTAATGATGATGTTGTTATTCATTTCATCATTGTAGAATCTTAATTCAGGTATATATTTGATTGGGCTATCGTCTAATGATAATTTATCTTCATCCTGCAACTGGCCCAGAATGGCAGATGTAAAGGCTTTTGTACATGAACCAATGGCAAACAGCGTATTGGCATCAACAGGAGATTGCTTGTCATAATCACGATAGCCGAATCCTTTGGCATACACAATGTCTTTACCTTGTACAATTGCAACTGCAAAACCAGGTGCTTTGGTAATATCCAAAATCTTTTCAAGTTCATTGTCCAGGCCTTTGAGCCGCTTGTCTTGTTGCGCGCTGGTGCTTAGAATGGTCAGGAGTGCTAACAGAATGATTGTTGCTTTTTTCATGGTAGTGGTTTAGGTGTTAAATTATTAAAAGATAAACATCTATGCCTCATCAATGTTTATGCTTTCATGCAGACGATAAGCCTCACAGATTATAACATTCGTATCAGGAAACTCATCTATTAATTTTTTTTCTGCTTTCTATTTTTTTTGAAGTTTTTAATCAGTTTGCCCAAATCCTTATCTTTTTTCTTCTTTTCGGCCACCGTTGACTCAAAATGCATCTTCTCTTTTTCCATTTTAAGGAAGTTCTGATAAGAATCTTCATGGATTTCATTTCTGTCAATGGCTTCAAGAATCGCACAGCCATCTTCATGAATATGCTTACAATCTTTATAGCGACATTTCTCCGATAATTCGAATATGCTAACAAATGTAGTTTCGATGCCGGAAGGTGCATCTGCAATACCAACTTCCCTCATTCCCGGATTATCAATTAATATAGCTCCATTATCAAGAAGGATTAATTCACGATGACTTGTGATATGTTTTCCTCTGCCTACAGAGGAACTGATCTCTGCCGTTTTCATTTTTGCAGTCCCTGTCAGCTTATTAAGCAGCGTTGATTTTCCAACACCTGAGGAGCCAAGCAGGCAGTAGGTCTTTTGTGCGTGAATTAAATTCGATAATAATGTATAACCTTCCTGAGTTTCATTACTAAGGCATATAAGGGGAGTATTCCTGATTCGCTCAACAATGCTTTTCTTTAACCGTACTATTTGTTCTCCATCAATCAGATCGATCTTACTCAGAATAAGAATTGCTTCAATACCTGATGAATGACAGATTGTAAGATATCTCTCCAATCTGTTGATATTAAAGTCCCTGTCAACTGCCTGTACAACTAAAGCAAAATCGACATTGGTGGCAATGATCTGTTTTTGGCCTGTACTTCCCACAGAACGCCTTTCAATTATTGATTTTCTCGGATAGATAGCATGAATCAGTGCTTTGTTTTCATCGTATTCCGAGATCGCTACCCAATCACCAACTGCAGGGAAATCAAATCGGCTTTCAGCTGTAAACCTTAAGTTCCCAACCAGTTCAGCATCAAAATCACAGCTGTCTGTTTTAACGATGTACCTTTCTTTGTGTTCAGATGCTACCCGGCCAATCTGAAATGAACTTAAATTATGTTCTGTTTGATAATTCCTAAGGTCTTCGGTGAATCCTAATTGTTCAAGTGTCATAATTCTCAAATTTGTTGGTACAGTATAAGGTGACAGCTATGCAAACAATAAGTAAGATGCTATTTTGTAATAATACTAAGATCATAGCGTAAAAATATCACCTGTTTCTGCAATGTTAAAACCGCTCTCTACTACTAGTTTAGACTGTTCACTTAGGGGATTCAGCAATGGATTTGTATGGTTCAGATGAATAAAATATATCTTATTCTTTTCAGTCCTACTTAAATCCCGGAAAAGTGACATACTCTCAATTACAAAAGGATGTGGAATCTCGGATATGTCACGCTTATTCACTTCCTCTCCATCGTAAAACGTGGCATCGATAAATGCATAATCCACTTTTGAAATCTCAACAATAATATCCCGATCCCACCTTTCCCATTTGTCTATGTCTGGAATAAACAGCACTTTCTTTTCAGGTCCTTCGATGATGAATCCAACTGTTTCGGAATATTCATCTCTGTGCGGAACAAAGAAAGGGGTAATCTTAACATTCGATGTGATGTCCAGTTGAGTTCCATCTGACATTTCCTGAATGACAATGTTCTGATTGCTTACCAACTGACTCCAGGGCCCATTGTCTTCAAGAAACCTTTTCATAAGAGGCATTGCGTAAACAGGAAGCCTGTCGGAATTCATTGCCTCCTTACCTAGATACATTAAACCGGTATAGTGTCCAATATGTGCATGAGTCAGAAAAATGGCATCAGGTGTTTCTTTAATGTTTGCCGGTTCAAGTTCTTTTAGGTGCCTGGCTTGCTCGGTGATATCAGGAGTAGCATCGAACAAATACTTCTTGCCATTAACTGGATCAACTACTCCCAGAGCTACAACTTTGCGCTGCTTGTCAGGTTCTGAAAACAGATCCTTGCAGCAATCCTTCTTGCAGGCAATGTGGGGTGAGCCAGCATCCTGAACAGTTCCTAAAACGATGAGTGAAGTTTGAGTAACTTCATTTTGGCTGCTTTGAGTATCTGTGCCTGAAATCTGTTCCCCCTGCTGATTACTGCATGAAAGTATACATACCGTAAAAAAAGAGTATGCAACAAGTTTTATAAAGTCTCTGATCATAATTTTATAAGATTTAATATGGCTACAAATCCTTTTGAAAGATCCGGTATCGCTTATATACTTTTCCACCCATCTTCTCATTTTCAGCCCGGACCTTTTTGTTGGTCTCCAGCTCCAGGTGGCTGTCGAAAAACTCTATCCCTGCTTTTCTTGACTCTTCGAAAAGGGTAGTGCCCAGAACTGCATCAAGTCCGGTGTTCCGATAATCTTTTCTAACAGCTCCCAACAGAAGATTTAATTGTTTTGTTTTCTTCTGAGATCGTAGGATTTGAAAAAATCCAATTGGTAGTACCCGCCCTTTGCATTTTTGAACTCCCTTACTAAAGTCGGGCATGGATAGTACAAAAGCTACCACCTCTTTTTTTCCTTTTTCAATTACCTTCACAAATCGTGGATCAAGCACAGGAATGTATCTGCCGGCCAGTTCATTCATCTCCTGCTCATCGAGAGGAGTGAAGGCGTAGATTTCTTTAAACGTTTCGTTTACCAGTTGAAAAACAGGTTTAATATATGGTCTGAGTTGTAGTTTATTTCTGAATTTAACCACGTTAAGTTCGGGATGATTCCTTAAGGCACGTTCATTAATCCGGGTGTAAAACTCCGGCATCTCCTTTGGAACGTCAAGTTTGTAGACCACCAAATCAACTTTCTTTTTAAATCCGGCTCTTTCAACAAACTCAACCATATATTTAAAGTTATAATTGGTAGCTATCACAGGAACATGCTCATATCCTTCAATCAGCAAACCCTGTGGATCCTTATCGGAGAAGCCAAGCGGCCCAACTAGTTTGGACATCTGTTTTTCTCTTGCCCATTCTTCAATCGTGTCAATAAGCTTTTGAGCTACTTCGAACTCCTCATAGCTTTCAAGAAATACAAATCTTGCCTCCTTCAGCTCATGCTCATCGTTGTATTTATGGTTGATAATCCCCATAATTCGTCCAATCACCTGTTTTCCACGCCACGCAAGAAACATACAGGTGTCGGAATGGGCAAATAGCCTGTTTTTCTTTGGATTGAAAAATGTACGCTCATCCATATAAATTGGCGGAACCCAGTTGCTGTGATTTTTATGAATTTTTGCAGGAAGATGTATGAAAGTGTGCAGGTCATTCCTGGTTTGTACTCTTTCTATTCTGAAGCTCATCATTTTGCCCTTAGTGAGATGCGTGTGCTTAAAAATAGATATAGTTTCGATGAAATCAAATAGAGCGCAGGTGTGAGTATAAATGCAGCTATTACATCAATAGCGTAGTGAGCACCAATATAAACGGTTGAGAGTATCATAATAAAGGCTATTGGGAGTATCAGTCTGAGCAGGTGTATTGCATACTTTCGGCATCCCCATACTAACATCAGGCAGATACTTACGTGTGAACTTGGAAATGCTGCTGTAGGCCGTTCTCCCAACGATTGAATTAACCTGATGGCCGGCTCAAACAAATACCCTTTGGGTACGCTCAGTTCATTAGAACCAAAATAGTATTGAGGACCGGCAACCGGGAGTATAATAAAGATGAGATAGTAAATCAAAAAGGAAGTAATGATAATGAAGGCAAATTGTTCACCTTTTTTGAGATCTACTTTTTGATAGATATAGACCGGAATGCCAATAACCAATAAGTAGTAGCTAAAATATCCCATGAACATTAATTCAGAAAACCAGCTATACGGAACTCTTCGGGAAAATAATAAGGCCGGTTGCATGCCAAATAGAAATTCTTCAAGGGCAATCGCTTGTTTATCCAGATCCTCCCCCAAAATGAGATTGTTTAAAATATCGGTTTCTGAATAGAGGTAGGCAATGAGAATAAAGGGGAAAAAGATGCGTAAAAAGTTAAGTATCCGCTTTCTCCTGTATACAATTATTATGGTCATAATCGCAACGACAATCAGCCTGAACATTGTAGCTCTTACAATCTGATCAGAACCCCCATCAATTAGAAAGAAAAGTATCCAGCTTAGCAATAGATAAGAAAATACGATTAAATCAAGCGGTTTCAATATTCTGAATGACATAAGCATTTGCCTCTAATTATTTGCAACTGAAAAATAGTCATTGTGAAGATATTTATATGTCCTTATCTGGAATTATTAAACATTGTCACCAGTTAATACTTAACGGGTCATATAATAATTACTTATACTAATACCCTTAATTTCTACAGTATTTTTCCTGACAATCCTGAAATCCCTGGCTTCGAAAAAGGGCCGTGCTGTTTTACTCACATAAGATGTCATAACGCTATTTCCTCTTCCTGAGGCTTCTTTTTCTAACTCATTGAAGATCTGGCTGGCAATGCCTTGTCGCAGGTAGTCTTTATGTACATACAGAAAATCAAGGTGCTGGTTGTTTTCAAGCGAGCCAAAACCGACAATCCTATGATCAACTTCCGCCAGAAGAAAGTATTGATCTTCTAAAAATCTCTTCAGGCTGCTTACATCCTCAAGCGACGAAGTCCAGGCATTAATTTGATCAGCGCTATAATAATTTTTACATGTCCACCTGATGGTTTCTACAAATAAAGACAGTAGTTCTTCCAAATCAAGAATGGTGGCCGGTCGTATTTTGATCATTAATTTCATTTGAACAGAATCTAACAGGAATGATGATAATAAATCTTATCTGAATATCATATACATCAACAGATTAGCAATCATTCCTCCAGAATCATATACTCATAGCCTGCCAGTACGATCTCAGTTTGCAGATTCATCTGATCCGAGGTGAAAACATTGTTCCATTGTGTGCTCTGTAATTCCAGAGGCAGGGAATAGTTTTGCTGCCCGGATCTTATATTGACGATTACCACTAATTTCTCATTGTTGAGCGTTTTTCTAAAGCAAACAATATCGTTATCCGGATAATAGACGTTAGCTCCGATTCTGGCCACTTCAGTCTGATTATAAAAGTTTAGTATGTTCCTGTAAGCAGTAAGCATCTCCGGATTGCCTGTCCAGCTAATGTTTGAATTGGAGAAGAAGGGGACAGGATTCAGCTGACCAACTTCCTGACCGGTATAAATCAAAGCTGCTCCACCAATAAAAATCGTCACCACCGAGGCTGCAATGGCTCCGGCTTGTCCATCGAATAAAACCATCGGAGTTTGATCCCAGGCCGATTCATCGTGATTGGTCGTGAAACGTAAAACATGTTTACCCACTGGAACATTGTCGTAATCATCCTCATGTACTGCGAACAGAGCACTTGCAGCCTGACCGTTGTAAACACTTTTGACGGTGTTGTAAAAGTTCCAGCCATAAATCAAATCGAAGCCTGAAATAAAATGATCTGATCGTGCTCCTTCGGCCAGTAATATCAATTTCCGATTGGGTATGTTGCTTAAGGAATCAATAGCCTGAGCCCAAAAAACATATGGAACACCATCGGCATAGTCACATCTATAACCGTCAATATTGGCCTCTAATATCCAATATCTCATTGCATCAATCATCTCAAGGCGCATGTTATCGCTTCCAAAATTGAGATCTGCAACATCCAGCCAGTTTGTGCCCGGAGGATGTATGATGTTTCCGGATCCATCCTGTGAATACCAGTTTTTATTGCTAATCCAGGAATGGTCCCACGAAGTATGATTCGCCACCCAATCAAGAATAATCGCCATATCTCGTGAATGGGCTTCATCCGTCAACTTTCTTAAATCTTCAAGTGTCCCGTATTCCGGACTAAGTGCTTTATAATCCTTGATAGAATAAGGTGAATTTACAGAATTAATCTCCCCTGTCGGATAGATGGGCATTAACCAGAGAGTGTTAATACTTAAGCTCTTAAGTGAATCCAACTTGTCGATGATTCCTTGAATGTCACCGCCAGGGCTGAAGGCCCTTAGATTGATTTCATACATAATAATATCTTCTGATGCCGGCAGATGCAGAATTGGTGAACCGTATTGGGTATAGACAGAATCTTCAATTATCGGCTGTATTATTGGTTCTTCTTCCTTTTTGCATGAAAATGCAATGAGCAGGTAAAAGAATAGCACAGAGTATCGAAAAGCTTGTATCATGAATTCAGGTATTGGTGCGTACACACATTCATGTTCAAATTTAGACAAATTTATGGCAAGGAGAGTGAATAGGAGCAATCTTGCTCTTGTTCAATCGGAGAGCTTCGGTTTGTGCTTTTCCATTACAATGCCCGGAAACACCAGAAGTTGATATTTTCAGCATAGCAGAAGGATTGCTGAACATATTCCATGGTCTGAACACATAAACCCAGGTTTAGTACATTCGAAGGTAATTATGAATTCAAAACAAAGATTATTAAATACTTAATTCGATTTCAAATCTTGATTTTGCCTATCCCAGTTCAAATGTTGTGATTCCATAAATTTTGTCAATTTCCATTTGCGGAACAGGCCCAAGGTACATTCTGGCACATTCAAATACATATTCGGCATTGTATTTCTCAATAATGATCTGTGCTTCTTTGTTTACTTCCGGAATATCAAGATAGACCGGTTCATCTACTGCGGCATTTAAACAGGCTTTGTACAGCTCTTCTGCAATTAATGAATGATCAGCAAACAAAGGACAGATTTTGTATCCCTTATCCACTTTTCGCATAACAGCAAAACCTTTAAGCATATTATCCTCCATATATTTAAATGTTTTGTTGCCTGAAAGGGTAAGCCAGGGAATCATGAATTTCGAGCGTAAAAATCCAAAACAACGCTTGTCATAATCAAGAACCTGAGGTATATCTTCTTCCAAAATACCGGCTATGTTTTCATGCAGGTCAAATCCTGTCCCGATTCTCTCATAACGTATACCTCTGAATGCTTTTTGAAATCCACCTTTTTCATAGAAGGACTGCATGCTTACTACGCCGTCCATTCCTATCGAAGCACCTTTGTTTAACCTTGCCACCAGCGTGTCTCGCCGTTGGTGCCAAAGCATTCTGCCAATTCCCAGGGATCTGTATTCAGGCAGAACAATAAAAAATCCCATAAATCCGAATTCATTCTCGTAGGACACAATTGATCCTCCGGCAATTAATTCACCATCCCTGAAATATCCATAGAAGCCATCGGGATCTGTTTGATTAAATACTTCAGCATCACAGGGTCCTGGATTCCAGCCTTCTAGTCCGGCCCATTTGACAAGTGTTTTTACCCCATCCAAATCAAGTTTTTGGAATTGAAGATCTTCCATTTTTAGCATAAAACTATAGTCTATGAATTAGATAAATCCATAACAAACAGGCTGTCGATTGGTTCGATTTGCATGAACAGGTAAGAGATCAGTGCATTGGACAAAAGTATGAGAAGATGGAAAGATTCCAGATTATTTTCCGGCCACAACTATCACAATCTCACCTTTGATTGTCTTTGCTGAAAAATGTGTGATAAGTTCGCTTAATGTACCCCTCGCATTTTCCTCATATAATTTTGACAGCTCTCTGGATACAGCAGCTAATCTTTCTTCTCCCAAATATTCGGATAACTGTGTAAGGGTTTTTACCAGACGGTGAGGCGATTCATAAAGCACTATAGTATACTTCTGTTCTGCCAGTTCTTTCAGTTTGGTCTGACGACCTTTCTTTGGTGGAAGGAATCCTTCGAAAAGAAAACGATCGCAGGGTAATCCTGAATTAACAAGTGCAGGAACAAAGGCAGTTGCACCCGGCAGCGTTTCAACTTCAATCTCCTTTTCAATACAGGCTCTTACCAATAAAAATCCCGGATCGGAAATACCCGGTGTTCCTGCATCAGTCACCAATGCAATATCTCCTCCGCTCAGAAGCAGGTCTGTAATTCGTTCAACACTCTTATGCTCATTAAATTTATGATGGGAGTGGAGTTTCTTCTCTATGCCCAGATGCTTTAACAAGTTGCCTGTTTTGCGCGTATCCTCAGCGAGAATGGAATCAACCTCATTAAGCATGCGAATTGCACGGAGCGTTATGTCTTCTAGATTTCCAATAGGTGTAGGTATGAGAATTAGTTTTCCCATGTTAAATTTTGCTTGCTTCAACTTCCCGAACAAAGCTCATTAATAACTTATAAAACTCGTTATAGGCAGATAATGGGACTGCATCAGCCCGATCGAAAATATTATGATATTCTTTGTAACTCCCCATTGTATAGATAAAAAAAGCTTTAACTCCGTTCTCCGAAAAGAAATGATGATCACTATTGGCTGCAGCACCTCGGGCAGCAACTTTACTTAGAAATCCGTTCTCATCATTCAATGCTTTGAGACGATCAAAGGTTTCAGGGAAGACAGAGCCGTTTACTACTTTGATTCCATCTTCGCCGCTTCCAACCAAATCGAGGTTCCACAAGTATTTAATTTTCGTAAGCGGAAACAAAGGATGCTCGTTGTAGTATTTAGATCCCAGAATGCCAGCCTCCTCGGCGCTGAACCACATGAACGTGTAGGAATAATAATTTTCGCTTTTAGCAAGCTCTCTCGCCAAATCAAGAAGCATGGCTGAACCACTTGCATTATCATGCGCACCCGGAAAGTAGGTTTCTTTTCCCATTCTGCCGAGATGATCGTAGTGGGCAGAAAAAACAATACAGGTATCAACCTTGCCAGGCAAATAAGCAATTACATTCTGTGTTTTGTATTTCTTGTGAAATTTGCTCTTTACATGCAGGCTAACAGTTTTGTTATCAGGTGTTATCGTGCCTCTTTTCAGTTGGAGAAGCGGAAATTTCTTCTTTATGGTAGAAGGCCTGTAGGTCAGGTTTCCATCCGTGATTTCAATGATGCCCCTTGCCTTTGTTGGCTTTTCTGATATGATATATTCAATCAGCTGCTTCAGGAATTGATCACTAATTCCTGCGGTGTCAACAACAATAAAAAAATCCTTTAAATCATTGGCCAGCATATTCTCAAGGGCCTCCGGGTATTCAACTACCTTACGATTAATCCAGGCCAGTTCGTATGTACCTTTAAATGATGGGGAACTGGCATTGAGAAGATAATCTACTCCCGGCTCAAGTATTTTGTCGTCAACTTTTACTTCCAGTTTGCCCGGATGTGTATTGGCTGACATGGTGTATTTTTGAAACCAAGCAGAATTATAAGGTTTTAATCCTGCTTTTTCAGCTTCAATTGCCAGGTATTCAGCAGCAATCTTATCTCCTCTGAATTCATAACCACGGCCATGAAACGCAGGAGAAGCCAATTTACTTATTACGCTTCTAACATATTCAACATCCTGCGATTGTGCAGAAAGTAGAACAAAAAACATGACAGCCAAGCTGAATAGGAATCGTTGCATTGTATGACTTATTGAAATTTACGACTGATAACTCTCAGAAATTTTTCCACAACCTGGCTCTCACTATCCCACTGATGATTATCCTGAATATAGGTGAGGGCATCGTCAAGATCGTTAAGTTGATTGATCTTATCGATGGTTGAATTGAAATTGTCGGTATTTCCGTTGAACAACTCTTTGGTAAACCAGATTCGGTCATTTAAGGGAATTGCCTTTTTAATATCAGTTATGGGTTTGGATTTGAATTGTGTTGCCAGATCTTTTTCAAATTTGTTATTGGCAATTTGATCATGCAGCGATTGCTTATTATTTCTCAACTCATCACCAAGTATCTTTTTTGAAGTTCTCTTTTCCGCAGCCTTCGCTTTCGGCTTCTCCTGCTTCCGTTCTTCCTCGATAGAAACAACTTCTACAGCTCCCTCAACTTCAACATCTTCTTTAACTGGTTGTACTTTCTCTGTTGATTCTTCCGCCTGTTCATTGGTTAAGTTCTGTACCGGTTCCGTAATGGCCGGCTTTGGTTCAGGTTTTTCTTTCTCTTCGACAATCTGACGGGGCAATTCAGGTGAAAGATCCTTTGTTAATGCTTCACTTTCAATGGAATTACCGGTATTCAGCTTCTCCTTTAATAACTGAAGTTCATCATGAAGGTTCTGTACTTTTGAAAGGCAAAGATTAATCTCAATCTGATGTATCTTATCTTTATTGAAGGCTTTTGTTATTCGCATAACATCCTCAATATCCTGTTGAATTATAGCAATAAGATCTTCTTTATTCATTGATTGTTTTTTAAGCTTCGTAAAAGTATAAAACTTTTAGATAAATTAGTTTAAGTACTTGCGATGGTATAGCTTTTATTGAAATGATAAGCTTAGCTTATCTCAGCTGATTTTGAACATATTCCGGATAGTCATTGTAGGAATGAAAAGTGGATTATGCCAGGTTGTAAAAAAAAGTCCGGAGTTTTACTCCGGACCAGCAATTGATTTATAATATGCTTAATGAATTCTTAGCAAAGTAACACTTCCTGTCTTTTTGCAGGAGTGGTTATCCTTATCAGTGGTTATAATCTTCCACATATAGACTGCCTCTTTGGCTTTTTGTCCGTTGAGCAGATTTCCGTCCCATCTTCCGTTAATCTCATTGCTCTCAAAAACAAGGAAGCCATCGCGGGAATAGATTTGGAAGTTCATCTTCATAATATCGCTCATGTCACACTTTGGGCCGAAGTAATCATTCTCGCTGTCGCCATCAGGAGTAAATGCATTTGCAATATGCAGCGGATGTTCAATTATAATTTCCAACATCTGCTTGGTCGTGTCCAGACAACCATTTTCACTTTGAGCAATGCAGCTGATGGAATAAACTCCGTTTCTGGTAAAATTATAAGAAAGCGTATGCTGATTTTCAAAACTCAGGTCAGCTAAAATCCAATGGTAAGTTGGATAACTAATTATTGTTGGTGTAAATATGTATGCGTCATCCTCAATGTAATAGGTGAAACCTGCATCAGGAGATTCAAGAACATTTATTGCCTGCGGATAAGTAAATGTTGCTTCTGCGTTGGATTTAAAGTAGGTTGCTGTTAGTGTAACATTGTGATCACCAGGCTGATTGAAAATGATAAGTGGATCAGGAAGCGTTGACACAAGTCCATTGCCAAAATTCCACAGATAGAATATTGTATCTGAAAATTCATTTGGTGTAAACTGAACGGTCATAGGTGAACAACCATTAATCTTATCAATGGTAAATGAAGCATCAGGTGTAACAACAGCGGCCAGCGTTAAATCTGTTTCTAACTCAGCCGAAAGTTCATGCTTCCTGAATGGTTCATCATTATTTACAATTACTGATTTTTGATGAGCTTTAATCGTTTGAGAAGTGGCTTGCTTGCTTGCTTTAGCTTTCGATTCGGATATTTTTCTAATATTCAGATTGGTTTGGGTTTCAACAGGCTCATTATATTCTACTTCAATTTCAAGTGCCGGAGTTGAGGCAGGTACAGCAGGTTCATCTACAATTGCCATGCTTTCAGGCTCTGTTATGATGGTAGAATCAACCTCTTTGATGTTTGTGAAATATATAATGGATGCTGTGATAGTAGCTGCAACAATGGCAATAGCTCCGATCTTAAAGCCCGGATTTCCGGGAAGTCCTTTAGGAAGAGCATCAAGCATACTTTCCATCACCGCCCAATCGGCCGGTTCATACGGAAACTCGAAACCATCAACCTTACTTTTGATAGTTTTTTCAAAACCGTTTGTTGTCTCTTTCTTCTTTGTCATGTATGTAGTCTAAATATAAATCTCTTAATCTTTGTTTTGCTTTTGCCAGATTCGATTTCGATGTTCCAACACTGATACCTAATTCCTCAGCAATGTCCTTATGGGAATGATCTTCAATAACAAATAAATTGAAAACAGTCCGATAAGCAGGAGAGAGCTTTTGAATTAAGCGGATGAGAATTTCAGCTTGAGCTTTTACAAACATTTCATCATCATTATCATCCGATAATTTGTTTTTAAGCAATTCAAGAGAACTGTCACCCTCAAAAGTTAATAACTCCTTCTTTTTTCGAATGTGATCAATGGCATTGTTAACCATGATACGTCGAATCCAACCTTCAAAAGAACCTTCGTTTTTAAAGCTTTTCAACTTCTGGAACACTTTGATGAATCCATCGTGCAAAACATCCTTGGCTTCCTCCTTAGTTCCTGCATAGCGATAGCAAACGACCAGCATTTTGCCATAGTAGGTTTTGTATAAAAACTGTTGACTTTTTCTGTCGCCTTTGATGCAATCTTGTATGAGCCTGTCTACTACGGCTTTGTTTGACAAATCCATTATGGCTATTTCACTACGGTTTTAAGACGGTTTAATAATATTTGGGTTGCCTGCCCTGTCTCTATTTTCAGTTGATTTTCTCATTGCCTAATCTAACGCTGATTTATCAGGGTTGAATTATTTATAAATACGTTTCTTGTTTAATTGTTTCTGATAGCGTCTAGCATTTAGGTTGTGTTCAAGCAATGTTGATGCAAAGTTGTGATAACCAGAGAAGTCCTCCTTGGCACACATGTAAATATATCCGTGACTTTCATAGTTTAAAACTGCATCCAGAGAGCCAATCGATGGTATACTTATTGGTCCCGGTGGTAGGCCCGGATATTTATAAGTGTTGTATTTTGATTTGACTTTTTTATCAGCATTAATAATTCTTTTTTTTGCAAAATTCCTCAATGCGTACTTAAGCGTAGGATCAGCCTGGAGTGCAATTCCCCGGTTTAATCGATTAATATATAATCCAGCAACCCGTGGTTTTTCATCCTGTTTTACGGTTTCTTCCTGTACAATTGAAGCCAAGATCGCAACCTCAATTTCTGTGAGGTCAGCATTCCGGGCTTTCTTCTTTCTGTCTCTGCTCCAAAATCGCTTGTACTCCTTATGCATCCGAGCAAATATTCCTTCAGCTGTCATAGCCCAATAGACCTTATAGGTATTCGGAATAAACATCGCTGTTATACTTAAGGTATCGAAGCCATAGGACTGAGTTAGACTGTCGTTGAAAAGAGTGGCCAACAGTTCCGTAGAGTCACATTGAACCTGTCGGCTGATCAGGCCTGCCAGTTCCTGTTTCGTTCGCACATTGTTGAAAGTTAGTTCAACTTCTACTTGTTTACCCGCCCTAAGCTGATTGATTAATCCATTCAAACTGCTTCCGTTCCTTATTTTATATTTGCCGGGATGAATATGCCTGGCAAGATTTTTCTTACCAGCCAGCCAGGTAAACGATGCAGTGTCAGAAAGAATTCCCTCTTTATTTAGCAGATCAAACAGCCCATCAATATCTGTTCCTTTGGGAATATAAATATATTGATACTCGTGTCCATTAATTTCGACGTAAGGCCCGAGGTATTGCCGGTACTTAATGAATCCTATGATTGCGGCC
>Ga0233443_1001894_pt1 | contig 17083 bp, 19 predicted proteins | sample SI_123_September_2_FD_182784 | JGI IMG/M metagenome (GOLD analysis project Ga0233443, IMG submission 182784) | Seawater microbial communities from Saanich Inlet, British Columbia, Canada - SI_123_September2016_200_MG | ecosystem: Environmental > Aquatic > Marine > Inlet | place: Canada: British... | reverse complement strand
AAAATAAACTTTCTTTTAACATATGATAAAGAAAGGCACTACAAAGCCGTTAATTAGAAGTGTTTTAAATTCGATATAAATAACATATTATTATATGTTAATATGTTATTGTGTAAGTTGTATAAATATTGTATACAATAATAGTGTAAATAAGAATAGTTCTTATTTAGTGGATTAAGTGAGGATGAAAGGACGGCAACTTGTGAAGTGATAAACTAAGAGTATTTACAAGCGGTCTTGCTAATTTTATATTTATATTATTGTTATTATAGCAACATATTACAACCTATTAGTATCTAACATAATATTTATAATATATCATTAACGGCTTATTAGTGCGAATTAATAGGTCACATAATATGTCATATGTGATGTATTATATGTATTTAGTGTATCAAATAAGGAAAAGAAGTGTTTACAAAGTAGTTTAATATTGGCAGGTGTAAGCCATTAGATTGATATAAAATGTTAATATTATCACTGAGAAGCTGAGAGTGCCAGATACCCCTCGAACTTACCCTCCCATCGTTTGAATATTTTTTATGCTCGGATGGATGGATGGTGTTAGTGTCATTCTAAAAATTTAATAAACTCAAATCTACCGCCCCTTGACATTATTACTAAGTTGAATACAATAAATAGTATTAGATAATAAAATTCAAAAATATATGCTGTCAGAAAAAAAATGTTATATGTGCTCAGAAATAAAACCATTAGCTTCTTTTAATAAAAATAAATGAAATGCAGATGGTCATAATAGTGAATGTAGAATTTGTCAAGCAATTAGAAGAAAAAAATATAAGCAAACATATGCCTGAAAGGAGTGTATGAGATTAGAAAGAAATAGAAGAAGAGCTAGAAAATATGGTTGCATCATCAAACCTATAACTAGAGAAGATACTGAAAAACTACTTTCTCTGCAAGAAAATAAATGTAATGAATGTTCAACTGATATATCAGATAGAGAAAAAAGACATTTAGACCATATTAAGCCTTTTTCTTTATGAGGAGAACATTCTATTGATAATGTTCAATGGTTATGTATATCTTGTAATTTAATAAAATGAGACACATATGAATAATAGAAAAGAAGTGAATAAGAAAAATCACGAGAAAAATAAAGAAAAGATTTTTTATAATAAATTAATTAAGGAAGCTAGTAGTCAAGAAGAAATTGATTTATTATTAGCTGAAAGTAATAGTGAAAATTGTAGTAGACCAAAGGAAGAAATTAAGTTTGATATTTACGACCCTTGAAACTATTATAATGGAATATTTCTTCCGTGAATGGATATAAATAAAATAGGAATGTAGAGCCATTATCAGGAATAGTCTCAAAATGATTATACCAGTTTTAATATATAGTGTAAGCCAAAATGTGAAAATCTATATGAAAAATGAGAAAAAATAGTCTCAAAATGGTTACAGGGTATATATTATATAATAGAACAATAATTAGTTTCTTTTAAAGGAATAATAAAAAGGAGAAGAAGAAGGAGTATATTTAAATTCATTTTCTTCACTTAGGTTACGAAAACTATTGAAAAGGTATAATGTATAGGGAATGTTTAAAAGGATAGCTTAGAAACGATTTAAATAGGTATAGAGGGTTAAATTTTGATTGGCTTCCCTTCGGTCGCCGTAACTTAATAATATAGTTTCTTTTCTTATAAGGAATATAAACCTACAAAGCCTTCGGAAAGTGATTGCCTCAAAGGGAGGTGAAAGTGTCTGCCTCAAAAGTATAGGACAATATATAAAAAATAAAAAACAAAAACAATGAACAAAGAAGAAGCCAAAACTACAATAGCTGAAATGTTAGCTCAAACAGATTTTGATAAACTTACTATAGAACAAAGGATTTGAATAGAAAATATAATAAAGGAACTTAAAATTAGGAAATTACATTATCCGATATTAGATTTCAAACTACTTCCACATCAACAAGAAATTATAGATGCTATTGCTAAAAGAAATGAAGATTGAACTCCTTACTATAAATATATAATTATGATGGGGTGAAACTGAGCGGGGAAAACCATAGTATGAGGATATGCTATGATATGTAAAATGCTATGAGAAAAAACAAAAGAATATGGTCTTCCTTTTCTTGGTACTTCAAGAACAAATAAAGTTGTAACTTCAACTTGAACCCAACTAAAAGAAAATATAGAACCTTATATAATATGAACAGGAACGGAAGATGATTTATTAAAACTACCATCTGAGGATATTAAAAAGGTAACTAGAGAGAAGGATGTTTTAAAGAAGATTGAAATGGAGGCTTGAATGTGAAAATTATATACAGGTACATATGACCAATGAATGACGAGGCTTCAATGAGGTACACCAACATATTTATGGTTAGATGAAATACCTGAAAGATGGAAAGACTTTGATGAATTGACTAAAAGAACCAGAGATGAATATGGTCAGTTCCTTATTACATTTACACCAACCAATTATAATAAAAAGATTTATGATTGGATACATCACGAGCCTTCTGAGACAGAGGAAGAAGAATATGGACAAGGTAGAAGGTTCTTTATACAAGTTGATGCTTTAAAGAATACTAAGGCGAACCATTCACATATGATATGAAAATCTGATGATGATTTACAAATTGTTAGATTTGGTAAATTTATACCACCTACTTGATTAGTATATAAGAGTTTTAATAGACCAGATAGTGTTATACCGCATATAGACCCAAAGAAACTTTGAAGTAGGGTTAAGTTCTATTGAGCGGTCGATTTTTGAGTGAAGCATCCAACGGCTTTCTTATTTATAGCTGTAGATGAAGACTGACATACATATGTATTTGATATGATATATGAAACTTGAATATCAATGGCTAATTTACATAAAGAGATTGAAAAGAAAAAAGCAGAATATTGAATTACATTAGAATATATAATGGCTGATAGTGCTGGTGCTAGAGAAAGACTTGAACTTAAAGAAGCTTGAACTAAAACTAAAGCTGTTAATAAGAAAAAGAAAGAAGGTGTAATGAGTAATAGAAGAGGGTGAATAATGAAAATTAATCAGATGTTGGCTTTATGAAAACTTATTATTTCTGATAAGTGTGAGGATTTAATAGAAGAATTTGAAACACATCATTATGCTGAGAAATGAGATGATGGAGCTGTTAAAAAGGAAGATGATGATGCTTTAGATGCTCTTAGATATTTCATCTTTAGTTATACAGAACATTCTATTAAGAGAGAACTTAAAAAGAATAGAAAGAAAATTGCAAGAAAAGCACAATCTAAGAGAAAATATTAGTCTACTTGACAAAAACACTAAGTTGAATATTATTAAAAGAATATAAAGGATAAGATTAGAGCTTCTCCTTTGTATTTTTACTCTAATTATAAATACAAAAATAAATATGAAACAATGTAGAATATGTGAAAAGGAAAAAGAACTAAAAGATTTTCACAAAAAGAAGTCAGGAAAATACTGAGTTATGGCTATATGTAAAAACTGTAGGAAGATAATAGAAAAAGATTACATACAAAATTATAAAAATATTCAAAAAGAAAGGTATAATAAAGATATAGAGATTAGCAGAGAAAATGGTAGAATAAAATATCAAAAGAATAAAGAGAAAATTAAAGAAAGAGCCAGAAAGTATTATAAGGACAATAGAGAACAGGAAATTAATAGAGTATTAAAATATATCAAAACAAATAAATGAGCTGAATTAAATAGGATTAGAAGCTCTGATAGAAGGTGAAAAATTAAATCTACTTCTGATAATACTATAAATATTCAAGCCACACAAAAACTTTTAGAAGAACAATGATGAGTTTGTAATATGTGTTGAATAGATATTACGAATAGGTGAGAAAGACACTTAGACCATATTAAACCATTATCTAAACAATGAATACATTCAATAGATAATGTTCAATGGCTATGTGTTAGATGTAATTTAACTAAATCAAATAAATATGAATAAAAAAAACAAAGACCTACATTATGTTGAGGATAGACTTCTTCAACTTAAAACATTAAAAGATAAATATGATTTAACAGCTAAAGCTAAGATTTGGAAAGAAAAAGCCAATATGAAAGAAGTTGATAAGCCAGCAGATGAAAATGATTTTAGAACACAAGTGAGTGCTACAGTTAAAAGACAGAAAGATGCTGAGATGTCAGCTTCTCTTCCTGAATTCCAATTTATCCCTCTGGATGATGATGGTAGTTCAAATAAAAGAATAGTAAAACAATCTTGGTTATATCATTGGCTTATATCTAATACAGATAAAATTATATGACAAGTTGTATGAAATTCAACTACATATGGTTCTTGATTTATGTTAGAAGAAATAAAGCACACTTCTAAAAAGGTTAATATGCCTTATATGAAAAAACATTTATTTTGACCTGATACATTAGAATATAAAATAGAAATTATAAATGAAAGTAAAATATTTTGTTCTAAGGTTCCTTTTGCAAATGTATTTATAAATGGAACTGATATAGATGAAAGTACAGAAGCTTGTATAGTTTCATACCTTGATAAGGATGCTTATATAAGTGAAAAAAAGAATAGTCCACTATATAAAAATATTTCAAAGCTTTCAAATACAACTAAAGTTTATACATTAGCTGATGCTGACTGAGAAGATATTGCTTCTGGAAGTGATAATGATAATGTTATAACTGAAATAAAATATTGGAATGAATGAAAAGATGAATATATTATAATGGCTAATTGAATTGAAGTTTTAAATTCATTCATACCTTATGCACATAAAAAAATTCCTCTTATACCATTTTTCGATAACCTATGAGAAGACAGATTTTGGGGAATATGAGAATTTGAATTACTAGAACCAGATGAACTTGCTAAAAATGAATATAGAAGTTTAACAGTTAAAGCTGTTAAGGCATCTATAGGTTTCATACTTACTGATAAGGAAAGTGATTTAGAATTAGATACACTTAATTATTGAATAAGAGAAATATATACAACAGATGATGTTGATAGTTTTCAGCATTTTGCTCCAAATATTCCTATTCAAGCAATAAGTGAATTAGAACAAAAAGTTGATAATGATATTATGTCTAAGAGTTGAATTGACTTTAAGTCTCTACAACTATGACCAAATGAAAGTGCAACTAAAACTGCAAGTAAATGAAATTCAGGTAGAAAGAGAATTAATAAAAATATTAGAGATAATGCTTTTGATTTTTATAGAAGACTTTGAGAACTTAGACTTTCTAATATACAACAACTTCACGAAATGAAACCAGTTAGAGTTCCATTAAAATGAGGTTCACTAGATAATAAATGAGTATTTAGAAAAGATGATGCTAATGAATTTGGTGCTGGTCTAATTGGTGTTGATTTTATCAAAGGGTCATTTATGGTATTACCAATAGTAGAAACTATGATGGGTAATTCAAATGAAAGAAAGATAGAGGAACTAGGTAGATTTGCTGAAAGATTTGCAAATGTAATGGACGAAGAAGGTAAACCAGTTATTAAAGGTAAACAACTTGTTGCACTATGATGTGAAACTCATAATTATGATTTTGAAAAATTAACAGAAGAATGAGTTTGAAGTAAGGATGTTAAATCAATAGTTGACTGAGTGTTTAATAAAAAAGAATGAGAACAAGCTCCTTGACAAGAAGGAGGAAAAGATGCAGACTTTTATAATAAGATGTATCAAAAAAATCAAGTGAATACAATTTCAGGTAAATGAAAAGAACCTATTAATAAAGAAGAAATTTAAATATGGAAACAAAACAATGTAGAGCCTGTAAGCAATCTTTAGAACTTTCGCTATTTAAAACTAGTAAAAGGACTAAGGATGGGCTTACACTAGATTGTGCTGAGTGCTATGATAGTAAAGATAGAAGTCACAATCTAAAATATTGAGGATATAAACCTTGAAGAAAATTATGAACCTGAGCTAGGATGAAAAAGAGAGGAAGAAAAACCTGAACTGTTCTAGTAGCTGAGACGGATGTAGAAATAGAAGTGGGGACAATTGTTAACTATTTAACATTCTGAAAGAGTAAAATTACAGATGAAAGCAATATTAAGAAAGGGTTAAAGGCTAATGTTCCAATGAATGTTAATCAAGCTACAAAAGAATATTGAATACATCCAAATACATTCTATCAGCATTTAAATAAATATCCACTATTAAAAGAGAAATATGAATTGCTGAAAATAAATATGAGAGAATATTTAAAAGATACGGCAGAAAACAATTTAAGTACAATTCTTGTAGATGGAGACCTAACTGATAAAGAAAAGTTCGACGCTTCTTTTAAAGTTGCTCAGGCAACAATGAAAGAATATAATCCAAAGGTTGAAATTGAAAAGAGAGAACTTAAAATTAATCTGAATAAAAATTCGGATGACTTAAAACTTGATTTAGCAAACATACTATGAATAAAAATATAATGAAATGGGCAAAGGAAGAACTTAAATGAGATGAAGTGGCTTTTGAAGACATTCTTTTAGATAAGAATGATGTTAAAGCTATCCTTTCTTTCTTATCAGGAAGAGAAATATTTGAAAAGCTTCACAAAATATCTGAGTATAGGCTAGCTTTAGAGCTTAGTAAAGAAAAAATAACTATAGATGAATTCAAAGGTGCTATGCAATATGGTGAATATTTAAAAAAGTATTTCGATAAAGCTTGACACGAAGACTAAGTTGAATACAATAGAGAGTATAATATTAAATATTATAAATTATTAATTAATGGAACTAGTTTTATGACACTCCAAGAACAAATAAATGCTATTCAGAATTCAACAGAATTAACTGATATAGAAAAAGAACAAAAGATATGAGAGTTAAAGAAAGCAAACGAAAGTTTGAATTATGAGAAAATGTTTAAGGATACACAAGCATCATTTACAAGAGCCCAACAAGAAAAAGTAGAAATGGCAAAAATGTTAGTTGAAAGTAATCCAGCCAATATCAAGAATATTTCTGACGAAAAAGTTAGAAACAAAATTATTCAAGAGAAATGGTGAGTAGAGACATTAGACCAACTTGAATATATATATCCAGATTATGCAAAGAAACCCAATGACGGTTGAGGTGATGGCGAAGACGGAGATGTTTCTGAAATAGAGAAACTAAATAGAGAAGTGAAGTTTATGAAACTTCAAAATGTAAATACAAAAACAAAAGAAGCTCTAATTGATGTTAGTGAAAAATATGGAGAAGTTATTAAAACTATTCCAGAATTTGATACTAAACTACAATCTGAGTTAAAATATATATCTGAACAACTTTCTCCTAAAGAAAGAGTTGAAAAAGCTTTTAAATTAGTAGTTAATAGTAATGGTTCAACAGCAAATGCTTTTAGTATTATGCAATGAATTGATAACTGAAATAACAATGTTGATATAGAAGATAAAAAAGATAAAAACAAAAAATGAAGCCCACTAGATAACGCATTTAAGAATGCTTTAAGTAGAGGCTAATAATAATATAATATAAATAAAAACAAAATATGGCAATTTTAAAAACTAGAAGTCACGGGACTAAAGGTGCAGAAATAGCAGAAAACTCTCTAGTTGCAACAAAAGGTAGACTTATTGCAATTAAAGCTTGATTTGCTGATGTAGCTGTAGCTGGTGATACAATAGTTGGTATCTCTAGACAAGATAAAACTTTCGATGCAGATAACCAAACAGTTATGCAAGAAAAACTTACTTATAATGGTTTAGATGAAAACGCTGAATTCGATGAAGTAGTTTCAGGTGGTACAATAGCTCAAGCAGATGTTCAAACTAACTTCAACCTAACGGCTGGATGAGTAGTAGATGGAACTACTGGATGAACTGGTACACAAGTTAAATTAATTAAAGTTATTACTACTACAAAAGGTAGATTTATAGCACTATAATAATATATAAAAAATAAAAACAAATATGAGTAGAATTAAACTAAATGGTGAATTAGCATCTTATGATGGTTTCGCACTATTACAAAAATCTATTGATGAAAGACTTGACCAAGTTGAATTTGACCCAACGCTTTCACCAATAATGGCATCTTTAGGTTTTGAACCTAAGAAAGTATTTGACCCAAAATGAGTAATTGATATTCTAGGTTGAGTAATGGATTTAGAAGATGTAGATGAATTTGGTGAATTACCATTTGTTGAAGATGAAATAATCGGTGAAAAAGGTTATAACACTTCAAGAAAAGGTTGAAAAATCGGTTTATCTAAAAGAACAACAGAGTGGCTTAAAAATGCTACTGCAATGGATACTACACTTCCAGATTTCGTAGTTAGAGACATAAATAGATTAACTACAAGTGCTGAAAGACTATTACAAAGAAGTGATAAATCTAAAAACTTCCTAATAACTAGAGTATTAACAGAAGGTTTTGCTATATCAAGTTCATTCTGACCTTGAAGTAAAGCTTATACTGGTAAATCTCTATTTGCTAACGACCATCCATATGGTGATGACGGTACAGGAACAGCTTTAGGTACTAATGATAACCTTTCAACTTACACACTTTCTAAACCAACTTTAATCGAAATGATTGAACAACTTAGAAATCAAAAAGATGAAAACGGTACTAGAATGAATACAGCTGATAAAGTTACTCTTGTTATTCCTAGAACACTAGAAAAAACAGCAAGAGAAGTTTTAGCAGACGGTATGAGTTTTGTTACAGGTGAAGCTTCTAATACTAATGTTCCAAACACTTTCGCTTGGAACGGTTATAATGTTGAACTATTAATACTAGACACATTAGACCAACCTTCAATTACAGGACAAGTAGGTAATGCTACTCAGTTCTTCGTAATAGATACAGCAATGGCTAGAGATACTAGAGCATTCAAATTCTTATATTTATATGACAATGTTATAGAAATGTATAAAGATGATAACTCTAAATCAAGTTATATTGATATTGATATTGAAATGTCAGCTGACATATTTAACTACCAAGTAGTTATCGGGTCAACTGGTGCTGGTGCACATCCATTAGATGTATAGTCGAAAGATATTACATAACACCCAAAAAGGAGAGGACTAGTTCCTTCTCCTTTTTTTAATAATTAAAATACAAAATGGTATATTACGACTTAACAATAGACCAAAGAATTCAAAGTAGAAAAGAAAGTTTAATCAATAAGAAAGTTAAAAATATTGATGCTAAAATATATTCTATAGAAAGTACAGACCTTAAAGAAATGAAATGGGTTTGAGATGAAACTATAAAAATACTTTTTGAAAATTGAATTACAAGTCAAGCTGACCTTTTAAGTAAATGAAAAGAGGAAGTTGACAAAATAAAAGTACCATTCTTATCTAAGAGGTGAGTTATGGCAATTTTTAATAAATAATAAAAAACAAAAATATGACTATATTTACAACAGGCGACTGAGCTGACATAATAGATGACACTCAGATTAGCTTTACAAAAACATATAGTTCAGATAAAATTTCAAACTTATTAAATACAAAATCAGATGTAGTTTCTACAGGTTGAGATAATGATATATTAATAAGAGATGCAGATGGAAATCCACAAAGTAGTGGAAAACAACTTTCTGAATATTCTCCTAGCGACCACGAACATCCTTCAACTGATATAAATCTATCTACTATAAACTTTTGAGGAATATTAGATTGAACTGTATGAAATTTACAACAACTTGCTGATTTTATTGATGATAATGTATGATTTTGAGTTGACTGAACTGATTGAAATTCTCTTTTAAATGGAGAAACAAATCCAACAACAGAATGAGTTGATGGAGATTTTTATTTAAATACTACTACGATTGAACTATTCTGACCAAAAGCTGGTTGAGCTTGGGCTTGAAGTTGAGTTATTTTAAAATGACTTGATGGAGAATGAATAGTATCTAGTGTAATATGAGGAGATAATATTAATGTTGATATATCAGACCCAATAAATCCAATAATAAATCATAACTGAGATGCTAATCAGGTTAATATACCATTCCTTAATGACAGTTGAGCTACACTTACAAAATGAACTGTAATCATAGCAAATTGAACAAACAGTAGTTGAGTTTTAATAAATGTAGTTAAGGCTAAAGCTGATATTATAGATAATATAAAATGAAATCTGTTTATAATAAAAGATGATACATTAAATACAGAAAATTGAAGTGCTGTACAATTTGGTAGAATAACTAATATGGATACTAGTGCAATGTCAGTTTGACCATTATATGTTTCTCCAACTGTTGCTTGAGAACTTACTCAAACTAGACCATCATTTCCAAATTATGTAATTACTATGTGAGGTGTTGCTAGTGTATGAGTTGCTTGAGTTATATGAGTTAATCAAACTACATTCCCAGAAGATACATTTAATGACTTCTTTGATTGAAGTGTGAGAGAAACATTTGATTTTAGAGTGAGTAGTAATTGAACTACTATAACTGGTAGTTTAGAAAATTCAGATTGAATAAATGATTTAACTATGGTTTTTTCAGACTGATTTACTATATTAGATACAACTCCAACTAAGACAGTAGTTCTTACACCGTGAACTGATTGAAGTCCACAAGAAAATTATATATATATTCCAAAAGATACTAAGATATTAACAAGTAGTACAGCTTGATTTCCAGTAGATGAACACGCTAAGATAGCCTTCATTGTAGTTAGAAGTGCTTTGGCAACTCAAACAGATAGTGCATTGGTAAATCAAAATATTAATGACCATATAAAAAAAGAATGAGATAATGGACATATGTTACATATAACTGAAAGACTTAGACTTGAAAATCCAAAATGGAGAAGCTGAGTTTCTAGTTCTGCAAACATTGTTTCAAACTGAACTTGAACACCAGATGTTGTTACATTAAGTAATACTTCTTGAGTTATATTTCAACTTCATAATCAAGTTTTTCCTTTATTAGATATGGCTCTATGAGACCCAGCACATATAGTAAATGATTTTACAACTGCATATAAAGAAGTTGTAGATATTGGTTGAGAACAAGTTGATGCTTTAAATCAATCATTAAATAATACATCATTTTCTATTGTTAAATGGTGAATACAAAACAAAACCTGAGAAACTTCTCATATAATGTTAAACTACCCAGTTGGTAGTTATGCTTTTGTATCTCCACAAGATGCAATAAATGATGCAGATAATCAATCAGTATATGATATTCCTGCGAGTTATACTTCTGTATGATTTCTAATGGCTAGATATACATTTACACTTAAAAATAATGAGTTTACATTAGTAGACACACAAGATTTAAGAGGTAAAGTTCCTAATACAATAGCTTGAGGTTGAGGTTGAGGTGGTTGAGTTACTGACTGGACTGCATTATCAGATACTCCAAGTTCTTATATATGACAAGCATTAAAAATACCAAGAGTTGCTTCTGGTGAGACTTTACAAGAATTTATAGACCTAGAAATAGATGCTCTTTTAGATGCTAAATCTGATTGAAGTTCAATATTCTTATGAGCTTGAACTTGAACAAATGACGACTGAGCTAATAATAATAACGCATTATGAATTAGTGCATTGGCTAGTAATACTAGCGGACAAAGGAATAGTGCTATATGATGGCAAGCATTAAATAAAAATACATCTTGAAGTGATAATATTGCATTATGATTACAAACTTTGTATAATAGTTTAATTGCTAATAAAAATATAGGTATATGAACATCTGCACTTCCACATCTTACAACTTGAGATAATAATATAGCATTATGATATGCTCCTTGAAATGGAATAGTTAGTATGTCTAATTCTATATTAATATGATATTTAGCTAATGTATTAGCTACTTGACAAACAAATCAAATTGTTATATGAGACCAAGCTGTAGGTAATGGTTCTAATACTGTTACAATATGAAATAGTAGTATAACTAATACCTATTTAGAATGAGATGTAGAAACAACTTGAAACTTCATAACTTGAAAAGCTGAATATGATGCTTGAGTTTCTTGAACAGCTAAAACGATAGATTGGAATAACGGTATAAATCAAAAGCTTTCATTAACTTGAAATTGTACATTCACTCTATCTAATCCAAAGATATGAACGACATATATATTAAAGCTTATCCAAGATGCAACTTGAACTAGAACTGGGGCATTCCCAGCTACAGTTAAAACACAAGGATGAACTTGAATAACATTAACAGAAACAGCTAGTGCTACAGATGTAGTAAGTCTATATTGGGATTGAACTAGTTATTACACAAATATTTGATTAAATTATAGTTAATATGAATAGAACATTTTTTCACAGTAGTATGTGAGCGTGAGTTGTTTGTATACCAGCTACAGTAACTTGACTAATATCTGAATGGATGCTAGATTGAGATGTATTAGATACAGCTTGAAGTAATAATTGAATATTGACAAGTTGATTAACATATGAAGATATATGAGATAGTTGTGTATCACAAAGGGCTATAATTAGTTGATACATAAGAACTTGAATAAGTTGAATATCTACATTAGCAACTTGAGCTGTTACAACAAAATTTAATTCAATAGATAGTCATTGAGCTATATTTTCTATATCTGATATAGCAAGTTTTGAAAAATGGATATCTATTAATCTAACTACAGGTTGAGTTATAGCTATTCAATATAGAAATTCAACTTGAGCACAATGAGTTAATTATTATCAACAAAATACTGTTAATAATTGATTTGCTGATTGAAATGACCACACATTAGTTGTACAGCCTAATTCTTGAAATACTTGATATGATGTATGGATAGACTGAATATTACAATCTATGGTAACAGGATTTTGAGCTCCTAGTTGAAAATGGTTTAGTACAATAAGTTGACTAGACTATGTTCATTTATGAAATTTACAAAGAAGTAGTTGATTTATTAGTCAATGGGATTGAAAACAATGATACACAAGAGTTTATAATAAAAGACTTATACAGACAGAAGTGGATAACTTAGAAAATAATATGACATCATAATGAAAAACTCTTGCTGACCTTGAAGGTTGACTTTCGATTGGCTACCAAGTTATAAAGCTTGTAGTGGTCACGATGATAGATATAAGAATGCAAAAATAAGAAATGCAAAAACTAGGGCTAAAATTGATAGAATATTTTATTATCAAATGTTAGCTGAAAGAAAGGAGGACAAAATAACCGCTAAGATATATTACTATTTAGTAAGACTATTTTGATGGACTAGGTTCTATTTTTAGAACCAACTTTTATAAATAAAAATAAAAATAAAATATATGATTGATAAACTATTAGAATTTGCTCAGATGATATTTTCTGAGCAAGGTTTCTCAGCCTTCCTTTTAGTGATACTACTTGGCTCTATTTGATTTTGATTATATAAATTAGGTAAAGCTCTATTAAAAATATTTAAAGAGTTCCTAGAAAATATAGTTAAAGAGATAAAGGAAGTTGTAACAGAACTAGTGACCCTAGTAAAAAGAGAAGAAGATACTAAAAAAATAATACAACTTGAACATTGACAAATATTAAAAATATTAGAGAATGGTGTTGTAAATAAATTAAATGATATTCATAACGATGTTAAACAATGACTAAAGAAATAATAAATATAAAAGAATTACTTAGTAATAAAGAAAATTCTGAACACAGATATGAATTATGAGGATGACTTATAGATATATGAGAGAAAGAAACAGATTTTAAATTTGGTTCTGAAAATGAATTCAAAAAGATGCTTGTTAAAAAGGCAGATTTTTGAAGACCTCTTATATATGAATATAATCAATGAGCACAATTTGAAACAAGAAATTTTTGTACCGTATATTCGGCTGTAACAGAACTTAGCTTTCTTTTTAATAGGGAATTTTCTCTAACAGAAATATTAGAAATTGGTAATAGAATGATTAAGGATTGAAAACTTGACCCAAACTATTGAGCCTATCTATCTGATGCTATAGATTATACTAGAAGATGGTGGAATGAAAGTTTCCCAGAAAATAAGGTGGTGAGTTATCAAATGGATTATACTGATATTGGACTGTTAACAGTTTTAGATGACTATATTCCTAGACCAACACAACTTTGATATAGAACATCTACAACATTATATAATGATACATTAGACTGAATTGCTGATAAAAAGACTTATCCGCAGACAGGAGGGCACGCTGTAACTAGAATGCAATGAGAGATTGTTAATAACTATAAAAGAGAATGAAAACTTAATAGATTTCAATTCACTTATATGCAAGACCTAATAAAAAATGGAATTGTATTTCAAAAATGATATATATTCCTAAAACAATAAAATGGCAACAAATTCAAAGGCTTATAATAAAGCTAATTATAAAAAATATTGGTGAAGTAAAAAGGCTATTAAGAAAAGGGTTGAACAGAATAAGGCAAGAAAACTTTCAGGTCTTAAAAAATGAGACCCAAGAGAAGCTGACCATAAAAAACCTCTTAGTAAAGGTTGAAAGACTACTAAAAAGAATGTGAGAATTATTAGTAGAAAAACAAATAGAAGACTGTGAGCTAAAATAGCTAACAAGAAAAAGTGAAAATGATATAAAAAAACTAAAACTAAGAAAAAATAATATGTCAAAATTACCAAATGATACAAAGACAAGTAAAAATGGTTTTATTGAAGAGGTGTTAACATTCGCCCACCTAAGAAAAGAACAAAAGAATAAAACTGATTTAAATGCTTTCTAAGGAGTTTTTAATTATTAATGATACATTCTATCCAATTAGTAATTAAAAGTTCTCTGAGAGCCTATAAATGGGTTAAAAATATATAATATAACAATAATAATATATGCTAAAATTAATACAATGAGTTATTCCAGTTTGAGCTATCAACTGAGCTAATTTAAATTATACAGTAGATAAGATAATCTGAGCTGTACAATCTATATATGTTGATGGAGTATTATTAGATAGTAGCTGATTTACATTTAATGAATTTCAACTAACTCTAGTAGTTGCACCTACAATATCTATAGTTACAAATATCTTCTATAGAGAAGTGAATGCTGTTAGATGAAACTGAGAAGTTACATTATGAGACCTTAAAGATGATTTTTATAGAAAAGTTGGTAGAATAAACTTAGATGGAAGTGTTCCATTAAATATAAGTAGACTATATCCATCTGATTATGTTAAAAGTGAACTTGTAAAAAGCATAAAGAGATATTCAAATGTAAGTCCTAAAAGAACTAAAATACAACAATATTCTCTATCTTCTAAAAATTGATTAACTATAACAGACTTAACAATTGATAATATAGTAACATTTGAAGAAAGAATAACAGATGATATTGAATGATTATTAATGATAGACTGAGGAGTTACATATGAATATTATGCTTCAACTTGAACTACATTTAATACAGCTGATATAAATATATGAGAAGTTGGCGATAAGCTAATAGTTTGATATAGAATTCCATATGGTGTAGATAAAGTTACAGACTTAAAAGTTGGTTGATTAACATTTGATTACATCGAAGAAACAGACTTTAATATGGATGTAGAAAATAAATATACAATAATTAAAGATTTTCAATGAAATGAATATTTATTTCTTCCTTATTCGGAAACAGCAAGAATACATACTGTTAAATATGTACCTACTGCTTGAATAATGAGTAATGATAATGATATAATTGATATTCCTTCTGAATATACTGACTTATTCGTTTATGACACAGCTTATAAACTTTTAAGAGATAAAGAGGATGAAAGATGGGCTTGACTTAAAGATGAAATCGGTACAGGTAGAAAACAAGGTCTTCTATATGAATATCAAGCTTATACTAAAAGTAGTATTGATAAACCTAATTATCAAATTGGTTTTGCTAAAACATAGTTAAAATTTAATAAAACAAAACAATGACAAAAAAGAATTTTAAACCTTTCAGAATAAGTGATTTAACGGGAGGTATTAATAATAGAGATTATGCTTCTGAAATAGAAGATAAACAAGTTGTGAATTTAGAAAATTTCAACTTTAAATGAAATAGACTTATAAGTTCAAAATGAATAGATAGAGTTCATAATTCATTATTTGATATAACTATTCAATGACTTACAGTAGATGGAGATGATTTATGGCATATTGAATGATGAAGTTTATATAAAAACTGAGGATTATTATTCCCAGCGAATGATTATGTACTTACAGTTTGAAATATTGATGGTGAGATATTTTCTATGAATATAGAAGGTACTGATTATATATTTAAATTTTGATTTAATGCTAATGAGGAACTTGCTAGAACACAATTTGAAACTGAGTTAATATCTATACTTCCAGCAATTACATATAATGTATCATATTCTTGAAGTTGAATATATTCAATAAATAGAATTGATGGTTGAACGATGTCTTTCTCTAATCCAAATTTAGTTAAATATATAAAACTTAATGATTGGAATGAGCATACTAAAATATGATTAAATATAGATTGAACAATAATTAATGTGGATTGAACTACATACCCGAATGCAAATGATGCCTTAGATTATGTTGTTACACAATTACCGTGAGCTACATATTTAACAACTACAGCTTCATCTAGTCAAATAGAAATAGCTAAAATAAATGCTGGCGTTTCAATTATATCTTCAATTGAATATGATAGATATACTTATGATGTTTATGCAGAAAATAGAAACCAATGATATTGGATGTCTAATGATGATGCTAATGATGAAATATATTTATATGTAGATGTTGATGGAAATATTGCATTTGATGCTCAAGGCTCTCCTTGAATTACATATAATCATATTAGTTTTGTCTGAGGATGTTCTGACGGATGAGAAAATGATAATATTAATACTATTCACGGGGCTAAAAGGCTTGATATGTTATATGGTTTACTATGAGTTTGATATACTAAATCATCTATAACAAGAAGTTGTGTATGATATTATAATGTATATGACTGAGATAAAAATATAGACCAAGATAGATTTGCATTCTCATATAATAAAGATGATTATACTCAATCAGTTTTAAATCAATATTCTGACCTTTGGGATTTTTATTGAAGTTTTATATATTCTGTAACAAGTTGGCTTACTTCTACTGAAATAAATCATATAGCTAC
>Ga0233443_1001891_pt1 | contig 17087 bp, 19 predicted proteins | sample SI_123_September_2_FD_182784 | JGI IMG/M metagenome (GOLD analysis project Ga0233443, IMG submission 182784) | Seawater microbial communities from Saanich Inlet, British Columbia, Canada - SI_123_September2016_200_MG | ecosystem: Environmental > Aquatic > Marine > Inlet | place: Canada: British... | reverse complement strand
CCCGCCAGAGGCAAGGTCTTTGACGACAACGCTCCCTGCTCCCGCCCCCGTATGCACAATGTAGAAATATGGGCCACCTGACGGCATCCCGCTAACAACGCTACCAAGCAGGACTGTGCAAGAAGAGCCAGAGGAATTGGACGCAGAAACCACCCTGCCATCTGAAAGGCTGTGATTGACTGTTGACCCGCCCGTGAGGTCATATTGAATCCCGCCACCCATCCAGAAGTCCATCGGCGTTGGCGTTGAATCCTTAATCTCCACGATTGGGATAGCCTGAATCCCACCCATCTCATACTGATTAATAGAAACAGACAGGTTCGCATCCACCTCAATGCCGAACCGACAAGGAACATGGAACTGCCCGCCTGCGTAAATCGTCTCCGTGGTGCTACTTACGGTTGAGATAACGCCCGTTGTGTAGTCGCAAGTCCAATCCGTAGTCTCCGTCTTCTCTACACCGCCCCACCCAACCTTGAGCGTCCCCGATATAGGCTTGGTGATGTTCCGAGTTCTCGTTGAACCGCCTTCCGTGTATTTGCTGACAAACTGCACCTGATCGCTACTGTCCGTCAACCCAAGAGAGACATCATCCCACGCCGCTGTTCCACGCCTCGTAGAATCAGTAGAAAAGTCCAAAGGGTCTTTATAGCGGAAGCCGTTTGCGGAGCCTTGTCGTGCGTGATAGAACTCCAAGACTCCCTGCAAGTCTTCTAGCGTCCTCATGCCGTAGGAGGCATCGTATTCGTGTCTGGGCTGACTCCAACGGCTGACGCGGGTTTCTTGACCGCTATCGAGCGTAACAACATTGGTGGAGTAGCCAGGGCCACCTTTTGACCCGTAGGAAATGTCAGTAGGGAAGATTGCTGTTTCGTGAAAGCCCATTAGGAAAGCCCCATGTTGGTTGTCATGCGTTTAAGGTCGCTCTGGATTTGGACACGAGAGCGGCGGAATGAGTCTGCGTCCTTAGTTTGCACATTCATGGAGACATTTACAACCCTTGGGCCACCACCGCCTCCATCAGAGGCAACACCGAGTTTGCCATCCTTGCCCCGCTTGAGCGGCATGATTGCTTCTGGCGAACCTGCTTCGGCCATTAGGCCTGTGCCTGAGCGGGTAGGGAAATACATTGGGGAATCAACCACGCCACCATAAGCGTAGCGAGTCAAGTTGCCGTTCTCCATCACGCCACCCCTAGCGAGAGCAGGGCCACCGCCGCCACCTGCCGCCCCGCCGCCAAGACCCATAAACATACCGCTAAGAGCATCCTGCATTGGGCCGAGTAGACTTTTCTGTAGAGCCATCTGGATTAGGGCTTCAATCAGCCCCTTTACCGCATCCTTGGCGGAATTTGCACCTGAAATGATGCTCCCAAAGGCATTTGTGAACGCTTGGGCGGCGTTTTCCGCATACTCGCGCTTCTCCGCTAACAAGGTCATGGCATCGACCTCGCCAAGAAGGGCAAGTTCCATCTCCTTAATCTTCGCAACCATCTCCGTATATTTTTCGGGGGCCATCTTGTCCTTGTTCATGGACGCGATACGGGCAGAGGCTTCAGCGGAAATAGCCGCCTTCTTCATAGCGTTTTCGTATTCAGGGCCAAATACGCCCGACAACCCCTGTTGCTTCTCCATGACGGCGAGTTGCTCATTCCCCGATCGTATCCATGACTCGATAGCGCGAGTGGACTCGACCGTTGCCGCCGTGCCGCTCTTGCGCTGGGCCGTAACAGCATCCTTGAGGCTGTAATTCTCCCTTATAAGGTCTCGTATGGCCTGCGCTTGCTCATCTGACACCTGAATGACGGACTTCGCGTTAAGTTTTTGTATTTCCGTGAGTGCGGCTTGCTCGATAGCAGTCTCCCTAGCCGTCTCTCCTAATACGGCAAGGATTGCGTTTTCGTCTTCAAGTGCCAGTATCGTATCTTGGGCGGCATCTTGGATGGCCGTCATGCCTCCGCCGCGAACTGCGCCGAGCGACTCAAGTTCTAGCGCGATAGCCTGTATTTGGCCACGGACAGCCTGCAAAGCCGCGCTACGGAAAAGACCGCCAGCGGAAGCCTCTATATCTGCGCCGTCACCGAAAGGCCCCTTGATGGTCTCCATTTGCGCCATCTTTATCATCCACTCGTCTAGCCCCGCTATACGGGCATCGCTCAACTTAACCTCAAGGGCCTTGCTTAATTCCAGTTTCTTTTGGTAGTCCTCAAGCCCCCGCAACTGCCCCCGCAACGCCGCAATGATTTCCGACTTCGCTCCTCCCGTCCGAGCATCGCGGAGGGTGTTTTCCGCCTCAACCACATCGTATATAGCGGCCTCGACGCGCTCCGCCTCCTTGACTAACGCCGAAAGGTCTACCGTAACCTCCTTGGACGACCTCGACCATGCGACAAAGCCAGCAACGGCAAGCCCTACAGCGGTTACGATAGCCCCGATAGGGTGCGCTGTTATGACCACCCATAGGTATTCAACAGCAAAGGTAAGCGTCCCAAATTGCGCCGCCGTTGAGATAGCCGCCAGCCCTAATGCCCCTAGGAATGTCGCAAGTTTTAGCGCAACAAACGCCGCGCCTGCAACCGTTATGGCTGTTACCGCTACGGCGAGAGCCTTCCCCGCCAGTCCCGCCTTTTGCCATGCTCCATCAACCTCGCCAACGATTCGCGTAACATCAACCAATACATCCAAAAGGTCATGCATGACCCCAACTAGCCCCGCGTCCCCCGCGTCGAGAGCGACCTCCTGCATGGCTGATTGGAAGGCAATCCACTTGCCCACGACGGTTTGTTCTAACTCACGCGCCATTCGCGTATGCTCGTCGGTCGTCTCGCCAACCAGTTTTATTTGGTCTTTAAGGTGTCCGTTCATCTCTGTAAGGGCCAAGCCTGCGGCGACCTGCCTGCGCGTAAAGATACGGGCGTAAAGGTTTGCTTTCTCCATGGGATTTTCAAGAGAATCCACACCTTTCCTCAAAGCGTCCATAATCTGCGTTAGGCTTTTTGCCGCAGGGTTCACATCCCTGTAGGCGACATTCATCTGCTTCAACGCTTCCATCGTCCGCTTGGTTGGCCCCGCCAAAGCCAACATCACGCCTCGGAACTGCGTTCCTGCACGAGTTCCACGAATACCACGGTCAGCCAAAACACCCATCGCCGCCGCCGTTTCCTCAATAGACACGCCCGTAGAGGCCGCAACCGTTCCTGCATACTTCATCGACTCGGCCATATCCCGAACGGTCATGTTTGCATTGTTGGAGATAACCGTAAAGACATTGGCAACGCGCCCCGCATCAGAAGCGTCTAGCGCGAACTGCCGAATAGAGTTCGCCATATATTGCGTAGACTCTGCAAGCGTAAGCCCACCTGCCGTAGCCAAGTCCAAGGAGTCTTTAATGGCCCTCATCGACTCCTCTGCCGAGAAACCCGCACGGGCGAGTTGGAGCATACCTTCTGCGGCCTCGTTTGCCGTATATCGCGTGGTCGCGCCCAACACCCTAGCAACTTCGGTCATTTGCTCCATCTGGGCGGTCGCCGACCGAGTAACCAACTCGACCGTCTTCATCGTCTCCTCAAAGTCGGCAATGGTGCGAGTCGTGCCTTTTATGCCCTGCAACGCCTTGAAAACCAAGAACGCTTTGCCCATCTGTTTCGCTAAAGTGCCGAAACTGCCGCCAAGGGTCTTGTTCGCCGCCGTGGCTCGTGCCGCACCAATCTTGATATTGTTGGTTGCGGCTACAAATTGGTTTCCGCCAACAGCCGCTTGTCGAGCGTCAATTGCTAGAACTAGAGTCGTTAGGCTTGCCATCTTTTTCTTCTTCTTGGGAGCGATTCCATTTTAGGAAGGCCATGTCAAGGGCCATGATGAACTCATAATACCTTGTTTTTTCGCTAACGGTGGACACCCCGTGAATATCTAGCCATGCCGCAACCGCTTGCGCCTGAATAGCATTTACGCTCATCCCGCAAGTCCTTGAGGCGTGTAACTCCCAAAATGCCCTCCAAAAGGTGAGCAAGTCGCTATATATCTCTGGCTTTTCTTCCAGAGCGGCAATCTTTGCGCCCCGCCGTTGGGCGGCTTCTAACTGCTCTTGGTGGCTTCCCCATTCCAAGTGCCGCTCAAGGGCGGCAGTTAGTTTCCCACAGAATCCTCGTCAATCTCTTGCCGATATAGTTCTGCCTCGTTTGCCGTAATGACAACAAACTTATACATATCGGAGAGAGTTGGGTCGTCAAAGAACTCAAGAGCCTTTTTAGAGGAATACTTGATTTTCTTCCCGTCTTCGCCCTCGATGTTCTTCCAATCGACAAGGAGCGTTTCGGCGGCGGCTTTCTTGGTGATCGCCTCCAACTGCTCTGGCTTTAGCCGCTTATTCCGTATGCCCTTTAGATGCGGCTCGGAAAGTGTGCGGACAAGTTCATCAAACGCTGTATTGCCGATACGGGCAATCTTGAGTTCAATGTCGAGTTCGTATGTAACCCAAACGCCATCAATCTCGCGTTCTGGGTCTGTTTTTACAAGTGAGAGTTTTGCCATTGTCGTAAGTGCTTACCCTAAAAGGAGCAAGGCTAGGAGGATAATACCCCCTAGCCCCTCTCTGATGCAACAACTTCCCCTTATTGCTCGTGATAGTGTGCGATTTTCATGGTGCATTCCTCTGTGGTGTCATAGAGTGCTTGCCAAGAAATATCAGCGATAATGTCCTGATTACGCCCACCCGCTACTCGCTGTGCGTCCGTGAACTTCACTTTGGGGAAATCAAAGATGTATGTTTCGCCAGGTGTGCTTTCTTCGCCTGAAATGCCGATGGATAGTGATGTAACGGTTTGGTTTAGGAACTTGTCATAAGCCGTAGCCGTCTCAAAATACATTTGCATTGAGCCAGTAACCTCAAAGTCGCCCTCGTTGAAGTCTGAAGGGCCGAGAGTGCCGAGCAGATACTTTTTGCGTAGGTTATTTGACGCTTGGAACTGGAAAGATGTCGTGGTGATATCCGCCGTGTTTTCTCGGACAAACTGGACACCATCGGTAGCCGTCATAGCAGGGTTTGTGCCAGCGGTGTAGAGCAATGCTTCCTCGCTGGAAGCGGATGTTTCGGTCAATCCGAGAACATCAAAGTTAGCCTTTACTGTATCTGTTCCAGAGGCATCAATGGACATTCCGTTAATCACGCAACCCGTCAAGAATGCCACCTCTGTTCCCAAGTCGGTGTATTCCCGTTGGAAAGTCATTGAGTCTAGGGTAGAGCCGTTCTTTATTTGGGGGAGCAGTTTGATGGTGAGGGATATGCTCGTCTCGTCTGCCCCGATAGCCTCCTCTACTGTAAAGGTGTTCGATCCCGTTACGGTGGCCACTTTGTGGAAGCCGTTACTCGCGGCGTTTGCCGCGCCCGTGATGTAGAGCCATTGACCCACAACAGGGTTGTTTGACCAAAGCGAAGACCTGAAAAATGTCTTGGTTGCTTGCGTTGTGTTGATTCCCGCCAAATCGTCAGCCACCGTTACCAAACTATTGCTATCCGTCCAAACATCGCCAGACATCAGCGAGTGGCCGACAAGCCTGTTTATGCCAAACCCGTAGCGAGAGTAAAGGTTGCAGTTCACGCTACCCGATACGCCTTGGTCTGTCTTGTTCAGCCCCCGAATATCACGGCGAGAATGAATCTCGTCCGATGAAGCATTGGTCATGTCGCTTTTAAGGCTCTCGGAAAGGATACGGAGTTCTTCGTAAACCGTCCCCGTGCGCTTTACGCCAAAAGTGGTTTCCTCTGCAAAGGAGAGTCGAATTCTGTTTGAGTCAGCCATGATTATTGAATGAGCGCGATTCGCAGGGTTAAGTCCTCGTCAGCGTCATAGAGGGCTTGCCAAGAAAAGTCGGCAATGATGTCTTGGTTTCGACCGCCAGCCATCCGCTGACCGTCTGTGAATTTGACCTTCGGGAAGTCGAATAGAAACCCGTCTCCGCCGTAATCGCCTTGGTCGTCTGAAAAGCAGATGGCAAGCGAAACCTCGTCTTGGTCGAGAAACTTATCGTATTCCGTTGAGTCAGCGAAATACATTTGCATCGATCCCGTTACCTCAAAATCGCCAAAATTGAAGTCAGTCGAGCCGAGCGTTCCCAGCACTTTCTTTTGCCTAAAGTTATTGGCTACTTGAAACTGAAAGGAGAGAACCGTTACATCAGCCGCATCAAGCCGAACAAACTTAACGCCCTCCGTAGTCGTAAATACGGGGGTTGGGTCAAGTGCGCCGCCAACGGTTTCTGGTGTTGATTCTGATGTCTCCGTCAAGCCGATAAGGTCATAACTGATTTTGACCGTATCTGTTCCAGAAGCATCGATGGAGTATCCACCCCAAGTAAGCCCCTTGAACATGACTGACTCGTTGCTCAAGTCCGTGTATTCCCGTTGGAGGGCAAAGGAGGATACTGTGTCGCCGTTTACGACTTGGGCAAACATAACGATGGTGAGGTCTACATCCGCCTCGTTTACCCCCTCCCCCGACCCCACGCCTTCAACGCGAAACGCCTGCCCCGAAAGGCTAAGAACCTTAAAGAACCCATTGTTGCTTGCATTAGCCGCACCTGAAATGTAGACCCATTGACCAACAACAGCGCTGTTGTCGAAGGAGTTGCCCAAGTCGCCAGCGTCATACCACCCATCGGACTGAATGTGAACACCGAATGTTCCGTCCGCTATCGTCGTCGGACTGCCGCCGCTCCACAATGCTGAACCAATCGCCTTTGGCACAAAGTTTTGATGCTCTCCGTGATAGCGGAAATCAGCGTTGATTGACCCCGATACGCCCTTGTCCGTCAAGTGTAAGCCTGGCACATCCCTAGATGAGCGCATGGTGTCCGATGAGGCAAGCGTTAAGTCGCTCTTAAGGCTCTCAGAGAGAATCCCTAGTTCGAACCAAGCCGTTGTCCCGCCGTCCCCAAGGACGGTCTCATAATTGACCGAGAAGCGTGTCTTGTTGGAGTCAGCCATGATTAAACATCATCAGAACGGGCGATTCGCATAGTGATGCCTTCATTAGCATCGTAAAGTGCTTGCCAAGAGATATCAGCGATAATGTCTTGGTTTCTGCCACCTGCCACTCGCTGGGCATCCGTGAACTTCACCATCGGGAAGTCAAAGATAAACGCATGGCCTTTGGTGCTTGTGCCATCTGAAATACAGATAGACAAGGAGGTTTCTGTCTGGTTCAGGAACTTATCGTAAGCCGTTGAATCTTCAAAGTAGGCTTGCATTGAGCCAGTTACCTCAAAATCACCCTCATTAAAATCAAGTGCGCCAAGAGTGCCTAGCGCATATTTCTTGCGTAGGTTGTTGCCGACTTGGAACTGAAAGGAGGTGCAAGCGTAATCAGCCGCATTCTCTCGCACCCAAACAACACCTTCCGATGTCGTCATTGTTGGGTAAGTGACGGGGTCAGCATCGGTGTCGATAGCGTCAAGGCTTGCATCCGTGAGGGTGCTTTCTGAAAGCCCTGTGATGTCGAGGTTGAACTTGACCGTATCCGTGCCGCTTGCATCAAGGGAGAAGCCGCTAATGGCTTGACCGAGAAACCGTGCGTTAGCGTCAGCAATATCCGTGTATTGGCGTTGGATAACACAACTGTTGAAACTCGTGCCATTGACCACTTGGGGAAGCATTTTAATGGTGAGGGTTACGCTCGTTTCGTCTGCCCCGATAGCCTCCTCTACGGTGAATGTGTCCGTTCCAGTTACGGTGGCAACTTTATGGAAGCCGTTGGTGGCGGCATTAGCCGCACCTGTGATATAAACCCATTGACCAACAACAGCCACATTGTCGTAGTTGCCATCTGGCTCGACAAACTGCTTGCTACTTTGCGTAACATTTATGGCATCCGCACTCGCCACCGTTACATCCGACCCACTATCGCTCCATGCGCTAGACATCATGCTCCACTTGAGTTGCTCACGGGCAAAGGCTTCCCAACTCAATTCGCCGTTCAATGAGCCGCTTGTCCCCTTGTCCGTCAGGTTAAGTTCTGGAATGTCTCGGTAAGAGCGGATTTCGTCAGAGGTCGCAAGCGTCAGGTCGCTCTTGACGCTCTCGGATAGCAAACGGAGTTCGTAGTTCGTCCCCGTTGAACCGCCACCGAAACTGTCTTCGAGTGCCATTGAAAGTTTAGTTCTGTTGCTGTCAGCCATGATTAGGTCTTGTTATGCGTCTTCTGTGAGGTAGGGACAAGACACATTGACTTGCCACCAAATGCCATCCCTGCCAATCGTAAGCACAGATGGGGTGCGGAAAAGAACTCGCGTTCCCGCGTAAGTGTGAACCGTTGAAAAGAAACCGTCTTTGATTTCGTCCGCTAGTTCAAGTGCAATCTTATCTCCTCTGTCGATGGGGACAAACACAGTCGCCAAAGCAATGCCCGTAGCACGGATGTCTACGCTACCGAGACCGTTCTGCTCCGATCCGCCGTCTAGCACATGAAAGGATACCCAAGGCTCATCGTCGCCGACCTCCCTGTCCCTGAATCGGGCGTTATCCCACGCCACTTGCTCAATGTCAATCAGGCTACTAGCATCAATTATCTCGCTGAACTTGTTGCGAATACAGTTGTGGACGCTACTAAAACTCATAGATTCGTCTCCAAGTCGTTCTTCGTGCGCTCAAGCATCTGGTAAGGGTTGCCCTGAAAAGTGCTAGTGCCGTTGTTCGCATGGGCTGCGTGCTTCGCTGAATTGCTGATATAGACAATCTCGCCTCTGGGGAAAGCCGCTTGTGTCGGCACTTTACCCGTAATCGTGGATAAAGGAACGGAAGCACCCTGCCACTCTGGATGTTGCCTCGTTTTGCTATAAACGCCGATTCTGCGCATTGCTGGTGCGCCAGCCGTAACAAGCCAGTTCTTGCGCAAATACCCAGTATCTACGGGGCTGTAGTTCACCAATTTATACAAAGCCTGAACAACCACCTTTCTAGGGACTTGCCCTGCGGCGGCATCTGCAACATTGGCCTGCGTCCACTTGTCTATCTGCGCTGTGAAGAAATTGAGATTATCCATTGCGTTGCTCCACCATTAAATCATAAGCCGCTATCTGCTCACCAGAATAAATCTTCTTAACGCCCGTAACCTGCCATGTGTCCCCTAAAAGGGTCATTTTTAAGCCGTTACGCAGATAATCAGCCTCAAAAGTTGCATTAAGACCCTTTGCAGGAAGCGTTGTCCGCATTGCGCCCTCCTCAACAAGCCCACGAGCAAGAAGTTCAGCATGGAACTCGGCAGGGGGCGAAACCTTGTAGGCGTAGGTTGCTTCCACCCCTAGCGGCAAAGAGTCCGATGTCCACTCGCCCGTGCTTGGCTCAAAGGCGGCTCGACCCTCCAAATAAAAGGTTGCCTCCGCTCCATAAAGGGCGATAGCGTCAAACGCCTTTCGGCGGAGCAGGGTGTCAAGCGTTGTCATGCGCCCTCAATCTTACCTTTAATTCGCAAGCCGCCAAGCCAACGCAAAGCATTTGTTACGCCCTCTCTAGGCGGTGCTTGCCCTTGAGCAAGGGACGGAGAAGCAAATCTACCTTGCGATAGCGTTTAATATTGCCTTTGCCGCCTAGGTATTCGGTGCTTGTCTTCACGCTACCGACCGAAACACTCTCCGCTGAAACATCACCAGCATTATCCAAATCTGGAATAATGCCAGTTGAATCACCAGAAGTAGAATCAGGGCCATCATCCGCTAAATGCCGCCACGCCATTTCAATAACAGCGTTTTGCACATTGTCGGGGATAATGTCGGTGGATATAGAGAACCCATCCAAGACAACGCCCGATCGTGGGAAAGCCAACGCTTGCGCTTCCGTGTATTTGCTTCCAATAAAGCGTCCACCGTAGAGCAGTTCCACGCTTTGCGTAGCCTCTACGAGAACATCCTGCTTGTCAGCATCAGCAAGACCCGTCCATGCCGTATCGCTACGGACATAGTTTGCGATATAGGTATCCGCATCAGCAACCGAGACATAAGAAGTCGCAGTCGAGGAAGCCGAGCCATCTTCAACGACAAAGGTTGCACTCATCGCTCTAGGCTACGCCGTCTTCTGGCAAGTCTTCTGGCAAGCCCGCAGGTGCATCCTCCGCAGGAGCATCCTCTACAGGAGCATCAGGCAGAACCAATTGGGCGGCTACCCATTCGGCCTTCTTCAAGTAACCACGGCTCTCATAGTCGCCCAACTTGGACAGCTCGACAACAATGTTTCCCGCAGGGCCGCAAATGTTTACCAGTTCGCGTCCAATTTCATCTGTAAATGTATCAACCATGCTATTTATCCTTCTTCTTCTTTGACTTCTTCTTGGGTTCTGGCTTGGCTTGCTTATCTTCTACAACGACTACATCAGGATAGAGGTAGAGCATATTGTCCCAAACAGTAAGCACTTGACCAGACGGGGTTTTGACTTTGACTTTTTTCATGAGAGTAAAGGGGGCAGGATTACCCACCCCCTTAGTCTAGTGCCTAGCGACGCATACGCATTGCGAGTTTCGGATTGAGTGTCTTGAAACCGTAAAGGATGTCAAGAGCAACAATCGTTTCCGAAGCATCGCCATCGTAATACATACGCGAACGGAGGCTCAAGCCCGTAATTGGGTCTGAAACCGTTGCGACATTTGCGCCCAACTGGTTGCCGTTTTCAGGCAGAGGGGCCATAGCCAAAGCAAAAGCATTGCGGTGGAAAGCCAACTGCTCGGACTTAGCATCAATCGCTGTCAGGGCAACGGCAACATTTTCAAGAGCCGCAACGCGAATCTTAGAAGAAAGTGTCATTGTGCCTGCGCCTGCAACAAAAGTAATATCAGCCGCCAAGGTGTAAGCCTCATCAGCGATAGTAACGATTGTGCCTGCGTATTGAGTTTCGATTGTGCCGAAACCGTCTACTGCGATCGTGGTTGCGCCAACTGCAACATCAGCAGTCAAAGCACCTGCAACATCAGCACCGCCGGCGGTGGAGGATGCAACATTTTGGTTAGCAAACAACTCAAAGCCGAACTTTTGACCGAGAGAACCACGCACCTGCGAGGAAATGCCCAAGTCGCCAGCACCCTGCTGTTGAGTGAAAGCCGAAGAACTAAGAGCCTGTTGCTCACCTGTGCTGTCGAGCATCATGTGCATAAGCCCTGCGTCAAGCGGCACGGCGTTATCAAACATGGCTTTCCGAGCATTAGTGATGTCTGCAACAACATCAGAGCCAGCCCATGCGCTTTGATAAGCAACATCTTTCCAAAGCCCAACTAGAGCCAAGTCGATATTGTCTGCCAATGCGTAAGCGGCGGGGCGGATGTGGTCGTTGATTAGACGCTCACCAGTAAAGGCGAGTTCATCATCACGAAGACCGAACTTGACCGTTTTCCATTGATTGAGAACCAATGAGGTGGTTTCGGTTTCCAAGCCTTCCTTTGTGCCCGGTGCATTCTGGACGGTGAAGGTCTGTGGAGTGCGGATATTGATGGTATCGCCTTTGCCGAAAGAGCGGCGTTCCGCATCGTAGCCACGGTGGACGCGAGCGGCCATACCGAGAGCCTTTTCTAAGTGTTGCAACGCTTCATTAGCGTAAAAAATGGGGTTATAGTCACCCAAGACTGATGAGCCAACATTGACCATGATTAAACCCTCCTACGGGTTCGTATTTTAAGGAAAGCGGTGTTGGCTATTCGCCAAATTCACCGACTTGAAGGGTGCGTCCCGCCTTTTCTGCCGCATCTCTAGCGGCACGGTATTTCGCTGGGTCGTGAGCATCCTCCCAACTCAACTTCATACCGCTCCCTCCGCGTCCCGCAGAGGCTGAACCCGCAGAGCCACTTCCCGTTGCTCCACTTCCTGCAAAAGCAGGCGAAAAAGATTCTGCGTTCCGCATAGACTCAACCAGTTCGGCTATGCCCATGTTGTCCGTAGAACCCTGCTTCATGCTAACACGGGGAACTCCCTTGTCATCCACGACTTGCGCTACAAACTTGCCATCGACAAGTTCCATACGCGTTTGCCCCATAATGTGAGGCATCAACAGGTCAGCGTTGCCACCTGCCGATTGAAGGGCTTGCATAGCCACCGATTTAACAAGGTGTTGCTCCAATTGCGCTCTCATGTCCCCAGACTCGCCCATAATACGCGCCATTTCGCCCTGATGTTTGCCATGCAACTGCTTTTCTCTAGCCGCCATCTGCTCGGCTATCTTCTCGTCAGGTGTCCAGTTTGCGATTTCCTCAAACCGCGAGAGGGCATCCCGTGCCGCTTCTGCGTCGATCCCTTCATACTGCTTAGACAACGAACGAGCGTTTGTCCGCTCTTTAGCAAGGCTAGATTTCAGCCCTGCGACATCCTCAAGAGAGAATCCGTCCACGGGGGTTACATCTAAGTAGAATCGACCGTCTTTCTCGGTATATGCGGAGGCTAGGTCTTCCGACAAGCCATCCAATGAATCAAGGATTGCGTTTAACGCCATGTTTAACTTCCCGTTTTAATGGTGAATTGATGATGAGGGGACTCCCTCGCCTGTAAGGTTACTCCTCAACAATCGGATTATCAACAATAACTTCGGGAGGCTCGGCTTCCGCAAGTTCTTGCTCAATATCGACTTCTGACGCAAGGACACCGCGCCGCTTGACCTCATGGAGAAAAGTCTTATGCGTAATCTGCCCTGCGTTCCGCATATCAATCAGGCTACGGACATCTTCCGCCGCCGTCATGCTGATGGAGAACTCATTGAAGACATCTACGCCAAAATCATCGGGCACGCCAACGCCTACCCATCTCCCTGCAACAACAAACGCCGCTTCCAGAGTCGCCTCAAGAGAGCGAATCCACGCTTGAAGATTAGAGTGCGTCCGCGCTTCGTCCATGCTCCGAGCCGTAGCCGTTACATTGCCTTGGTTGCGTATAAGTGGCTGTAAGCCAAGGACTTCCATGCGCTCCTCTAAGCGCACCAAATCATCCTCACCTGCGCCAATAGCGCGTCCAGTATGCTCAACATAGCGCAACTGGGCATCTGGATTGGTGGAAACAAACATATTGCTTGGCCCAACTGAAAAGCCGCCTTCGACTTCTTCTTCGGAAACGCCAGAGGCAAACAGAATGCCGATACGGGCAAAGCGCAGAATGTTCCTCTGATCGCTCAAGGATTGCCAATGGGCAAGGTTCATCCAAGCCAAATCTTCCAAAGGAGGGTCAGACTCCATGAATCCCTTGCGGTTGGCGTAGAAAGTTACCAAGGGAACTCCGTCAAAGGAGTGGTCGCCGTGGTCAATCATCATGTATTCGCCCTTGCCTTCTACATCTTCCCAGAGTTCCCACCGTTGAGGCTCGATAACGCGCACATAGTTCGCCTCACGCTCCCCAAACGCCTCATCGTAGGCAATACGCCGCTCCTTAAAGCGAATCTGGGTCAAGACTTCTGTTCCGTCAGCCTGTTTTGCTGTTCTCCAAGCAATCATATCCCGTGGAGAGATATGGCAGAAGTAGGGTCGTGCGCCCGTAGCTCGTTCTTCGGCAAGCGTAAGCCCGCCACCAATGGCAGGAAAGTCTACTAGGACATGAGAAAGCCCATATTTCAGCCCATCCTCAAACAATGTGCGGCTGAATTGGCTCAAATCACGACCGAGCAGGTCAGCGTTGCCCGTAATCTGCGCTAAAGCCTCTGGAATCTCGCCATAAACATTGACGGCACGGGAAAAGGGCTTTGCGGAGAGTTTTAGAACCGTATCCTTGAACGCGCCGTAAAGGTATGAACGGCTTAGGCGCACCTGATAATCGGATTCTTCTTCACGCTTCTCTTTGGGCAACCAAATCTTACCTGCATCCCGCATGGTCTGGGTTCCGCCCAACAAATCGTCTACCAACGCCCACTTTCGGGACATTTGATGATACGCCGCTGATGGGGTATCTACGGATGCAGGAGGTTGAGGCATTATTTATCTCTTTTGTTCTTTAGTTCGTTCTCAATGGCGGCAATTTTCGTCATTGTGTCAAGCCGCAACACGGCTATTTTTTTTTCCACTTCAAGGCGGTGGTCGCTTTGCTCATTCTCAAGGTTTCTCACCCCAGCCCAAACTTGCTTTCCCACCCATAGGCACAAAAGGATTAAACCGCTAGAAACGGCTTGCAGTAGGTAAACAAGAATTTCGACTTCGTTCATTTATCTTTGAGTCTTTCGACTTCCCGCGCAAGAGCCTGACCGACTCCGCGCCTTTTCATGGTGTAGAGGAGGTGTGCGCCCCACAAGAGTCCGACAACGACAGCCGCGAGTTTCAGGAGACTGTAGATTTCTTGAGCCAAGGTGTCTATAAACCCTCTGGCTTGATTATTAATCATTCCTTCCACTTCGCCCTTTGTCAGTTCTTCGCGGATCTCTTGCGCGGCGGCTTTCCGACCTGTAGGAATAACCAGTTCCCCCCCAAGCGTTGCCGCAAAAACACCCGCCCCAACAACGGGATTGCCGCCAGAAAGCGCAGTAGCAGTTCCAGCGGCAATGAATGGTTGGAGGGCGGTGTGTGAATTGGCTTGAATCTCGGAGGCTTGGCATCCACCTGAAAGCAACGCGCCAAGAGCGACAAGCAGGGTCGTTATTACTCCTGCTATCTTTTGCCAGCGGCGAGGCGTGTGCTTCATCAAATGGTGCTGTAAGTGGTGATTCTCTTTGCCAATGGCTTTGATTTCTCAATGTAGTAGCCAAGGGCATCGGAAAGGTGCGTTAGGTTAGGGTCGGCGCGTTTGTCTATTTCGCCACCCCCACCTTCTAACAGGATAACACCTTCTAAGTCTGTAACAACGAAAGGGGCTTTCGTCTCGTGAACAAGCATATGAATCTCCCCGTCAGCACTCGTCAGGCGCGTGTTCATAGCGTTAATGCGAACCCGCTCCCTTGGGTTGCTTCGTGGCACTCGTGAACGCAATCGGCTACCAAAGACGGGCTTCAATTCGTTCTTGATTATCTCCCAGTCCGAGCCGATAACCTGCGCCGTTCCCTTTGCTCCACCCGTGGCATCGCCATAGTAGAGAACATCCCCTTTGTGATGGCTCCAATCGGCGGCAATCTTGCGACATACGGCAGGCGTGTTGCTGTTTTGGGGGATATGAACCTCCCCAATGATGGCCGTGAAGAATTCGGCTAGGTCTTTCACAGGATACTTCGTGTGCCTCTCACGCTGTTGCTCTTGAGCAATCACGCAAACACCTGGAGAAACATTAAAGTCAAACGAAAGAATCAGGGGAAGATTCGGGTCATACTCGACTGGGTGGCAATGCGTCTCTCGCGTAAAGGAGTAATAGCAACGCCCTGAAAAGTTTACGAAAGAGCCTTCATACTCTTGGATAAAAGTTAATTCATCCATGTCCGCCTTAGCGGAAGCAATCTCGGCAGGGTCTAGAACCTCCGCACTCGTCCAATGGTGATAACTCCAATCGGGGGTGTCTTCCCTCCGAGCCATCATCGCCAAACGATAATAGTGGTTTCGTCCCTCTGGCACTCCCGTAAACCAAGCCCAACCTGGTCTACCCCGCGTTGAGAGTGCAGGACGGAGGTTCTCTTGCCATACGCCTTCTTTCATGTTGGCATATTCGTCTAAGACAATTCCATCTAAGGGTCGCCCCTCAATACGCTCTGGCGTATCCATTCCAAGAACCGATATCTCTGCACCGTTGATAAGGCGCACGGTCATTTCGGCTTCTCGCGGCTTCCCTAGTATCAACTCTGGGGGAATCATTGCCTTCGTATCACGCCAAAAGATTCGCTTTGCTTGAGCATGGGTCGGGGCGGACAAGACAAACCATCCATCGGGCGCATCCGTATAGGAAAGGGCTTCCATGATGCAGAACCGCTTGGCTAGTTCCGTCTTTCCAGAACGCCTGCCTGGTGGAATCACCCTAAAGCGCGTATCGGCCATCCACAACTCCTGCTGACACGCCTTTGGTTCAAGGGCATACCAACGAGGGGTGGGGGGCTTACTCGGACTCAGCAGATTCATCTTCTTCCACCGCGTCTATTGGCGGCGGAACGCTCGACTGCATCCCTGCTAAGAACCCACGCACGGCGGCGGCTAGTTCTTCGGGTGAGCCTTGACCTGCTCCCGTGTCTTGGTCGCGGCGATCGGTGCGCCCTTCGTCCCTGTCGATGAACTCTTTGAGGAACGGCCACATCTTTTCGGGGTGCTTGAATGTCTGGGCAATCAAAAGGGTTGCCAGTTTATCAGCCACGCATACGCCATCCTTCTGCACTTCCATGAGCGCACGGCGGATTCGTGTTGTGAGTCGGACGCGCCGTTCTTGCTTAATAACTCCACCAGGGTTGGCTTCTGTGCCATGAGTGAATTGCCCTAGTTCGTTTCGCCTGATTGGGCCACCTAGCCGCCCTGCTTCTTGAGCATCCCGCCCTTCGTTGGTTTCTTCCGTCATTGTGAGCCTCCCGCTCTGGTTTGGTGAAAGATGGGCGTAGCCGAGACATGAATTAGGAAACTTGGAGAAAAACCTATGCAATGAAGCAATCTCGACTACGCACCGAGACCATCATACCCTTAATTTGAGGATAGTTCGGTCTCTGTCTTGCCTACAACGGCAACGGCCTCCTCTCGCATCACGCTTATAACCTGATAAAAGATGCCTTCCCCGATCCCGTCAGCGTAAGGGCCTAGAGTAGTGATAAGCGTTCCCATGTGATATTGCTCAATAACTCGGCGGTCGTCCCAGATTACATGATGGCTATAAATAAGCCCTTCTTCAGCCTTTATAGCGTTGGAGACAATATGGCACTCTTGGCATTGGATGGCTTCCGCGTATTTTGTAACGAGGGTAGAGAGTCCGCATCCGCACTCGGTTGTTTCTGTTTGGCAAGCGGGGCATATTGTTGTGGTTTTTGTTTCCATGCGTTGCATTCTAGGCACGGCATGGCTAAGATACTAGCGTTCCAGAAGGGCTTTTGACTGTTACAGGTTGCCAAAAAGGGGTTTCGTTGTTCTCCCTGCTCTCTGGTTCGCTACCTTTGATTAATTCGGTAATTAGTGGATGCCCGTCTAAGCCATCACTTAGGCGGGTGTTTTTTTTGACTCTCCCAAATTCTTTTCCCTCCGAACCACCTCCGAACC
>Ga0233443_1001888_pt1 | contig 17110 bp, 18 predicted proteins | sample SI_123_September_2_FD_182784 | JGI IMG/M metagenome (GOLD analysis project Ga0233443, IMG submission 182784) | Seawater microbial communities from Saanich Inlet, British Columbia, Canada - SI_123_September2016_200_MG | ecosystem: Environmental > Aquatic > Marine > Inlet | place: Canada: British... | reverse complement strand
AACCATGGATAAAAAGTTAATGGTGGTAGCGGATAAGATCGGTGTTTCATATGTATGACAATTAAGTGCGAGATTAAACCTGCGCATCTTTAATTATCGATAGTAGCCATTATCGTTATTAAAAAAAATACTATTAATCACTATTAAAGATTGAGAGTTTTGAGGACCAAAACAGGTAAAAGGAATACTACTAGTGTTTAATTTTTTATGAAAACTCCAAACACTGTCTACCACAACGCAATCGTTACCTAAGTGAGGCGCAATCAACTAAATGGCCATAAGTCTATTGTTATTTGGTTTACAGATTTGCCAGACTTTGGTAAATTAACACTTGCTCACTCAGTCGAGGAGGAGATGGGAAAAACCCCTGTTTCGGATGGAGACAATGTACGCCACGGCCTATCATAAAACTTAACTTTTAGTAATGATGTGTTCAATCATTGAACGATGCTATATAATGAACCATATCATAAATAAGGCTTTATATAAATTTACTATATTCAGCAAAATGGCAGAGTGTCTAAAAAACTGAATCAATTTCAAATTTTAAAATCTTTAGAGCTAGACTCACGTCCTACTCAAAGGCAATTATCTAATGAGTTAGGCGTTAGCCTTGGTAAGGTTAACTATTGCTTAAAAAGCCTTATTGAAAAAGGTCTTATCAAGGTTGATAATTTTAGAAATAATAACAATAAAATCCAATACTCATACTTACTAACCCCAAAAGGAATAGAAGAAAAAGCAAAGCTGACTTTGGATTTTATAAGAATAAAAACTCAAGAATACGACACACTAAAACAAGAAATTGAAAGTTTAAAACAAGAGGCAAAGAATATGGATAGAAATTTATTATGAAGATAGTTCCAGTTATTTTACCGGGTGGATTAAATTTTTTAATAACCGGCGGTGCAGGCTTTATTGGATCTGCAGTTATTCGCCATATTATTAACAATACGAATCATAGTGTTGTTAATGTTGACAAGCTTACCTATGCAGGTAATTTAGAATCTTTAACTTCAATTGAAAGTGACACAAGGTACATATTCGAGCAAGTAGACATTTGTGATGCGAATGAGATCAAACGTGTATTTAATGAACATCAACCAGATATCGTGATGCATCTAGCCGCTGAGTCACATGTAGATAGATCAATCGATGGCCCGGGTGAGTTTATTCAAACTAACATTGTTGGTACTTATGTACTATTAGAAGAAGCTAGAGATTATTGGTCTAATCTAGATAGTGATAAGAAAATTAACTTTAGATTCCACCATGTATCTACTGATGAAGTCTATGGTGATTTAGAAGGTACAGATGATCTGTTTACTGAAGATACGCCTTACGCGCCCAGCTCACCATACTCCGCAGCTAAAGCAAGCTCAGATCATCTAGTGCGTGCATGGCAACGTACTTTTAAATTCCCAACACTGATTACCAATTGCTCTAATAACTATGGCCCCTATCAGTTCCCTGAAAAGCTTATTCCACTTATTATTCTCAATGCGCTAGAAGGTAAAGATTTACCAATCTATGGAAATGGTAAACAAATACGTGATTGGCTATATGTTGATGATCATGCAAGAGCGTTATTGCATGTAGCACTAACTGGTAAGATTAGTGAAACATACAATATTGGCGGGCACAATGAATTACAAAATATTGATGTTGTTAAAACGGTTTGTAGCATCTTGGATGAACTAGTACCAAGCAAGCTTGATGGTGTTAAACAATATGAACAGCTTATTACTTACGTAGGTGATAGAGCTGGGCACGACGTTAGGTATGCCATTGACGCCACTAAGATTTCTAATGAGCTGAATTGGACGCCAGATGAGACTTTTGCAACAGGCATTAAAAAGACCATTGAGTGGTATTTAGAAAACACTGTTTGGTGCGACCGGGTGAAGGATGGCAGTTATCAAGGTGAAAGATTAGGAGTGGTTAAATCATGAAAGGAATAATCCTAGCAGGCGGCTCAGGTACGCGCCTTTATCCTTTAACTAAAGGCGTCTCAAAGCAGCTCATGCCAATATACGACAAACCGATGATTTATTACCCCTTGTCGATTCTAATGCTAGCTGGCATCAAAGAAGTGCTTATTATCTCTACCCCTGAAGACTTGCCAAGATTTGAACAACTCCTTGGTGATGGATCTGACATTGGCATGAAGTTTGAATATATCGTACAACCTTCTCCTGATGGTCTAGCGCAAGCATTTATCTTAGGTAAAGATTTTATTGGTAATGAGGATGCTTGTTTGATTCTAGGTGACAATATTTATTATGGTCATGGTATGACTGATATGTTGGCTAACGCTGTTAGCAATGCTAAAGATAAAAACATGGCAACTGTATTTGGCTACCGTGTTAATGATCCTGAGCGCTATGGTGTGGTTGATTTTGATGCTACTGGCAAGGCGCTTAGCATTGAAGAAAAACCAGAAACTCCTAAAAGTAATTACGCAGTAACCGGTCTTTACTTTTATCCTAATGATGTGGTTAAAAAAGCCGTTGAAGTCGTGCCATCTGATAGAGGTGAGTTAGAGATTACTACGGTTAATCAAATGTATTTGAGTGAAGAACGTCTAACCGTTGAACTTATGGGTAGAGGGTATGCTTGGCTTGATACAGGCACCCATGAGAGTTTATTGGAGGCCTCAACATTCATAGAGACTGTTGAAAAAAGACAAGGTCTAAAAGTGGCCTGTATTGAAGAGATTGCTTTTGAGCGAGGCTACATTAATAAAGAGCAACTCATAGAGCTAGCTCAGCCCTTAGCTAAGAATCAATACGGACAATACTTACTTAGACGTGCAGAGGAAGTAAATTGAAGTTTACTTCTCAGTCAATTGAAGATGTAATACTTATTGAACCCACTATACATGGTGATGACAGAGGTTACTTTGTAGAAACCTTCAGGCAAGATTTATTTGAAAAGGCTATCGGATACAAAGTTAATTTTATACAAGATAACGAGTCTAAGTCTACTAAAGGCGTACTTCGAGGCCTTCACTATCAACTGCCACCTTACACTCAGGCTAAACTTGTCAGAGTGATTGAAGGCAGGGTGTTAGATGTGGCAGTGGATATACGTAAATCTAGCTTTACTTTTGGCCAGCATGTGTCTGTAGAACTAACGGCACAGAACAAACATCAACTATTTGTGCCACATGGCTTTGCCCATGGTTTTGTTGTACTTAGTGACAGTGCTACCTTTGCCTATAAGGTGGATAATTATTATGCACCAGAGCATGATAAAGGTATTGCATTTGATGATACTAAACTCAAAATTGACTGGAAATTATTATTGGAAGAATTACAACTCTCAGATAAAGATAAAACTCATCCATCTTTAGAAAATGCTAAAGATCTATTTGAATAGCCAGTTATGAGAATACTTATTACTGGTAAAAATGGCCAATTAGGAAAGTCTCTTCATAAGCTAGTTAGTGAAAAAAAATACGATAATGAGTTTATCTTTGTTGGTAGAAAAGAGCTAGACTTAAGTAGTGAAAGTGATATTAACCACTACTTTGATAATCATGATAAGTTTGATATTATCATTAATTGTGCAGCTTATACGGCAGTGGATAAAGCAGAAGAAGAGCAAGAGCTTGCCAATCAGGTTAATTATTTGGCAGTCAGACAACTGGCAGAGATTGCTAAAGCACAAAAAGCAAAGTTAATACACATTTCAACCGATTATGTTTTTGATGGAGAAAGTGACAAGCCTTACACAGAATCAGATGCCACTTATCCTATAAACATTTATGGAAAAACCAAGCTAGCTGGAGAAAAAGCACTACAAAAAATCATGCTGAGCAATGCAATAATCATTAGGACTAGTTGGATATATTCAGAATATGGTAATAACTTTGTTAAGACCATGTTAAAGCTAGGCAAGGAGCGAGACGAATTAAACGTGGTGAGTGATCAAATAGGCTCACCTACTTATGCGACTGATTTAGCAGAAGCAATATTAAAAATTACAGGTAGTAAAGGATATCAAGATAAAAAGCAATCAACTGAAGTTTATCATTATTCAAATGAGGGTGAGATAAGTTGGTATGAGTTTTCTAAAGAAATCTTTAAAATAGCAGAAGTGCGTTGTAAGGTCAACCCAGTTACAACGCAGCAGTATCCGATGCCCGCTAAAAGGCCAAAAAATACTTTAATGAATAAAGAAAAAATATTTCTTAGGCTTGACTTAAATAGATTCATATGGAAGTCATCTCTTAATTTTTGTATCAAAAAATTACAAGGGAGATTGTAAAATAGAAATAGATGGCTAGCTACGTATGAACCTGCGTAATGCTATGGTTCTTATCTAAAAATGAGATTGGAATCTGTTTAAGTAAGTCAGATTACTATAAGTGTAAGCAGGTTGTTAATTAATTCATGCCAATGAATACAGGATAAAGATATATTAAATGCTAAAAAAAATAAAAAATAAAAAGTCGTTAATTATTTTGGATCAAATGTTAGTGAGTGGCAGTAATTTTATTTTAGGTATTTTACTTGCAAGGTATTTAGGTATTGAAGGGTATGGCCAGTTTGCCTTGTTGTGGCTGGTAGTTCTTTTTTTTAGTGGTTTGCAATTAGCTTATGTCATATCTCCAATGCTAACGCTTAGTGGTAAAAAAAGTTCAGGTGTTTTGGATAAGTATTTATCTAGCATAATATTTTTGCAGTTTTTCTTTTTAATATTTATCATAATAGGGCTATACTTTTTTTTTGAAATAGCAGTTTACTTTAATAAACAGTGGGATATTGGCGATTTAAAGCTATATATTATATTCACAACCATACTTTTTTTATTTCAAGATTTTATACGACGGTATTTTATTATAAAAGCAGAATACTATAAATTAATATTTCTTGATAGTATTGCATATCTTGGGCAGCTAGGTATCGTTTTATATTTTACCTACATAGACACTTTAGAATTAAAGCTGGTTTTTTTAGCTATTTCTATATCCTTTAGTTTGTCATTTATTTTTGGGTATGTTCAAATCAAAAAAACTTCAACAAGTAGAGTGTATAAAAAATTAATCTTTTTAAAAAATTGGCAGATTTCAAAGTGGCTAGTTTATACTGCCATTTTACAATGGGGAAGTGGGAACTTTTTTATTCTTGCGTCAGGTGCGATACTCGGAAGTTGGTCTGTTGGAGTAATACGAGTAATGCAAAATACAATGGGAGTTTTTAGTATGCTTTTTCAAGCATTAGAAAATATATTGCCGATTAATTTATCTAAAATATATAAAAAATATGGTTATAAAAGAATGATAAATTATTTTAAATTACAGTTAAAATATGGAACTATTATATTTACTCTATTAGCGCTATTTATATCTATATTTTCATTTGAAATAATAGGGCTTCTTTATGGGGAGCTCTATGTAGAGTATTCATATTTACTTGTTGGATTTGTGTTTATTTACATGTTTAACTATATCATTACTCTTCAAAGATATTTATTAAGAACTTTAGAATTGACACAAGTGATTTTTACATCATATATAGCTACTACAGCTTATGCCATTATAAGCTCAAGTCTATTTATAGGGTATTTTAAAATTGATGGAGTTTTGATAGGCGTTCTTACAATGCAATTACTAACAATTATTATATTTTATAAATACATGGTTACAGATAAAAGAGCACTGTATTCGTAAAACAAAATACCTCTTAAGGTGTGTAAAAATTTGATTTATTTAGATCGATAAAAGGATATATAGTATATATGCATGGTATAAAGTTTGCTTCAGATTTAATAAATATTTTTTTTTTAAAATTAAATCTGAATAATATTAATTATATAGTCTTGAGAAATTATGAAGGACTTCCAGAAGTTAACTACTCTAAAGATATTGATATATTAATTGATGATAGGGATGTTGTTTTTGTAAATACTATTTTATTAAATTTAAATAAAAAGTTGGGATATAGCTTAATATGGGAAAATGGATTGGATTATCTCACTGGATATGCATTTGTTAAAAAGGTTGACAATATAGTATATTCTATAAAAATTGATTTATTTCATGGTTTGAAATGGCGAGGACTTGAATATATAGATAGTAGTATTATTTTTGATAAAAAAGAAAAATACAACTCACTGTATATTCCAAATAAATCACACGAATCTTTCATAATGATAATTTATTATATTCTCTATGCTAAAAATATTAAAAAGAAGTACTTTGAAAATATTTACTTGTATAAAAATGATATAGAAAATTTTATTGAAATATCAAGAAACACTCTTGGTAATTTATTATCAAAAAAAATAGTTACTCATTTGGAAAATAAAAGTGTAATACAGCTTATTACACATAGAAAAGAGATTATAAAGTCAGTTTTTGATAAAAACGTAACAAAATTTTCCTTAATGATAAGAAATAATATAAAACATGTGTACTGTGAATTGATTACGAGATACTCTTTTGGAGTTATTATCCTATTTGATAAAAATTGCCCTGAAAAGGATTTAGTTAAGAATATATTTGTTGATTTAGGCATTGGATATGAAGATCAAAAGGTGGATAATTTTAGTATATTTAGTTTGATGAAAATATTAAGATACAATCCATTAATAGTTTTAGATAATGACAGTTTAAGTAATTTACAAAAGAAAATATTTTCCAAAAAAGTGGTAAATATTAAAAGCAGCAAATTAGAGGATATTTTTTTAAATATTGAGCGACAAGTAGAAAGTTACAATAAATGAAAGTTTTACATTTTTTTTTAGGAAAGGCGAACCCTGATAGGGCAAATGGCGTCAATCAAGTTATAAATGGTTATGGAAAATATCTAACAAAAAATGGTGTTACAGTCACAATGATTGGACTTAGTAAACTTGAAAATAAAAAATCAGATATTTTTCAAAGAGATGGATTTGAAGCTGAAGTGTATAGTAGTTTTTTTGGAGGCTGCTTACAAAGATTAAAAGAGGCTGCAAAAGAAGTTGATATAGTGCATTTACACAGTGTATGGAATCATTATAATATTATATTCGCCTACTATCTTCGAAAAAATAATATTCCTTACATCGTTACTGCACATGCAGGGCTTATTGAAAGTCGATTAAAGCAGTCTAATTATTTTATAAAAAAACTATATCATAAACTCTTTCAAAAAGTCTTTTTTGACAATGCGACAGCTATACATGCTATCACTAAAGAGGAGATGACCGAAATATCAAACTATACAGACAATAAAAATATTTTTTTCGTTCCAAATGGATTGGATATTGAAAAATTATCTTTAATTCCAAAAGAATATTTAGAAGATAGCAATGAAATTAGATTTGGATATCTTGGAAGATTTGGCTATGAAAAAAACATAACTACTCTTATTGATGCTATAGATATACTGCCAAGTAATTATAAAAATAAAATCAAATGTTATTTGATTGGCCCCATTGATGATGATGCATTAATATTAAAAGAAAAAATTAAAAAATTAAGTTTAGATGAAAATATTATTTTTACAGATGCAATTTATGGAGATGATAAATATACTTTTCTGAGGGATTTAGATTTTTATATTCATCCAGCTCTCTCAGATGTGGTAAGTATTGCACTGATGGAGGCTTTTGCTTGTGGGTTGCCCGCTATTGTGAGTAGAACATCACATGTATCTTATTATACAGATTCCAATGCATTCATAATGGTTGAGCCAATTGCTAATGATATTAAAGATGGAATTATAGAAATGATTGATAGTGAAAAGAAGTGGAAAGAAATGTCTCAAAACGCCCTTCTTTTAGTGGAAGAAAATTTTAACTGGGAACTGAACACCGGAGAGTTAATAATAAAGTATAAGAATTCTTTAAATAAATGAAGTATTATTTAACTATATTTTTTATTTATATTGCAACAGGTAAATTATTTTTCAATGACAATGCGGATGTGGCTGGAAAATTTCAGGAAAGTAGCGCTGCATATATCGTTGCGTCACTTACCATCTTATTTTTATTTTTTATTTTATTTAAGAGGCTAAAATATTTATTAATAATTAATAATAACCATATAATAATCGTACCATTTGTGTATTATTTTTATGGTCTATTAACAGCCTCTTTTTCTTCAATTCCTATTGTTACTGCTTTCCAATCAATGGTGGGAATAGGGTTTGTATTAGGTGCAAATACTATTGCAAAAAGAATGGAAAATTACTCTTACCAAGATGGTGTTAATTTTATAAATAAACTTATTGTTGTTATTATTATCGCGGGCATAATTTCAAATTTGGTCTTTAATTTGAAAAATCCTAATTTTCATTGGCAAGGTATTCCTTCTGGCTATATAACAGTGATGGTATTATATTTTGCAATATACAACTTAATTAATTACTACGATTTTAAAAAGAGAAAGTACTTGGTAAGGTTTTTTTTAATTACGATTCTTGCATCCTATCTAAATTCTTTTTCAGCCCACTTAGCGTTACTATTTTCGATTTTAGTTTTACTTTTTTACAAAAAAAAATACTTATTCTTAATCATGATCACCACTTTTCTAGTAATTGGATTTTTTTTTACAATATCTTTTTTGGAAAATAATTTAGATTTGGTTATTAACAATAAACCTGCCGGTGTATATTTAATAGGGAGCGGAAGATTCTCAATTTACATCGCCTCGTTAGAACTGTACAAATCTTTAGATATTGGTCATCAAATATTTGGACTTGGATTTATGTCTGAAAGGAATTTATTATCTGCCTATGGGCTAACATGGTCAATAGATCCTCATAATTCATTTATCCGTTCAGTATTAGGATTGGGGGCTGTTGGTGGTGCGCTATACATATTTTTTTCAGTGTACCCTTTTATCATATACCCTAAATTAAAAAAAATAAATAAAAATATCGCTTTAAAATGGTTAATGATGCACACCATGTTTTTAATATATGGCATAACCTCTAGTACTTATCTAGGAACGCCATCTATCCAGCTATTTGTGTTTATAATTTTTTCACAATTACTAATTTATCACTTAAGAAAGAAAAAATATTTTAAAGGAGAAGCATATGGGGATTAGATCAATAATTGCAAAGAGTTTGGCGCATTCTTTACCAATTAAAGTCAATAGAGTAATAGGTAGTTTATACGGATATGTAAGAGGGGCATCTAAATCTTACTCGTTATATGGAGAGGATTTAGTGATTGGCCATTATTTCCATAATATTGATGTAACAAAAGGTGTTTATGTTGATATTGGAGCGTTTCATCCGAAGTGGATATCAAATACTTATCTACTTTCAAAAAATAATTGGAAGGGGGTTGTTGTAGATTTGGAAGAAGAAAAAATGAAATTATTTCGTTATTTTCGACCGAATTGTAAAACGATATGTGCTGCTGTGGCTCCATTTGAGAATCAAGATGATATTGAGTACTATTCTTTCAATAGATTATTATCAGAATGGGACACTATATCAAAAGATGAAGCGGAGATGCGTAGAAAAAAATCAAAAGTTAATTATAAAAAAATCTCTATTCCAACTATAACTATTAATGAGGTTATGTCTTGTGCTGAAGAATATGCAGGCCAACCAGTTAACTATTTGAATATTGATATTGAGGGAATGGATGAAGATATTCTTAGCAGTCTAGACTTTGATCGTTATAGTGTGCAATGTATTCAATTTGAGAATAATGTATTCTGTAAAGGCTCAAAAGATGTACAAAAGATATTACTAGAAGCTGGATATCTACATTATGCAACAATGGGCGGTACGCATACTTATGTTTTAGCTGATACACTTAACCTGGATGAGCCTGATATGGAAATTGTAAATATATGAGGATAGTTTTAATGACTGCTTATGATGTTAATCCTTATAAAGGATCTGAATCGGGAACGGGATGGAATTTTGCATTACAAATTTCAAGGTTTAATAGAGTGATAGTCGTAACACGAGAAAACAATCGTAATAATATTGACCTATATATTAATGAATTTAGCGTAAATACGGATAATTTAGAGTTTGTGTATTATGATCTTCCTTATTATTTACGCTTTTGGAAAAGAGGGTCGCGAGGATCTTTTTTATACTACAATCTTTGGCAAATATTTTTACCAGTTTTTATTTTAAAAAATAAAATAAAATTTGATATTAGCCATCATATTAATTTTCATGCAGATCACGTTCCAAGTTTTTTATGGATCCTTGGGAGGCCATTATTTTGGGGCCCTATTAATCATAATGAACCCGTCCCAAAGGAGTATTTACACAGTAATAATGAGATATTTAAGGATCGAGCTAAATTTTTTGTCAAGTGGATAAGGTGGAATTTAGACCCTTTTCTGTACCTATGTAAAAAAAAATCTATAGTCATTATTGGATCTAATAAATCAGTAATGTATAGGCTTAATGTGAAATCAGAAAAGTTTCGTGTCGTATCTACTATTTCCGCACAATTTCCACGGTGCAGGCCTGTAAAGCCAATGAAAAAGTTTTCAGTAATCTCTGTGGGAAGGCATGTTTCTATTAAGTCCTTTGATGTCTCGATACGTGCTTTTGACTATTTTTATTCAAGTTTGAGTGATATTCAAAAATCTAATGTGGAGTTTCTTTTAGTTGGAAAGGGTCCGCTATTTCAATCATTGTCATTATTAGCTAACTCGTTGGAATCCAGGCAAGCTATCAAATTTATTCCATGGTTGAAAAAAGAAGAACTTGATAAGATATACTTATCCGCATCGGTAATGTTAGCGCCTTCGCATGAAGGTGGTGGTGCCGTAGTGGCAGAAAGTTTATCATTTGGCATTCCAGTTGTATGTTTTGAAAATAGCGGGGCAGGAAGTATTGTTGATAATTTAAGTGGGTTGAAGTTTGAATGCGGCTCTTATGAAAAGAGTTATAAGGAAATGGGAAAGGGTCTATATACCCTTTTCCAAGATCGTAAATATTTAAGTAAGTTAAGTGATGGTGCAATCAAAAATTCTGAAGCCAATCTCAGTTGGGATCGCAAGGGAGATCAAATACTTGATATTTATAATGAATTTTTAAATTAACGTAAGGAGTTCTATGTTTGATGATGCAGTAATTTTAGTAACTGGTGGCACAGGTTCTTGGGGCAATGAGTTAATAACTCAACTCTTAGACAATCATTCACCAAAAGAAATAAGGGTTTATTCTAGAGGAGAGCATATGCAAGTTAAAATGCGAGCCAAATTTTATAACAATAAAAACTTAAAATTTATCATTGGTGATGTTCGTGATAAAAATATTCTTGGATTGGCTATGACTGGTGTTGATTATGTTTTTCACCTTGCCGCGCTTAAGCATGTTCCAGTCTGTGAAGAAAATACATGGGAAACCGTTCTTACCAATATTTACGGAACTCAGAACGTTATAGAATGTGCAATTTCAAATAATGTAAAAAAAGTTATTGATATTTCGACAGATAAGGCGGTCGATCCTTTTAATCATTATGGCGTATCTAAAGCATGTGCTGAAAAAATGATTGTAAATGCATCATTTAATTACCAAACAGATACAAAGTTTGTATGCATACGCGGGGGTAATGTTCTTGGCACTAATGGGAGTGTTATTCCATTATTCAAATCTCAAATTCTATCTAATAATTATGTAACAATAACAGACCCAAACATGACACGATATTTGATGAGCAAAAAAGAAGCTATTGGGCTTGTGTTTGAAGCAGTTGAAAAGTCAATTGGAGGGGAGATTTTTGTTATGCGTATGCCAGCCACATCCGTAAAAAATATGGCGGATGCGCTGGTTATCTTATTTGGTAATGATAAAACTAATTTAAAGGTGATTGGCGCTAGACCTGGAGAAAAAATAGATGAAGTGTTAGTGTCAAAAAATGAATCTCCATTTACAAAAATTTTGGATGAAAAATATTTTGTAATTCTTCCACAGCAAGACAATCCAGAGCTGTTGGACAGATACGACGACTACCCAAATATTGATACAGAAAGTTTTGACTCTAGAAATACACGCCAACTATCTGTCAATGATCTAGTTTTGGAATTGGAGAAAGAAAAGTGGCTAATGAGCAGTTAGTTGGTCTTACGGGTGGTAGAGGTTTTATTGGTGGTACCTTAAAAAAATATCTGTCAGAGAAGGGGGTTTCTGTTGTAGATTATGATTGCGAATTGTCTAATTTTAGTGATGTTGAAAGTATGATATTAAAATTAGGCGTGCCAGATATTATGATTCATTTGGCTGGGCGATTTTCTGATGATGAGTATGAGCTCTTAAGAGATAATTTGTTCGCAACACGAAATTTATTAGAGGTGCTGAGTCAGTATGATGGTGTTAGGTTTGTTTTTGGCTCAACTGGGGCAGTTTATGGTAATTCTGGCCAAAGTCCCATAATAGAATCACATGCGTGTCGCCCTAATACTAGCTATGGCAGGGTTAAATTTTGGTGTGAAAAAGTTATTAATCATTACGAGAAAAGTACAACATTGTCGGCAACTATATTAAGGTTTCCATCTGTATATGGTCCGGGAAATTCTAAAGGGGTTATTTATCATTGGCTTCACTCTTCACAAAACGACTATAAAATTATAATTAATGGCGATGGGCTTCAATCTCGAAGTTTTGTTCATGTGACCGATATTTGCTCTGCAATATTTAAAATTTTATCTTCAGATATTAAGGGAACGTTTAATATATCTGAAGATAAATACTATAACCTTGAAGCCCTTTCTTCAATATTTATTAAAAATTTTAATTGCGAGTTAATTTACAAAGATGCCGATAATGACCTTGAGAGTATGGTTTTAGATTCATCTTTATTTATTAAAAAAACAAGCTGGTTGCCGAGTTATGACGTGGGATTATATGTTGAAGCGTACAAATAAATGAAACAGGATGATAGCCGAATAATTGATTATTTAATTCATGGCAATGGAGAAAATAATCTTAGTAAGCTATTGAGTTATTCATATATAGCGAATCCTGACCAAACAATAAGGTGGATATACCCTTCTAAACTAAAGGCACCTACTTTTTTGAATTTCTATAATTCTTCCTCGCTTCGTGCAAAGATATTTACTATTGCTATTAAGATATTATTTGCACTTAAATTTTCCAATTTAATTAGGTCGAATGAAGTCTACCTATCGATACATGAAGGTAGCTTATTGCAGAGAATTCTAGACAAATATCCAGATTATAATCACTCTATATTTACTGGAACTGTAGGTAAAAATAGAAAGATTATTGTGGAATTGAACAATGGCTACAAAACTCTAGTATTCGCTAAAGTAGCTATATCAGATACATCAAAAAATTTGATTCAGAATGAGTTCCATGTTTTAAATGATTTAAATCATAGGGATCTTACTTCAATATATGTTCCAAAAGTCCTTTATTACAGTGAAAAAGAATTTTTGGAGATTAGTAACATTAAGCCAAAAAGATATAAGCAGACCTCAAAATTGATAAATGTGCAAATAGCTTCATTAATAAAAATTAACAGTATTAATCATAAGCATGTTCAATGGAAAAAAATGCTAGAAAAGTATGAGATTGAAGGGTTAATTGACAATCTAAAGGTGAAAGTAATAGTTGATAATGGATTAGATAGGCAGAGAGTTGACTCTTATATAGAGAAGCTTTCTTTATTGTGTAAGATGATTAATAATGAAATGAATCTTTCTTGTGGGTTAGCTCACGGTGATTTCACGCCATGGAATATGTATATTAATCATGAAAAGTTATACATATATGATTGGGAGCTCAGCAAGGAAACTATGCCTGTATTATTTGATTTATTTCATTATATTTTTCAATCAGAAGTCATGGTGAACCGATCTGATTATGTGCATGTAAAGAATGAGATTGAACGTGTACTAGGTTTAATATCAACAAAACAATTGATAAAAAAATTTGATGTTGATATTAATAGAAATTTTATTTTTTATTTAATATATATTAGCTCTTATTATATTGATATATATTCTGAGCAGGAGAAACTACATATGCAAGCTTTTTGGTTGTTTGATGTCTGGGATGATGCGATATCAGATGTTTTAAACTCCCCTGATGGTGTATTTCTTAATTGATTATGAGACAGAAAATATTCACATTTAGCGGTGTTGATGGTGCTGGAAAGACAACCATATTGAACGAAATTAGAAGAATTCTTGAGAATGATTATAATTTGAAAGTGGTTGAGCTCAGACAGCGACCTTCAATCTTGCCCATACTAAGCTCCATCAAGTATGGAAAAAAAATAGCTGAGAAAAAAACTATGGAAGTTCTGCCGAGATCAGGAAAGAATTCCTCTAAACTATCATCGTATATACGTTTTTTTTATTATTTATCCGACTATATTTTTGGGCAATGGATATTTTATTTCAGTGATGCATCTAAAGGAGATATAGTGCTGTATGATCGCTATTATTTCGACTATATAGCAGATCCTAAGAGGGCTAATATTATTATCAACAAGACAGTTGCTAAATTTTTTTATAAATTCATCATTAAGCCAGATGTAAATATATTTCTATACGCCTCTCCAGAAGTTATCTTGAGAAGAAAACAGGAGTTAGATTTTGATTCTATCGTTGATTTGACATCCAACTACAAAGATCTGTTCTGTGAAATGGAAAAAAATAAAAATGGTAAATATATTTGTATAGAAAACATCAATAAAGAAGCGACGATTAGGAAGATTATAGGCATACTAGAGGAGAGAGGTATCTAGTATGATTAGGACTGCAATTGAAAATTATATTATAAAGACCAGAAATAGTAATTTCAGGTTTGATAAGTCGATACCTACTTCTGTGATTATGACGTTGCTTGTGAATAAATTTTTCTCATTTATTCGGGGACTGAGATTCCTGGTTATAAATAAGCAGGTCAATAAAATTTTCTTAGGAAGATCTGTTAAAGTTTTTAATAAAAATAATATATATATTGGCACTAATGTAACAATTGGCAACAGTGTCAGCTTAAGCGCACTTGGCAAAGGAAAGTTATCTATTTCTGATAATGTTAATATAGGCGCATTTTCACAATTAATCATATCTACATCGTTCAACAATATTGGCGAGTATATAAAAATAGAGAAAAATGTTGCTTTGGGTGAGTTTTCATATTTGGGTGGTGCAGGCGGCCTTGAAATTGGTAGTGACACAATTATCGGCCAATACTTTAGTGCGCATCCTGAAAATCATAATTATGAGGATAATAATTTATTGATTAGAGAGCAGGGCACAAATAGAAAAGGAATTAAAATAGGCTCTAATTGTTGGATAGGTGCAAAAGTTACTATTTTAGATGGGGTGGTGCTTGGCAATCACTGCGTTATTGCTGCTGGAGCAGTTGTGACACACTCTTTTACAGATAACGCCATGATAGGCGGCATTCCAGCTAAGATCATTCGAAATCTTGGATAGGGCATATAAAGACATATATGGCTAATAAAATTATTTTTATTCATTTACTAGATGATTTAAGCGGAAGCCCTAAGGTTCTGTCGCAGGTTGTAGGATTAGTTCAGAAACGTGGTAAAGAGGCAATATTGTATACTGGAAGCGGGTCCGTGGGTTTTTTATCTAGGGTAGTTAAAAAACGGTGTATTTACTTTTACAATTACTTTGATAATAGATTTTTAACATTAATTTCTTTTATAATTTCGCAGTTAATTTTATTCCTTAAACTGCTTAAGTATCGAAATGAGGATGTTATGATCTATGTAAATACAATGCTACCCTTTGGTGCAGGGTTGGCTGGTAAATTTATGGGTAAGCCTGTTTGTTACCATATTCATGAAATCTCCATAACACCTGCTATTTTTAAGCGATTTCTACGCTATATCGTTCAAAAGACAGCTTCAAATGTTATTTTCGTCTCCAAAGCTGTTGAAAAATCTGAGTCTTTTAAGGGTGGCGTGTCTCAACAGGTAATCTACAATGCACTGCCAGATTCCTTTATGGATGTTGCTGCTCAAAGCACGTATAAGCATCTTAGAGATAAGAAGTTTAATGTCCTTATGGTCTGCTCTCTTAAAACTTACAAGGGTGTTGATGAGTTTGTGACCATTGCCTCTTTGTGTCAGCATGTTGTAAACATTAATTTTACTTTGATCTTAAATGCTGAACAGCAAGAAATAGATGGCTATTTTTACAAGAGAAAACTACCTGAAAACCTTATATTGGTCTCACGACAAGAAGATCTGATGCCATTTTATAAACACGCTTCTCTGGTGCTGAACCTCTCCCGGGTTGACCAGTGGGTAGAGACATTTGGTCTTACTATTATCGAAGCTATGGCCTTCGGTATCCCTGTCATCGTTCCTCCAGTCGGTGGACCTGCTGAGATTATTTATGATGGGGAACAAGGCTACCTCCTGTCATCGTATGAAACAGACATCATCTCAAAGCGCATTATTGACCTCTGTGGCAACGAAAAAAAATGTATGACTTTGTCGAGGGCAGCACGTCAACGCGCAGAAGATTTTAGAGAGGTATTCTTTGAGCAGAGCATAATAGAAGCTATATATGATTAGAAAGTTATTAAATGTAAAAAAACTAATCTTGCTATTCGGATTTTTTCTTTACCTTCTCTCGTTAAAGGCAAGTTATCTGCTTTTGTTGTGGCCCATAGACACACAGCCGTATACCTTTTCATCCGAATGTAAAGCTATTGTCGTGCTGGGTGGAAGGGATGACTATGACAGGGTTCTAAAAGGGTTGGAAATCTCCCATCTCAACCGTAATATCTTGGTAGTCTTTAGCGGTGTCCATCCTAAGTATAAAGTCGTAGTGAAACATTTCGATAGTCCTAATGTAGAGTTTGAAGATCGATCAACAAATACCTATACAAATGCAAAATATACACAAAAAATCTTGGAGAAAAAAGGCATAGACGGACTCTGCCTTATTAGTTCAGAAGTTCACCTCTTTAGGGCAGAAAAAGTTTTTGAAAAGTTTGGACTTAAAACAGATGCTATTGCTTCTAATGAAGTTTCTAAGAAATTAAAATATGTCCACTTCCTGCCTGACTTAAAGTATTTTAATTTGAATATTACCCTGTTGTATGAATACCTTGCAATAGTTTATTACATGTACCAAAGGTGGATCTAAGATGAAACGTATAGCGATAATTGGAACCGT
>Ga0233443_1001887_pt1 | contig 17112 bp, 28 predicted proteins | sample SI_123_September_2_FD_182784 | JGI IMG/M metagenome (GOLD analysis project Ga0233443, IMG submission 182784) | Seawater microbial communities from Saanich Inlet, British Columbia, Canada - SI_123_September2016_200_MG | ecosystem: Environmental > Aquatic > Marine > Inlet | place: Canada: British... | reverse complement strand
ATTGCGTCCCTGCTGAAGCAGAAAGATTACAGCACCGGCATTTTTGGGAAATGGCATTTGGGACATCATTCTGAATTTCTTCCCTTCAATCATGGATTTGACAAGTTCTTTGGACTACCGTATTCCAACGATATGTGGCCTTATTCCTACGAAGGAAGACCGGTAGAAAAAGGTAGGAAGAGTAACTACCCGCCACTGAGATTAATTGAGGATTCCGTTCAGCTTGAGGCCATACAGAGTTTGGAGGACCAATCCAAACTAACTGCCCTTTACACAAAGCACGCACTTGATTTTATCAAAGAAAACAAAGAAAATCCATTTTTCCTTTACCTTCCGCACTCTATGCCGCATACACCTATTGCAGCCTCTCCGTCGTTTAAAGGTAAGAGCATGCAGGGTGAATATGGCGATGTCATTATGGAGATTGACTGGTCGGTAGGAGAAATAATGAGAACGCTGGAAGAAAATAACCTTGATGAGAATACACTGATCATTTTTGTCAGCGACAACGGGCCATGGCTGAACTTTGGCAAGTATGCCGGATCTGCCTTCCCTCTCAGAGAAGGAAAGGGTAGCATGTGGGAAGGAGGTGCCAGAGTTCCGTGTATCATGAGGTGGCCAGGCAAAATAAAAGCCAATACCGAATGTAATAATTTGGCGGCAATCATTGATATACTGCCAACCATTGCCGAGATAAGTGCTACAAGCTTATCATTAAAATCAATAGATGGTACCAGTATACTTCCATATCTCTATGGAGATACCAGCAAAACCATTCGTGAACATTATGCCTACTATTATGGTGGCCAATTGTGTGCAGTTCGGCAGAATGACTGGAAACTCTATTTTCCGCACAAATACAGATCTTATGATGGAGTTGAACCCGGGATTAACGGCAATCCGGGGCCCTATAATTACAAACGCTGCGAGACAGAACTGTACAATTTAAGAACAGATATTCGGGAACAGAACGACATTTATGCATCAAATTCTGTGGTTTCAGAAAGTTTGAAGCATATTGCAGATAGCTTTAGAATCATTCTGGGTGATCGTCTCACAGGAGCACGAGGTAATGAGAAAAGGGATCCAGGACGCATCGGATTCCAGGATGTCCGTTACAATCATCTTGGAGTTGGCAAAGCCATTGAGTTGTTTACACCACTCAATCCTAAATACGGCGCCGGTGGTGATTCGTCATTTATAGATGGATATGGTGGATCGTTCGATTTATATGACGACAGATGGCTCGGGTTTCAGGGAGAGGATGTAGTAGCCATTATTGATATGGGGTTTCCATCCGGGATATCTTCAATTCATTGCAGTTTTCTTCAAAGTCAGAGCAGTTGGATATTCCTTCCAAAAGAGCTTAGAATTCTTATTTCCGATGATGGAAATGAGTTTGAAGAACTATACTCCAAAGAGATTGAATCAGAAATTTTTGAGCAAGGAACAAAAACCGTTAACTTAGGTATTGATGCTCTTTCGATCGAAACCCGATATATCCAAATTGTCGCAAAAACAACCGGTCCCTGCCCTGAGTGGCATTCCGGTTATGGAGATAATACATGGTTATTTGTGGATGAAATTGTTGTTCGTTAATCCAAACCATTGATGCTGATTTCTGTTATCAATAAATAAACAGACTTGACAAAGGTACTCATGAAGGAAACAATTCAAAAGATCTCCAATCAACTAAGGAGTAAACTACCTGGCCTTGCTGCTCAGCAAAAGATGTCACCTTCGGTGAGGCACAAAGGAAAAAGTTTTCCTGAGAACAATTCCTTTGTAAAAAATAGCGGTGTACTCATTTTGCTTTACCCCAAAGAGGGACAACTCCATACGGTTTTTATGAAGAGAACTGAATATCCGGGAGCTCACAGTGGCCAGATTTCTTTTCCAGGAGGAAAAGCAGAAGAAATGGATAAAAACCTCATTGAAACTGCGACTCGTGAAGCTGAAGAAGAGTTGGATATTAAAAGTGATCAGCTACAGATTCTGGGATTGCTAACGCCACTTTATGTTCCTGTGAGTTCTTTTAAAATTCAACCTGTATTGGCTTACCAGGATACTGCTCCTGAATTCATCCCTGATCCAACTGAGGTAAGCGAAGTGATAGAAGTTGCCATACAATCACTCTTTGATCCTGTAAACAGAAAAACTGAATTGCTGGAAAAGAATGAATATAAGATCATTTCTCCATATTTTGATGTTCACGGCCATCACATTTGGGGTGCTACTGCAATGATATTAAGCGAACTTAGAGAGGTGCTAAATAAGCAAGCCCTAATTGACAATTATTAGCATTGGAAACTCCAGGCAACGATGCGGCTTTTTTTGTTTCCTTGTCCCATTTTGATAGTCTTTACACTTTTGGCTCCTATCTTCTCTAAGGTGAGATAAATCTCATTCAGGTTCGATTCTTTGGAAACCAATGACGAAAACCACTTACAGGATTCAGCATATTCTTTGCTTTCCAGAATCATATTCTTTATAAATCCGGCCTCTCCTCCTTTGCACCACAACTCCTTGTTTGCACCACCAAAATTCTGAACTGATTTCTTTACTTTTATCTGACGCAGATTACGTTGCTTCCTTAAGGTTCCTTCCTGAACTTCCTCTTCAGAGCTGTGAAATGGTGGATTGGAAATGGTAAGGTCTATTTTCTCATCTTTCTTCAGAACTCTAGTGAAGATATGATCAGGATTAGCCTGAAGTCTCAAATCAACCTTCTCCTTAAGAATGGTATTTTCATCAACTATTTTCTGAGCGGAGCCGATGGAAACCGGATCAATATCACTTCCAATGAAAGTCCAGTTGTATTCCTTTACACCAATAATCGGATAAACACAATTGGCACCTACCCCAACATCCAGACAGGTAAGCATTTCATTATTTTGAGACTTGCCATCTCCTGAGAAACTCAGCAAGTCTGCCATATAATGTATGTAATCAGCTCTTCCCGGTATTGGCGGGCAAAGATAATTCTTTGGAATATCCCAGTATTCTATTCCATAGAAATACTTGAGCAGAGCACTGTTCAATTCTTTCACTGCATTTGGATCACTAAAGTTTATTGATTCATCATCGAATTTGTTGAGCTTAACATGAGCTGCTAACTTAGGCGAACAAGCAATAAGCTCTTTAAAGTTGTAACGTTCACGATGTTTGTTCAGAGGATGTAATTTACTCTTAATCTCAGGGTGCTCTCTCTTTTCTATAGACATGGGGATGGAATAATATTTCTTAATTATGGTTGAATGTAGCTTAATCTCATAGCATTTCAAAACTATTTCATTCTCATAAACAAGTAAGGGTTTCACCTGAGTGAAACCCTTACCTTATAAAGCTAAGCAGATTTTATTTCTTGATAAATTTGAAGTCACGGCCCAGATAGCGTGCATTTGCAGCTAAGGTCTCTTCAATTCTCAACAACTGGTTATACTTTGCCATACGATCGGAGCGGGATGCAGAACCGGTTTTAATTAAACCTGTATTCAATGCAACTGCTAAATCAGCAATAGTTGAATCTTCTGTTTCACCTGACCGGTGGCTCATAATGGATGTCATTGAGTGGATATCTGCCAAACGAACTGCAGCGATTGTTTCAGAAAGTGTTCCAATCTGATTCACTTTAATCAGGATTGAATTGGCACTCTGCTCATCAATACCTCTCTGTAATCTTTTGACATTGGTAACAAACAGGTCATCACCTACCAACTGAACATTCTCGCCAATGGAAGCATTCAATTCCTGCCATCCACTCCAGTCATCTTCATGAAGGCCATCTTCGATGGACAAGATCGGATACTTCTCTGACCACTCCTTCCAGTATGCCACCATTTCTGATGACGTTTTGTCTTCTCCTGTTGACTCAAAATGATAAACTTGACGTTCTTCATCGTAGAATTCGGAAGCAGCTGCATCCAATGCGATATAGATGTCGTCGCCTGGTTTGTATCCGGCTTTTTCTATGGCTTCGATTACCACTTCAATCGCTTCTTCGTTGCTATTCAGACTGGGAGCAAATCCACCCTCGTCTCCAACATTGGTTGAGTGTCCTTTTGACTTAAGCACTGACTTAAGGTTATGGAATATCTCAACGCCCATTCGTAAAGCTTCGCTAAAACTACTAGCACCAACAGGCATGATCATGAATTCCTGAATATCAATCTTGTTATCAGCATGCTGACCACCATTGAGAATATTCATGAGAGGAATTGGAAGTGTATTAGCATTTACACCACCAATATATCTGAACAGATGCTGGCCTGTTGCCTGAGCCGCTGCTCTGGCTACAGCCAGTGAAACGCCAAGCATTGCATTTGCACCAAGATTTGCTTTATTTTCAGTTCCGTCGAGTTCAATCATGTATTGATCGATACCATTTTGATCTTCAACATTGAAACCCTTTAGTTCTTCGTTTAGCACTGTATTAACATTATGTACTGCTTTCAAAACACCTTTACCCAGGAATCTACCTTTGTCATTGTCCCTAAGTTCAACAGCTTCGTGAACTCCGGTTGATGCACCTGACGGTACGGCAGCTCTGCCATAATATCCACCTTCAGTTACTACTTCTACTTCTACAGTTGGATTACCCCTTGAATCAAGGATTTCCCTTCCAATAATCTGAGCTATTCTTCCCATATCAACTCTTTTTAAGTTAAGCTTATATTTTCGTAATTATTTTTTTGACACAGAACGAGGGATAAAGTCACCCTTCACCCCTCGCCACTATGTGTAATATTTTTGAGTCTATTCTTATTTCTTTTCCTCAGGCTTATCTTCAGCCTTTGGTTCTTCAGCTAGAGGTGCTTCTGCTTTTGGCTCTTCTGCTGGAGCTTCAGCTTTTGGTTCTTCAACAGGCTGAACTTTTTCTTCTACAGATTCAACAGCAGCTTCTGCTTCAGGAGCTTCAGCCGGCTTTTCAGCTACATCAGCAGCAGGTGCCTGACCTTCAGTTTTCTTAGCGCCACCACGACGTGAACGACGTGAAGTAGATTTAGCTTTAGTCTCTTTGGTTTCCAATAAGTTGGTATTGTAATCAACCAGTTCGATGATACACATTTCAGCGGCATCTCCCTGACGGAATCCTGTTTTGATAATTCTTGTGTAACCTCCCGGACGATCAGCAATTTTTGATGAAATCTCACGGAAAAGTTCTGATACCGCATGTTTGCTCTTCAGTTGACTAAACACCATTCTTCTTGAGTGAGTAGTATCATCCTTTGATTTTGTAATCAAAGGTTCAACAAACACACGTAAAGCTTTAGCTTTTGCAACTGTTGTTTTAATTCTTTTATGAAGAATCAATGAAGTTGCCATGTTTGCCAACATTGCTTTTCTATGAGAACTTGTTCTGCTTAAGTGATTTATTTTTTTCTTGTGTCTCATCTCTCTACCTTCTTAATGTTATATCTCCGTACTTAAGCGGATCTACTCCTTATCTAATTTAAATTTTGTTATATCCATTCCGAACGAAAGACTCATTCCGTCCAGCAATTCATCAAGTTCTGTCAAAGACTTCTTACCGAAATTTCTGAACTTGAGTAAATCATTCTTATTATAGGTTACCAATTCTCCTAAAGTCTCAACATCAGCTGCTTTCAAACAATTCAATGCACGCACTGAAAGGTCAAGGTCAACCAATTTGGTCTTAAGTAATTGACGCATGTGAAGTACTTCTTCATCGAACTCCTCATTTTCATACTTCTCATCCGAATCAAGCGTAATCTTCTCATCTGAGAATAACATGAAGTGATGAATAAGAATCTTAGCTGCTTCCTTAAGGGCTTCTTTAGGATGAACTGATCCATCTGTATCAATTTCAAGGATTAGCTTCTCATAGTCGGTTTTCTGCTCAACTCTATAGTTCTCAATCGCAAACTTTACATTTCTGATTGGTGTAAAAATAGAATCGATAGGAATGATACCAAATTCGCCATCTATCGGTTTGTTCTCTTCAGAAGTAACATAACCACGACCTTTTGAGATAGTAAGGGTTAGTTGAAGCTTAACATCCTCTTCCATCTGACAAATAATCAGGTCCGGGTTTAAAACCTCAAAACCAGTTAGGAAACGTCCTATATCACCAGCTAAGAATTTATCCTGTCCAGAAATATTAACCGTAACTTTTTCTTCTTCGAAATCATCCGATTTCTTTGCGAATCTTACCTGTTTGAAGTTTAGTACCATATCGGTAACATCTTCCATAACACCGGTAATTGAAGAAAATTCATGTTCTACGCCTTCTAATTTAATAGTGGTAATTGCATATCCTTCCAGGGAAGAAAGCAATATTCTACGTAGTGCATTTCCAACAGTAATACCATATCCAGGTTCGAGCGGACGGAATTCAAATTTTCCGTGTTGCTCGTCGGATTCGATCATTATTACTTTATCGGGTTTTTGAAATGCTAAAATTCCCATATCTTGTTTAGGCTTTAATGGTTTACTTAGAGTACAATTCTACGATCAATTGCTCTTTGATATTCTCAGGAATCTCTTCCCTTTCCGGCTTATTCAAATACTTTCCACCAACAATCTCGCTATCCCACTCTATCCATGAGTATAAGCTATGTCGGTTCGAAGCCATTGATTCAACTATTGCTTCGTTTGATTTGGATTTCTCACGAACTGCAACAATTTCACCTGGTTTTACAATGTATGAAGCAATATTCATTACTCTTCCATTTATTGTTATGTGTCGGTGCGAAACCAACTGTCGAGCAGCTGCTCTGGTAGGTGCAATACCCATTCTGAATACAAGATTGTCTAATCTTGATTCCAGCATCTGAAGTAATTCAACACCAGTAATACCTTTACTACCCTCTGCTTTCTTAAACATGTTTCTAAACTGCTTCTCAAGCACACCATAGGTATATTTAGCTTTCTGCTTTTCCTTCAACTGAATTCCATATTCAGATGCTTTCTTTCTTCTTCTGTTAGCACCATGACTTCCTGGAGGATAATTCTTCTTTTCCAACACGTTGTCAGGTCCAAATATAGGCTCTCCAAACTTTCTTGCTATCTTACTTTTTGGTCCAATATATCTTGCCATTCTCTGAAATTATTAAATTACATGGAGATTTTATTATACTCTTCTTCTCTTTGGTGGACGACAACCATTGTGTGGTAATGGAGTTACATCAACAATTTCCATTACTTCAATGCCTGCATTATGAAGTGTCCTGATGGCAGATTCACGTCCTGCACCCGGTCCTTTCACAAATACTTTCACTCTTCTTAATCCAAGATCGTAAGCTTTCTTTGCACAATCACCAGCAGCAGTTTGAGCCGCATATGGAGTGTTCTTCTTCGATCCTTTGAATCCCATTTTACCAGCAGAAGCCCAGGCAATTACCTGACCCTGATTATTGGTGAGGGAAACAATGATATTGTTAAAAGTAGCCTTAATATGCGCCTGTCCTGTAGGCTCAATTATAACAACTCTTTTCTTCGCGGATGCAGTCTTCTTCTTAGCCATATTCAACTATTTTATCTACTTAACAGCTTTCTTTTTATTAGCAACAGTCTTCTTCTTACCCTTTCTGGTTCGAGCATTGTTCTTCGTACTCTGACCACGAACAGGTAATCCGATACGATGACGAATTCCCCGATAACTACCAATATCCATCAATCGCTTGATGTTCATTTGTGTTTCTGAGCGAAGTTCACCTTCTACTTTAAATTCATCATTGATAACTTTTCTGATATTTGATAACTCATCATCAGACCAGTCTTTCACTTGTTTGTGAATATCAACTTCAGCTTTCCCTAAAATAGTTTGCGCTGAACTTCTGCCAATACCGTAAATATAGGTTAAACCTATTTCGCCTCTTTTATTCTTCGGTAAGTCGACTCCAACAATTCTTGCCATAGACTTTCAAATAATATTATTAATTTTCTTTTTATCCCTGACGTTGTTTAAACTTAGGATTTTTCTTGTTGATAACGTAAACACGCCCTTTACGCTTCACTATCTTACAATCCTCACTTCTCTTTTTTACTGATGCTCTTACCTTCATCACTAAGTATTTTTATTTGTATCTGAATGTTATTCTTCCTTTCGTCAAATCATATGGCGACATTTCAACTTTTACTTTATCTCCGGGTAAAATCTTGATGTAGTGCATCCTCATTTTACCGGAAATATGGGCAGTTATGATATGTCCATTTTCCAACTCAACTCTAAACATTGCATTTGACAATGCTTCAATTATTGACCCATCCTGTTCTATTGATGGTTGTTTTGCCATATTCCTAGTTTTTATCTAAAGCTTTTTCAATTACTTCAAAATCTGATAGTATCTCTGCCTTTCCATTTACTATCGCAATGGTATGTTCATAATGTGCAGATGGTTTTCTATCTCTGGTTCTGATAGTCCAACCATCGCCTTCCTGAACAATTTCTTTCCTGCCCATATTAATCATTGGCTCAATCGCAATAACAAGTCCTTCTCCTATTTTCGATCCCCTTCCTCGTTTCCCATAATTGGGTACTTCGGGTTTCTCATGAAGATTCCTTCCTACTCCATGCCCTACAAGCTCACGAACCACTGAGTAACCATTACTCTCTGCATGATTTTGAACTGCAAAGCTGATATCGCCAATTCTGTTTCCTTTAACTGCCTGTCCGATGCCAAGGTATAAACACTCCTTGGTCACCTTCATAAGATGTAAGATCTTTTTATCGACCTCACCAACAGCATAGGTATAAGCAGAATCGCCGTAAAATCCATTCTTCAGTACTCCACAATCGACGGAAACAATATCTCCCTCTTTTAATTCGTAGCTTCCCGGAAACCCATGAACCACTTTTTCATTTACTGAAATGCAAAGGGTATAAGGGAATCCATTATAGTTAAGGAAACCAGGAGTAGCATCGTTGTCCCGGATGAAGCTTTCTGCAGCCTTATCCAGATCAATGGTTTTTACACCAGGCTTAATCAGAGGAACAATTGCGGCGTGAGTGTGTGCAACTAATTGAGCACTTTCTTTTACCAAATTGATTTCTTCCTCTGTTTTATAAAATATCATCAAAGAACGATCTTATATCTTCTAGATAGCATTGGCCGCTCCGCCAGCTCTACCTTTAATTCTACCTGACTTTAATAATCCGTCGTAATGACGCATTAACAAGTGACTTTCAATTTGTTGCAATGTATCCAGAACAACCCCAACCAAAATAAGGAGAGAGGTTCCTCCAAAGAACTGTGCAAACTGATTGTTTACACCCAATCCCATAGCAAAGGCCGGAAGTATCGCAATAAAGGCAAGGAAGATAGAACCCGGCAATGTGATTCTTGACATAATTGAATCAAGGAATTCTACCGTTTTTCTTCCCGGTTTAACACCCGGAATAAAACCGCCATTTCGTTTCATATCCTCAGCCATCTGTGTCGGATTTACCGTTACCGCTGTATAGAAGTAGGTAAATGCGATGATCATTAATGCAAATACAAAGTTATACCAGAAACCTGAATAATTAGTAAATGCAGTAGCAAACCAACCCATAGTTTCACTTCCATAGCTAACAAAGGCCATTGGAATAAACATGATTGCCTGAGCAAAAATGATAGGCATAACTCCGGCAGCATTTACTTTTAGCGGAATATACTGACGAACACCACCATATTGCTTATTTCCAACAATTCTTTTTGCATACTGGACCGGAATACGCCGTGTACCCTGAACCAGTAATATTGTTGCAACAAATATCAGGAACAAGATTACAATTTCAAGTAAGAACATTACCAAACCACCACCTGATTGCTCAACGCGTGATCCAAATTCTGCAACTATAGAGAAAGGTAGTCTTGCTATAATACCAATCATAATAATCAGTGAAATACCATTACCAATTCCTTTGTCTGTAATTCTCTCACCCAACCACATCACGAACATGGTCCCGGCTGTTAAAATAACCATTGACGAGATCCAGAAGAAAGTACCGTCATTAACAAATGCACTTCCCGGTAATTGGAGTCTTAAGTTGGTTATATAACTAGGAGCCTGGAGGAACAGTACGATAACTGTAAGGTATCTGGTGATTTGATTAATTTTTCGTCGGCCACTTTCACCTTCTCGTTGCAACTTCTGGAAGTAAGGAATTGCCATACCTAATAACTGCACAATAATCGAAGCAGTAATGTAAGGCATAATTCCAAGTGCAAAAATAGAAGCATTACCAAAAGCTCCACCGGAGAACATATCAAGTACACCCATTAGTCCGCCCGAAGTCTGGCTTTTCAAAGCAGCCAGCTGACCAGGATCGATACCAGGGATTACAATAAATGAGCCCAGACGATAAATTAATATGAAACCTAAAGTTGTAAGGATTCTTGCTTTTAGGTCTTCAATCTTTGAGATATTTTTGATGGTGTCAATAAATCCTTTCATGAACTTACAATTTTACAACGGTTCCTTTTGCCTCTTCAATGGCGATAACTGCTGATTTAGAGAAAGCATCTGCTATTACCTCTAGTTTAGCTGTAAGTGCTCCATTGCCAAGAATCTTAACTAAATCTTTCTTCTGTACCAAACCTGCTTCTCTTAAGGCTTCTTTATCAATGGTTTTTAAACCTTTCTTTTCAGCCAACATTTGAAGTGTGCTAATATTTACAGCTTTAAATTCTTTTCTATTGATATTTTTGAAACCAAATTTAGGAACAACTCTTTGAAGTGGCATCTGACCTCCTTCGAAACCAATCTTCTTCGAGTAACCTGATCGGGATTTCTGACCTTTGTGACCTTTTGTTGAGGTTCCGCCGTATCCAGATCCCTGTCCTCTACCAATTCGCTTCTCCTTCTTCGTTGAACCAGGAGCTGGTTTTAAATTCGATAAATCCATTTGTGTTTTCTATATAATATGTTTAACACTAAGCTTCTTCAACAGTAATCAGATGCTGAACTTTAGCAACCATTCCAAGAATCTGGGGTGTTCCTTCGTGTTCAGCTATTCTATTAACTTTATTTAATCCAAGAGCTTGCAAAGTAGCTTTCTGACGCTTGGTGCTTCCAATACTACTCTTAACTTGCTTAATCTTTACCTTTGCCATTTTACTTTAAATTTTTCAATTTAACCTGCTCTTTTCGAGATTATCCGTTGAATACTTTTTCAATATCAACACCACGTTGATCAGCAACTGAATTAGCATCACGTAGTTCAGCCAACGCTTTGAAAGTTGCTTTTACAACATTGTGCGGGTTGGATGATCCTTTCGATTTTGCCAAAACATCTGTTACACCAGCACTCTCAAGTACGGCTCTCATAGCACCACCAGCTTTTACACCAGTTCCTCTCGAAGCAGGCTTAATAAATACATTGGCACCGCAATAATGTCCATATTGTTCGTGAGGTATTGTGCCTTTTAATACAGGTACTTTAACCAGGTTCTTCTTAGCAGTCTCAACACCTTTTGCAATAGCTGTTGTTACTTCGTTTGCTTTTCCCATTCCCCAGCCAATAATACCATTCTCGTCACCAACAACAACAATAGCAGAAAAACTGAAGGTACGTCCACCCTTAGTAACCTTAGTTACACGGTTGATCCCAACTAATCTGTCCTTTAACTCAAGATCAGCATTTCTTACTTTCTTCACTTTAGTATCAGCCATAGTAATTACAATTTAAGGCCAGCTTTTCTGGCCGCTTCTGCTAATGATTTAATTCTTCCGTGATATAAATATCCGTTTCTGTCGAATACAACTGTTTCAATACTAGCCTTGGCTGCTTTTTCAGCAATCAGCTTTCCAACCAGCTCGGCCTGTTGTATTTTATTGATATCTTTCTTCTCAGCAATCTCTTTATTAGATGAAGAAGCAGAAACCAGAGTAGTTCCTTTTAAATCATCAATAATCTGAACTGTAATATGTTTATTACTTCTGAATATTGACATTCTAGGCATCTCCGTGCTTCCAGATATCTTTTTTCTAATTCTTCTCTTAATTCGAACTCTTCGTTCCAGTTTTGACAAAGCCATAATTCAAATTTTTTAATATTATTTAGCAGCGCTTTTACCGGCTTTTCTTCTTAACTCTTCACCAACATACTTAATACCTTTACCTTTGTAAGGCTCTGGTGGTCTGAACGACCTGATCTTCGCGGCAACCATTCCCAACAGCTGCTTATCGTGGCTCTTCATCGTCAAAATTGGATTCTGACGTCTTTCTGTAACTGCCTCAGCTTTGATCTCTTTCGGTAACTCTAGCACATAATTGTGTGAGTATCCCAAAGACATTTCCAGCATTTGCCCTTTAGTTTCTGCTTTATAACCAACACCAACGAACTCTTGTTTAGTGGTATAGCCTTCAGCTACTCCAATAACCATATTGTTAATCAGTGATCTGTACAGACCGTGCATTGCACGATGACGTTTTTGATCGGTTGGCCGCTTTACTTCAACGATACCATCATTGACTTCAATGGTCATCTCAGCATCAACTTGCTGATGAAGTTCACCCAAAGGACCTTTTACAATTACATTATTATTCTTCTCTACTGTTGCAGTTACATTAGCAGGAAGACTGATTGGCATTTTTCCTATCCTTGACATATCAACTTCCTCCTTCTAATATACGTAACAAAGTACTTCACCACCTATGTTCTGAGTTCTGGCTTCCTTATCGGTAATAACACCATGTGATGTAGACATAATAGCCACACCTAAACCATTCAATACACGAGGTATTTCAGTAGTATCAACATATTTTCTCAATCCCGGGCGGCTAATTCTTTGCATCTTCTTAATAGCCGAAACTTTAGTCCTTGGATGATATTTGAGCGCAATTTTAATTGTTCCCTGTACATCGCTATCCAAGAATTTATAGTTAAGAATATATCCCTTATCGTAAAGAATTTTGGTTATTTCCTTCTTCAAATTACTAGCAGGGATTTCCACAACTTTATGTTTAGCGTGGATCGCATTTCTAACTCTGGTTAGATAATCTGCAATTGGATCTGTCATCTCTATTCTTCTTTATATAATTCTAATTACCAACTTGCTTTTTTAACGCCAGGTATTAAACCTGCCGAAGCCATTTCCCTAAAGGTAATTCTACTGAGTCCAAACTGGCGCATATAACCTTTTGGACGTCCTGTTAATTTACACCTGTTATGGTATCTGATAGGACTTGAGTTTTTAGGAAGTTTTTGCAATCCTACCCAATCACCTTCAGCCTTTAGAGCAGCTCTTTTATCAGCATACTTTTCAATCAGTTTTTTGCGCTTTACTTCGCGCGCTTTCATTGACTCTTTTGCCATGATATATTAGCCCTTTTTAATATTTTTAAATGGTAAACCAAACTCCTTGAGTAATGCATAAGCTTCCTCATCGGTCTTTGCAGATGTAACGAATGTAATATCCAGTCCCAGTATATTATTGATCTTATCCATCTCTATTTCAGGGAAGATAATCTGTTCAGTAATACCCAGTGAGTAGTTACCTTTTCCGTCGAATTTAAAGTTGATTCCTCTAAAGTCACGAATACGTGGTAAAGCTACTGCAACCAGTCTTTCAAGAAATTCGTACATTCTCTCTCTTCTTAAGGTAACTTTTGCCCCAATTGGCATTTTCTTCCTTAATTTAAAGTTGGAGATATCTTTCTTCGATACAGTTTGAACTGCTTTCTGTCCGGCTATCGAGGTAAGTTCGTCCTGAGCATTCTCAAGCAACTTCTTATCGGTAATTGCTTTACCAACACCCTGGTTCAAAACAATTTTTGTTAACCTTGGCACCTGCATTTTGCTACTATAATTGAAATCCTTCAATAATGTAGGTACGATCTCACTGTCGTACTTTGTTTTAAGATTAGGCGTATATTCCATTACTTAATCTCCTCTTCTGATTTTTTAGCGTAACGCACTAATTTATTAGTTTTCTCATCCAATTTTCTACCAACTCGTGTAGGTAGTCCGGTTGATGGGTCAACAGGTAACACATTTGAAATGTGAATTGCAGCTTCTTTCTTTACAATACCACCCTGAGGATTTTCAGCGTTTGGTTTTGTATGCTTGGAAACCATGTTCACTCCTTCAACAATTGCACGGTCCTTATCACGAATAATTTCAAGTACTCGTCCTTGCTGACCTTTATACTCACCACTGATGACGATTACCTGATCGCCTTTCTTTATATGTAATTTCTTTTGCATCGCTCAACAAATTAAATATTATAATACCTCAGGAGCAAGTGATACAATTTTCATGTACTGCTTTTCACGAAGTTCTCTGGCCACTGGACCAAAAATACGTGTACCCCTCATTTCACCTGCCTGGTTCAACAAAACACATGCATTGTCGTCGAAACGGATATATGAGCCATCAGGCCTTCTTATCTCTTTCTTCACACGCACTACAACTGCTGTTGAAACAGTTCCTTTTTTCACTTCACCTGAAGGTAAAGCACTCTTTACCGTACAAATAATACGATCGCCAATTGAAGCATATCTTTTACGTGTACCACCAAGTACGCGTATTACTAATACTTCTTTTGCACCACTGTTGTCGGCCACATTAAGCCTTGATTCCTGCTGTACCATGGTTTATTTAGCTCTTTCTACGATTTCAACTAATCTCCAACGCTTATTTCTACTGACGGGACGTGTTTCCATAATACGAACTGTGTCGCCAATATTACAATCGTTTTTCTCGTCATGCGCTGCAAACTTCGAGGTCTTATTCACGAATTTTCCATAAATGGGGTGTTTCTCTTTTCTCTTCACAGCAATTACAATAGATTTCTCCATTTTATTGCTAACAACAACACCCACCATTTCTTTTCTCAGGTTACGATTTTCTTCCATTGTTGTAATATTAACCGTTCTGTGCATTATTTAATTCACGCTTTCTCATCTCTGTCATCAGTCTTGCAACTGTTCTTTTAGATTCTCCAATCTTTAATGGATTATCGAGTGGTGAAACAGCGTGGTTTAACTTCAATTTAGAAAGGATAGCTTGCTCCTCACCAATTCTTTCAACCAGCTCTTTGTCTGTTAATTGTATAATCTCCGAATTCTTCATCTTCTTTTCTATTGATTATTCAGCGTAATCGTTTCTAACCACAAATTTGGTTTTGATTGGTAGTTTCTGTGCAGCCAATCTTAAAGCTTCCTTGGCAATATCCAATGGTACACCTTCAGCTTCAAATAGAATTCTACCTGGTGAAACTCTTGCGACAAACATTTCAGGAGCACCTTTACCTTTACCCATTCGAACTTCTGCAGGCTTTTTAGTAATTGGCTTGTCCGGAAAAATACGGATCCACAACTGGCCTTCACGTTTCATGTGACGGGTAACTGCCTGACGAGCTGCCTCAATTTGACGACCGGTGATCCATGAAGTATCCAGAGCTTTAATACCAAATGAACCAAATGACAGGGTATTACCTCTTTGGGCATTCCCTTTCATTCTACCCTTTTGATGCCTTCTGTATTTTGTTTTTCTTGGTTGTAACATCTTTCAGAATTTTTTCAGTTCTTTTCTTTAAACTCCACTAATTATTTACGTCTCTTCTTGAAACCTGGCTTTTGTTCCTTAACACCAATATTTGGTGATAAGTCGCGCTTACCATAGATTTCACCTTTACAGATCCATACTTTGATTCCCACCTTACCAACTTTTGTATCAGCTTCTGACAAAGCATAGTCGATATCGGCTCTTAAAGTATGAAGTGGAGTACGTCCTTCTTTGTACATTTCTGAACGAGCCATTTCAGCTCCATTCAAACGACCAGAAATCTGAATCTTGATACCTTCAGCACCCATCCTCATTGCGGAGGCGATTGCCATCTTGATAGCACGACGATAAGCAATACGCCCTTCTAACTGACGAGCGATATTGTTACCAACAATAATTGCATCAAGCTCAGGTCGTTTGATTTCGAATATATTAATCTGAACTTCCTTTGTTGTAATTTTCTTAAGCTCCTCTTTCAACTTATCAACTTCTTGTCCGCCTTTACCAATAATGATACCCGGACGAGCAGTATGAACTGTAACAGTTACAAGTTTCAGAGTACGCTCAATGATAATTCTTGAAATACTAGCCTTGGCCAAACGGGCGTTCAGGTACTTTCTGATCTTATCGTCTTCAACAATCTTATCAGCATAATTTTTGCCACCGAACCAGTTTGAATCCCAACCTTTTACGATTCCTAGCCTATTGCCTATTGGATTTACTTTCTGTCCCATCTACCAGCTTTTATTCGTTATCTTCATTTACGATTTCTGTTTCCGCTGCAACATTACTTTTTAAATATAATGTTACGTGATTCGATCTCTTCCGAATCCTGTGAGCCCTTCCTTGTGGAGCAGGTCTCAAACGCTTTAATACCCGAGCCGAGTCTACATAGATTTCACCTACGTACAATTCACCATCTTCAAGTCTTACACCTTCGTTTTTAGATTCCCAGTTTGCAATTGCTGAAATCAGAAGTTTCTCTAATCTTCCGGCAGCTTCTTTCTTGCTAAACTTGAGAGTATTCAGTGCTTTATTCACTTCTACGCCACGGATTATATCAGCAACGAGCCTCATCTTACGAGGTGAAGTAGGACAATTGCGAAGTGTAGCAAAGTATTGTTGCTTTTTCTCTTCTTTTAATTGTTCCGCTCTTTGTCTTTTTCTTGCGCCCATCTCTTATCTATTTTGATAATTTTCAGCTCTTAGGCTAATTTATTTCTTCTTATTACCTGCGTGACCTCTATAAGTACGTGTTGGTGCAAATTCACCCAGTTTGTGTCCAACCATATTCTCGGTTATGTAAACAGGGATGAATTTATTGCCATTATGAACGGCTAAAGTGTGACCAACGAATTCTGGTGAAATCATAGAACGGCGAGCCCATGTTTTAATAACTGACTTCTTCGATGCATCGTTCATAGTTAGAACTTTACGCTCTAATTTGAAATCGATAAACGGGCCTTTTTTCAGTGATCTGCTCATAATATATTATTTTTTCCTTCTTTCGATTATGTACTTATTTGAAGCTTTTGTTTTTGAACGGGTTTTGAAGCCTTTAGCAGGCATACCGTTTCTTGAACGTGGAAGTCCACCGGAAGCTCTTCCTTCACCACCACCCATTGGGTGATCAACCGGATTCATAACAACACCTC
>Ga0233443_1001885_pt1 | contig 17117 bp, 18 predicted proteins | sample SI_123_September_2_FD_182784 | JGI IMG/M metagenome (GOLD analysis project Ga0233443, IMG submission 182784) | Seawater microbial communities from Saanich Inlet, British Columbia, Canada - SI_123_September2016_200_MG | ecosystem: Environmental > Aquatic > Marine > Inlet | place: Canada: British... | reverse complement strand
GATTTTGCGGCCCGTCAAACCGGCGTCACCATCTGGTCCGCCGATGACAAAACGACCCGTCGGGTTCACATAGAATTCGTCTTCGGGGCACATCCAGCCATCGGGCAAAACATTTTCGACGATGGGCCGAACGATTTCCTTGACCTTCGCCTGATCCAGATCTTCCGTGTGCTGGGTCGAGACAACGACAGACGTCGCACCTACGGGCTCACCATTGACATATTTCAGCGTCACCTGGCTTTTTGAATCCGGTAACAATCCAGGCTCGGCGCCCGAATGACGAGCGGTCGCCATGTCTTCAAGTATTTTGTGCGAGAGATAAATTGGTGCTGGCATCAAGACTTTGGTTTCGCGACAGGCATAGCCAAACATGATACCCTGATCACCGGCACCTTCATCCTTGTTCCCTGCAGCATCAACGCCCTGGGCAATATCAGACGACTGCGAATGAACGTGCACAGCAACATCAGAATTTTTCCAGTGAAAGCCATCTTGTTCGTAGCCGATTTCCTTCACGGCGTTGCGGGCAGCGGCTTCCATTTTTTCGGCAGTGATGGATTCAGGGCCACGCACTTCGCCAGCAAGGACGATCCGGTTGGTCGTGACCAAAGTCTCGACTGCAACGCGGGCTTCCGGCTCAGCCGCCAGAAAAATATCAACGATCGAATCAGATATGCGATCACAGACTTTGTCGGGATGGCCTTCGGATACGGACTCACTGGTAAACAGGTATTCGCTTCTCGCCACGGAAATCTCCTTTGGTCGAATCAGGTTCAAATTGTAGGACCAGAGGCGATACGGGGCAGAATACGCCGCATACGTCACTTAGCACTTTTTCTTTGCGTGGCTGCAAGCGGTCCAAATCATCCACGGCCCGGAAACGGGCGGCGACTATTTGACAAGGATTTTGGCCCGGGTCAAGTGTTTTGCAGGATATCTGATGAATTCAATATTCCTTGAAACAAAACCTGTTTGCAGGGATACCCTCTTGCTACCCAGGCGTTATTCCGTGGCCAGTTCGGCCATGCCGGTCAATTCGTCATCCATTTCGGCAACGGACCGGGTCAGCTCATAGATACGACGGCGGATTTCGGGGTTTCCAATGGAATAATAAGCCCGGATCAGTTTCAGGGTTTCCCGCTGCGTAAAATGTTCCTGATCAAAAGGTTCACGATCACCTTCTGACAAACCTGGACCGTGGGGCGAGGCATCACCCGGCATGTCGTCGTAAAAAAACGAAACCGGCACATCGAGAATCTGTGAAAATTGATAGAGCCGCCCGGCACCAATGCGATTTGCGCCACGCTCATATTTTTGAATCTGCTGAAAGGTCAGCCCGACGGCATTTCCCAGCTTCTCCTGGCTGTAGCCTAAAAGGGTGCGGCGCAAACGCATGCGCCCGCCAACATGTATATCAACAGGATTTGGATTTTTGGCCACAACAACTTCCTTTTCAGGGTTTACCATACTCGCTCAGACCGCCAGGCCCGACGCATACATGAGTATGGCAAATGCGAACTCACCTTGCACGTGCAAATAGTTCGAATTTTGTGCTTTATCGTTTGAAGAACGAATTATCCCGGCTGATACAGGGTCAAGTAGTCAAGATGCCTGGTCTTTTGATCGCCGGCCCGGAACGATCACGAGCCCCGATACCAGCAACAGCAATATCAGCAGGCACCAGTTGCCATATCTCGCAAATATCGTTGCCTGCAATGCCGACGGCAAACGCCCGTCCAGTATATCGCTGGTCCCCAGAGAGAGCTGATTTATGGTGCGGCCCAGCGGATCAATGATGGCGGATACGCCCGTATTGGCCGAGCGTACCAGCGGCAATCCTTCTTCAATGGCGCGCATGCGGGCAATAGCCAGGTGTTGCCAGGGACCGGCGCTGATACCGAACCAGGCATCGTTGGTCACATTCAGCATCCACTGTGGTCGTTCCACTTTCGAAACAACATTGCCGGGAAATATGGCTTCGTAGCAAATCTGGGGTCCAACGGCCGGAAAACCCGGCAGAGCAAGCGTTTGCGGCCCTGATCCTCGCTGAAAATCACCACGCCCGGCGGCGAGCCTTTCGATTCCCAGCAGCCCAAGAACAGACCGAAGCGGAACATATTCACCGAAGGGAACGAGGTGATGCTTGTCGTACCAGGCGACGATTTCACCAGCTGCATTAAGGGCCTGTACACTGTTCCAGAATTCAAACCGGGGTCTTGACTGGCCTGACTTTGATTGATCTGAATTTGATTGCTGTGGCTGGGCCCGGGTTCGCACGGCACCGGTTATGAGCAGTGAGCCAGGCGGTAACATCTGCCCCAGAGCCCGGCGCAGTCCCGGATCACGCTCCAGATGGTAGGGCGTAGCGGTTTCTGGCCAAATGAAGAGGGATACCTGACTGGCACCAGGCATTGAGGACATTTGCAGATAGCGCCTGAGGAATTTTCGGCGAAACTCGGGCCGCCATTTGTCTTTCTGGTCAATGGCTGGCTGCACCAGACGCAAATTGACCCCCTCAACATAGCTCGTCGGGTTTTGCAGCAGACGAAACTGACCCCACACGCCGATCACGAGCAACAAGGCAGCTGATAAAGCCAGAGGCTGCCAACGCCTGAAGCCCGATCTGTCGTCGCCCAGCGTGGCGGGACTGGCTGCAATAATAACGGTCAGCAACCCAAGGCCATGTATGCCGACAACCGAAGCAAACTGGGCCAAGGCATCTGATACACCCCAGGCGTATCCCGGCAAGTTCCATGGGAACCCGGTCAAAACCGTTCCGCGTAGCCATTCAAAGATGGTCCAGCACAGGGCCAGGACCAGCACCCTGGAGATACCCTCAAGAGCAAAACGCTGAACAAGACGCAAGGTGGTCAATGTGGCAAGGCCCGTAAAGATGGCCAACAAAGCTGGCAAACCGAGTGCAGAAAAAGGCAGCAGCCAGGCATACTTGTCTGCTTCAACAAATAGCGAAAACCCCACCCAGTACAAACTGATGGCGAAGTAACCAAAGCCAAAAAACCAGCCAAGGGCAAAGGCGCTTCCCTTTGTTTCGATTCCGTCAAGAAGCCAGACCAAAAAGGTGAAAGCCACGACAAGCGCAGGTGCCAGATATAATGGGGGCAAGGCAAGGGCTGCAATAACACCAAGGCCAAACACAGACGCCAGACGCCGCCAACCATTCAGGTCAGCCAGATATCCGGCCAGCTGTCTCAAGCGTTCGGACCGTCGGTACTGTTTTGCTGGTCTCTGGTTATGCCCCGCACCCGCAAGCGCTTGATCCGTCGGGGATCAGCATCTGTTATTTCAAATTCGAGCCCGGTTGGATGTGCGATCAATTCACCGCGCTGGGGTACCCGAGCCAAAAGCGAGAACACAAGACCACCTAAGGTGTCGACATCCTCGTCTTGTTCGTCAGGCAACAGATCGAGGCCGACACGTTCTTCCAGTTCAGCAATTGGCGCCCGGGCATCTGCATCCAGGGTACCATCTGCGTTCACAACAATCAGGGGACCTTCTTCTTCATCATGTTCGTCTTCGATCTCGCCGACAATTTCTTCAACCAGGTCTTCAATGGTCACCAGTCCGTCAGTGCCGCCATATTCGTCAACCACGATGGCCATGTGAACGCGGGTCTGGCGCATCTGCAACAACAGGTCCAGCACGGCCATGCTGGGGGGCACAAACAAGACCTGGCGCAAAATACCTTTCAGATCAAAATCATCCCGATTGTCCCAATAGGTGAGCAAGTCCTTGATATGAACCATGCCGAGCACGTCATCGAGATTTTCCTGGTAAACAGGAATACGTGAATGCAGTTCTGTCTGAATGAGTTCAACAAGGTCGTCCAGGCTGGTATCCGTGCCCAGTGAAACAATGTCGGCCCTGGGGACCATCACGTCATCGACCCGAAGCTCCCCCAGATCGAGGATGTTCATCAGCATCAAACGTTCTTCAGCGTTGATCGGCTCGTTTGATGCCGCGTCACTGTCGCGGTCTTCGATCAGTTCTTCGAGTGTTTCGCGCAAGTTGGCATCACCGTTGCGACCACCGAACAACCGCCGGAACCATCCGAAGGAGCCACCGTTTGTGCGGTCAGCATCTCCGTTCAGGTGATGTTGTTTTCCTGCCGTATCGTCACTCATGCAGCGCCTCTTTCGTCGGGCAGGCTATAGGGGTCTCGGATCCCGAGTTTGGCCAATATTCGTTTCTCCAGATTTTCCATTTCTTCAGCCTGAAGATCGTCTTCATGGTCGTAACCCAGCAAATGCAAGATGCCATGAACCACCAGGTGGCTTGTGTGGGCTTCAATCGTTTTGCTCTGTTCGCCGGCCTCTGCCTTGACGGTTTCAAATGCAAGGATGATATCTCCCAGCATCAGAACACCCGGCACATCCAGCCCGTCCCCGTTTTCATCCAGGGCGAAGGAGAGAACATTTGTTGGCTTGTCAATTCCGCGATAGTTCCGGTTCAGGTCCTGTACCGTTTTGTCATCTGCCAACAAGACAGAAATTTCAGGTGCCACAAATTCGCCATCATGCACAACCGGATCGACGACTTGATAGACAGCATTAATACAGCGACGGCACAGGCCTTCGATATCGGGCAAGGATAATTGCCAATCCGGGCACTCGTCCGAGATTGCCAGACCTCTTGCGGCTTCAAATTCAGTTTTATGGTTCTCTGGGGCGCTGTGCCCCGGGTCTTCAGGCATTGTCTTTTCCGTCAGTTCCTTTTCGCGACAACGTGCGTTCAAGGCCATCGTCATTCAGAATATTGTGGGCCTTGTCGAAAGCGCTGTAGGCATGGACGATCCGTGTAACCAGGTCGTGGCGTACGATGTCTTCTTCACCAAAGCGCGTAAACCTGACGCCCTTCACACCGTTCAGCACATCGGCTGCGTTGGCCAGGCCCGAGCGTGTACCGCGCGGCAAATCAATTTGCGAGAGATCACCGTTGATCACCATGCGGCTGCCTTCACCGAGACGCGTCAGCAACATCTTCATCTGAACGGATGTTGTGTTCTGGGCTTCGTCCACAATGATATAGGCGTTGGTCAAGGTTCGCCCGCGCATAAAGGCAACGGGTGCGATTTCGATATCGCCGCTTTCCATCAGGCGCGTGACCTGATCGCCGGGCATCATGTAATTCAGGGCGTCATACAGCGGACGTAAATAGGGGTCGATCTTGTCGCGCATATCGCCCGGCAAAAAGCCCAGACGTTCTCCGGCTTCAACAGCCGGGCGCGACAGAATAATGCGTTGCACCGCGCCGTCCATCAGCGCTTCAATCGCGATCGCCACCGCCAGAAATGTTTTGCCCGTTCCAGCCGGACCCAGACCAAAAGTCATTTCGCTGCTGCGCAGGTTTTCGATATAGCCCGCCTGCGTCGGAGACCGCGGCGTCAGGCTGCGGCGAGGAGTGCGGATCATATGTTCTTCGGAAGCCACTGAAAGTTTTGGCCCTCGTCCTGTCGCTGCCGCCTCCGCCATGCGGATCGCCGCATCAACTTCACCGTTCCCCATGTCGTAGCCTTTTTTCAATCTTGCATAGAGATCATCCAGCACAATCCTGGTCGCAGCCTGGGCGCTGGCATCACCAATGATCGCCACGCGATTTCCGCGCGACGACAGGGAAACATTTAGTCGTTGTTCTATACGGGCCAGGTTTCGGTCGTGTTCACCAAATAGCTCTGACAGCAAGCTGTTGTCGTCAAAGTCCATTAACAGTGGCGCATTGCCACGATAATCGGTTTCTACTGTCAACGCGTTCCCGGTCCCTCCTTGAGGTGGCTGATCATTCTTTCAGTCATCATGCAGCATCTGCGGCGGAATTTACAGGGTCTGCCGCAACGCTGTTTGCATGGCCTGATTTTACGCGAACTTTGGCCAAATCACCAATCGCAAATCCGGCATCAATGGCACCATCGACATAAACTGACTGATTATAGGGGCTGCGGCCGATCATTTGGCCGTCCCGCTTGCCAACCCGTTCGATCAAAACGTCAATTTGTGCACCAATGGTTTGTTGGTTGAAGGCGGTTTGTTGTTCATCCAGCAATGCCTGCAATGTCGCAAGTCGTTCGGATTTGATCTCTTCGGGGACATGATCTTCCATGCCGGACGCCGTTGTGCCGGGCCTGGGACTATATTTGAACGAATAGGCACTGGCGTAATTTACAGCGCGCACCAAAGCCAGGGTCTCTTCAAAGTCCTGGTCTGTCTCGCCAGGAAAACCAACGATAAAGTCACCGCTCAGGGCGATGTCAGGCCGCGACTTGCGCAGGATATCGACTACCCGTCGATAATCGCCAGACCGGTGGCGACGGTTCATGGCTTCCAGAATTCTGTCCGATCCGGATTGCACGGGCAAATGAAGGTAGGGCATCAGGATGCCGATATCGCGGTGGGCCGCGATCAGTTCCTCATCCATGTCCAGCGGATGCGATGTTGTATAACGCAAGCGGGCCAGACCATCGACGTCGGTCAGGCCTTCGATCAGACGGCCCAGCGACCAGGCTGTTTCGGTCTGGTCCGGTGCTTCACCGTGATAGGCATTTACGTTCTGCCCCAGCAGTGTGATTTCGCGCGCGCCCAGGGCAGCAAGGTCCCTTGCTTCCGCAATGACATCTGCGACCGGGCGGGAATATTCAGCACCGCGGGTATAGGGGACCACACAAAATGTACAGAACTTGTCGCAACCTTCCTGAACCGTCAAAAAGGCAGAGGGCCCCTGTCCGCCAGATTTCGGCAAGGCATCAAATTTTGGTTCAGGCGGAAAATCTGTTTCAATTACGCCGGCACCGCGTGCCGCTGCCCGGACCATATCGGGCAACTGATGATAGGCTTGTGGACCAAAGACCATATCGACCCAGGGCGCACGGCGACGAACTTCTGCCCCTTCGGCCTGGGCCACACATCCTGCAACAGCGATGACCATTTGCCGACCATCCTGCGCCAGCGCTTCCTTGTGTTTGCGCAAACGACCCAGTTCCGAATAGATCTTTTCGGCTGCCTTTTCACGAATGTGGCAGGTATTAAGAATGACCATATCGGCATCCGACGCATTGTCACAGGCCTGATAGCCCAGAGGCGTCAGCACATCGGACATGCGAGACGAATCATAGACATTCATCTGGCAGCCCCATGTCTGGATATGCAGTTTCTTGTGGTTCTTCATTTCATCTGACAACGCAATTTGTTAACGGACCGCGGTCCGGTTTCTGTCCTGAACATGCGCACTGCACCCCGGACTGTCAAGAACCTGCCTGTGGCAAGCCTGAGCGATCAGGGATATCGCCGCCATCCCTGACAACATCATAACAATGTTTTGCCAACGCCTTGCGCGAATTGAATTGCGCCATATCTGCCGGGGCGTGAAAGTTCAGGACGACATCAATCCCGCCCCCCTCGCAAAATAGTTGCCACAAATGTGGCATCAGGAACATATCACCATACCAGGCGATGGCCGGCATCTGGCTGCGCACAAGCGGAAATCCCGCGCGGCGGGTATAGCGAATGCTGACGGGCTGTACCGGCAAGGCCGAACCACCGGGGGTTTGTTCAGCGACAGCAAAAAAACTGCTTTGAAACGGCAAGATGCTAACACCATCATTACTTGTCCCCTCGGGAAACAGGATCAGGCTTTTGCCCTTTGCCAGATGCGCCGAGACCTGGTCGGTGCCGTTGCGAATTTGATGGCGACTGCGGTCGACAAAAATGGATTGTTGTAGTTTCGCCAACAGGCCAAAACCAGGCCAGGTCGCGACTTCACTTTTGGCAATAAAGCCGGCTTTCAGGATCGACCCAAGGGCCACGATATCAAGCCACGAAGCATGATTGGCCACATACAATACAGGATCAGTGGTACAGGGCTGTCCGCTGATCGAAATGTGAAGGCCAAGAATTCGCGCGGCGCCGCGATGATACAATATGGGCAAAGACTTTGCCAAAGGACTGGATGTTCCCAGGGCCAGAAGCTGCAAGGGCAGCAGCAGTCCGGTCCAGACTATGGTCAGAGTTGATTTCGCCAACCCACGTAAAAACATGGTCAGGCACAAATCAGTTCGTTCATGTCACGTCCTGCCGAAATATGGTTGCGGTATAAAGTTTCAGCTTTTTTCTTCGCCGTCGCGAACGCCATAAAGCTCCAACCGATGCCCAACCAGCTTGAAACCAAGGCGACGGGCAATTTCAGCTTGCAGCTTTTCGATCTCGGGATCCTGGAATTCAATAACTTCACGGGTGCGAATATCTATCAGGTGATCGTGGTGCTCGTCCGACACTTCTTCGTAGCGAGATCGTCCATCGCCAAAATCATGACGCTCAAGAATTTCTGCTTCTTCAAACAGACGCACGGTTCTGTACACGGTCGCAATCGAGATCTTTGGATCAATAGCACTTGCCCGGGCATAGACTTCTTCTACATCCGGATGATCGTCCGAATCCGACAAAACACGTGCGATGACCCGCCGCTGGCCGGTCATTTTCATACCCTTTTCAATACAAAGGGTCTCGAGGCGGGACATTGTAGACAAGTTTATTTCTCCCTGAACAATCAGAAAACTGACCCACAGGCGTGTAACCACCCACTGCGTCAGCTGTGATTGATAATAAACCACAGTTGTCAGTAAATCAGTACCGATTCCGCGATATTTCCGCGCAATCCGGCCAAATTCCGGAAAATCAGACCAACTGTTTCGCTGGAGATTAGCTGGAAGTGATTCCGCTCACCGCAGAATCACTCTGATCCAGGAAATAATGAAATCGCTCTAGCGACCGCGCTTTGTGCCGAGGCCGATCTTCTTGGCCAGTTCACTGCGCTGGGTGGCGTAATTGGGCGCCACCATCGGATAGTCAGCCCCCAGACCCCATTTTTCACGATATTCTTCAGGACTGAGGTTATAACGGGTTTTAATGTGGCGCTTCAGCATCTTCAGTTTTTTGCCATCTTCCAGACAAATGATGTAATCCGGTGTAATTGATTTTTTGACAGGAACCGCAGGGTTGAGTTTTTCCTGCGCAGCCGGAGCCGCACCCCCTAATTGGGCGAGCGCGCCGAATACTTGTTGTATCAAGTTTGGCAAGTCAGCAACAGGAACTTCGTTGTTCGACACATGCGATGCCACGATATCCGTGGTCAACGCAAGAAGTTCATTGGTATCAATTTTCTCAGACATTAAATTTACCCATATACTTTTTAAATAATATTGATTTATATATTTCGTTTTGTGTTAATTTTCAAACTATTATTGTCGTTACTTTAAATGAATGGTCAATCATTGTCTTCAGCACCCGACTATTACCTGGACATCACATCGGATATTTGCCCAATCACATTTGTCAAAGCAAAATTGCTGATTGAAAAAATGTCCGCCGGTGAAGTTGCAGAAATTCGCCTGGGTGAAGGTGAGCCTTTGATAAATGTCCCGAGATCGGTCAAATCCGAGGGGCATACAGTGCTTTCTCTTGAATCCGATCAAACTTCACCGGGCGTTCACATCTTGATGGTGAAAAAGGCGGATCCGGATTCAGTTGCCTGAAGGGTTTCGTTTCAGGACCAGAGCATCGACCCGGTCACTATTCTGCCGCTTATAATAGCTTTTTCGCCGCCCGACTTCAGTGAAACCATGGACCAGATAAAGCTGAAGAGCAGCATTATTATCGGCTGCAACTTCAAGAAACAAACCGGCATCAGAACGGTCCGCGTGATCTGTAATTTCTCCCAGCAGAGCAGCAGCGACACCACTGCGTCGGGCCGTCGGCACGACACCGATGGTAATGATTTCACCTTCATCTCGGGTAAACCGGGACAGGGCCAGACCAACAGGCAGGTCTTCATCATCCCGGGTATCAATGGCCAGCCAGGCCCGCATGCCCGGCATCGCCATTAATTCTGCGAATGAGCCAGCGTTCCAGACCTGTTCTTCTGATGTAAAAATCTCACTGTGCAAGGCCGCCAGTAAATCCTTGCTGGCGATGGTTGCGGGTTCAACCCGCAGCGATGTTCGGGTCATGGCAAGGATTTTCCACCCGGTAGCTTTGCATCCGGCGCACGCAAATATAATGGTGCGGGCGGCCCTTCTGGCATCCCGTCACGGGTAACGATGTCACGGGCCAACCGGGCAACCGCAATGGCATCAGCCTCAGGTCCCGATGTGTTGAACGATATGTCATGTTTATCCAGATCGGACATTTCCTGCGCCATCGCCACAGCCGTGCCAACGATCATACAGGGGCCCACCGGAAGATAATGTACCAGCTCTGCCGTTTCGATGGCCAAAGGCTTGGTCCCTGGTAGACAGATAGACTGTTCCGCCGGAAAATTCTGCACATAAAACTGTCCCCTGCGGGCATCCAGAACCACCAGGATATCTGTCTCGCAACCATCCTGTCTGGCGGCATGTGCGATGGCGGGCATGCTGCCAACACCCTGCACCGGCAAGCCACGTGCCACACCAAACCCGCGTGCTGCGGATAAGCCGACCCGCTGCCCGGTGAATGTGCCGGGGCCCGTGGTGACGGCGACAAGATTGATATCCGGAAAGGCCAGACCTGCATCGTCGAGGGCCGCACTGACCATGGGCATCAAGGCTTCGGCGTGTCCACGCTGCAAAGCCTCGAACCTGTGCGCCAGCACCTGATCATCGGCCAGAACCGCAACTGAACATCGGTTCAATGTTGTATCAAAGGACAAAATGTTCATATCATCGCCCAGCATTATCCTGTCTGCCCAGCCGTCATTCAGCTTGATTGCCGACTATGTGATATCAGGTGTTTTGCACGATTTCAAAATAACAGGGTTGTTGTCTTTGGCAAAAATCGCGCTAATCGATAATGTTGAACATATTCAATGACTCAAGTGTTATTGAATATGTTTTGCAGGCAGGGATAGCACATACTGAAATAACTTAAAGAGCATATCGCCATAACCATGTTAGTTGAAATCGTACCACCCGACTTTGATCTGGAAATAGATATCGCTTATGGCACGGCGAATAACTTCACCGGCGCACCTGTCTACAAGCGGCCTGGATGCTATTTGCATCCAGAAGCAGCCGGGGCCATGACAAGGGCATGTGATCTGGCCGCGCAGATGGATCTGCGCTTTTGCGTGTTTGATGCCTACCGGCCACCGGAAGCGCAATGGGCTTTATGGCAACATACACCAGACCCTGATTTTTTATCGCTGCCCTGGCGCGGTTCTCCTCACAGCCGCGGCGTCGCCATCGATCTGACACTTGTCGACAAGGATGGTCATCACCTGGATATGGGAACAGGCTTTGACGCCTTTACGCCCTTATCACACCACGGTAATACAGGGGTGTCGGTTGAGGCTCAGAAAAATCGCCACCTGTTGATGGGGATCATGACAACGGCGGGATGGGATTTTTTCCGCAATGAGTGGTGGCATTATCAATTGTTTGAAGCCCGGCAATATCCGGTTGTCAAAGATGCCGACGCAGGCACCGGCATGATGTAGAATATGATCAGCTGCCTGTATATGAATTGATGGGGAAAAGGGGATTTAGGTGACAAATACAATTGGCCTGCGACAGCCATTGGCATTTGCACGCCTGTTTGTTTATGCGGGTTTGTCGGCAATGGTCATTGCGACTTTTGGTTTGGCGATTTTTGGCTTCGCGGCCCTTCTTTCCGCAAGTCCGTCTCGCGCGGCAGAAGTTCCCCATGCTGTTGTGTTGATGTATCACCGGTTTGGTGAGGCCGCCTTGCCATCAACCAACATCCGCCTCGACCAGCTTGATGCCCACATCACGGAGCTGAAGTCTGGCTCCTTCAATGTCTGGCCGCTGGAAAAAATCGTGGCACAAATCAAGGCTGGAGTCGCGCTGCCCGACCGGACATTGGCAATTACCATCGATGACGCCTATGCCTCTGTCTATCACAAGGCCTGGCCGCGTTTTCGGGCGGCCGGATTTCCGTTTACCATCTTTGTCTCCACGGACCAGGTCGGTCGGTCCGCCAATTATCTGACATGGGATCAGATCCGGGAAATGCAGGCTGCCGGTGTTACCATTGGTCACCACGGTGCGGCCCACGCACATATGGCAGATGCGGACCCTGCCGCCATCAAGCTGGATATGGGACGGGCCGACAAGGCTTTCGAAAAGGAGTTGGGTGCTGTCCCGAAAATATTTGCCTATCCATACGGGGAAGCCAGCCTGACACTTCGAAACCTGATTGCTGACGCCGGTTTTTCAGCTGCTTTTGGCCAACATTCCGGTGTCGCCAATGCCAGCGCTGACCCTCTGTATTTACCAAGATTTGCCTTGAATGAAGCCTATGGCGACATGGATCGTTTTCGTCTGGCCGTCAATGCGCTGCCGATCCCGGCACGAGACATCTCGCCGTCGGATATGTTGGTTTCAGACAATCCACCTGCCTACGGCTTTACCGTGGACGCCGATATTCCGGGTATTTCACGATTGAATTGTTTTGCATCCCACATGGGCGCAGCAGTGCGGACAGAACATCTGGGACCAGATCGTATTGAAGTCCGGTTTGCGAAACCATTTCCGCCAGGTCGTAGCCGCATCAACTGCACAATGCGAGACAAAAATGGTCGCTGGCGCTGGCTTGGCCGTCTGTTTTACGTACCCAAATAACTGCTCAGGTATCGCTACCCAGAGCGACCCGCAAGCGTGACCGGTCAAAGGCACCCATGCCATTTACCCGCATAATTGTCCGGATCGTGCCGATATAGGCAGCACCACGTTCGGAATAGCGGTCCAGGGTCTTGATCAGTTCGGCACCGGTTACATCCTGGCCGGACTTCCTCAGGGCCGCACGACGTGCGCGGAATTTCTTGTAGGCCCTGTGGGTATTGAGATTGAACACATAGGCATCAATTGAGCCACGCAGTTCGTCAAAGGCACGGACTTCATGCTTTGCGCCTTCATTGCGTTTGTCCGGCACAATGCCCTTGCCCTTTTTATAGGTCCACTGGCCAAAAACGGCATTGCCCTTGATCGCAAATCGCGATGTGCCCCAACCACTTTCTTCGGCACCCTGGGCCAGAGCCAGAGACGGCGGCACGATATCCACGCGGGTCTTCAATTCCGACATGACTTTTCTGAGGTCATCGCCCTTTTTCAAGTCGCTGATATCAACGCCATATTTATCGGCAAGTTCCAGCAACCAAATGCGATTGGCTTCTCCCGGTTGTCCGTCACGTACCATCAGTTTCAGCAAGCGCAAACGATCCTCGCGGACTTTCTCGTTTGCCTGCAGGACCAGCGGTAACATGCTGCGGATAAACAGGCTTTTTTTAGCTTTCACAGATCGCAGCGAAGACAGGTCCTTAGGCAAATTCACCAACAGGACCCGCGGCACTTCGCCACCATCGCGCACATCCGAAAGGGTAAATCCGGCGGCGGAGAATTTATCATCAAGATCAGCGGCACTCGCGACCTTGATCGGGCCACTCAGGGCTTTGGCCTGTGCCGCCAGATCAGAATCAGCGTCACCGAACAAGCTGTAGCGAGGCAAGTTGGCATAGATAAGTTGTGGGTTCGCCGGATCAGTGGATGCAGCCTGCGCTGCGCCCTGATTTGAATCAACAGCATGCTTGCTGCCGTTCAGGGCATCAAGACCTGCCGCAAGATACAAACCAGCGATACTGAGACCGAGGGTACCTACGATAGCTTTATTCAGGCCGGATAGCTGGAATCCGGACGAGCCGGACTTCTTGGCGTGGGACATCTGAAACTTTCCTCATGACACCGGAAATACTATCCGGCATCTGTTCAAACCGTTGTTATCAACAGCGCAGTTAACTGCGTCTCAAATTTTCCAGTCCGGGCTTTGTAACTGTTGATCCAAAACTTTGATCCAAAACCTTGATCCAAATTCCAGATCACCCTGGCTGGCACCGTCTGAGCGGAAAAAAACCATTTATCATTCCGTCCAGCGACTGAGGTCCCACTGTTTAGCGCTGTTTGCGCCCCCTCTGAATCCCGATCTTATAGACAAATTTGGTGCTAATGTCCAACAAACAAAACGCCCCTTCGCCGGGATCGACGAGGGGCGTTCAAGCTCTTGATTTAACTGTCTGAATCAGACCGTGCTAGATTTGGCGAACTTCCATGACTTCCGGAATATAATGACGCAGCATGTTCTCGATGCCGTGTTTCAGGGTCATTGTCGAACTTGGGCAGCCGGCACAGGCGCCGTGCATCTCAAGATGAACAATGCCGTCTTCGAAACCGTGAAAAATGATATCACCGCCGTCCTGGGCCACAGCCGGACGCACACGGGTTTCAAGCAATTCCTTGATCTGCATGACAACGCCGTCGTCGTCTTCTGCGTCATCTGAAGTTTCTGTACTGGCCACAACGATCGGATCGCCGGAGGTATAATGATCCATGATCGACCCCAGAACGGCTGGTTTGATGTCGTTCCAGTCAACAGCACCTTTGGTCACTGTAATAAAGTCAGAGCCAAAAAAGACACCGGTCACACCTTCAACGCCAAAAATACGTGTCGCCAGGGGTGAACGTTCGGCTGCTGCCAGATCGACAAAATTTGCTGTGCCGTGGCTCATGACTTCCTGGCCAGGCAAAAACTTGAGTGTTGCCGGGTTGGGTGTTGTTTCGGTCTGAATAAACATTTTCTAGCTTCTCCGCAAAATTCGGACCTGTCCGATGAGTCGGCCATATCCAGTAGGTCGGTTATTTCCCGCAGCAACACTGCGTGTTCGACAGCCTTTTTGCCCTATAAACCTGCCATTTGGCAAGGCCTGCGGACTGCGACAAATCGAACCGGGTGATTTCAGTCTTATATTTGGGGCAAATAACCTACTATTTCAATAGGATATTTGTAATCTCTCGAAGTTGTGTCCGGGCCCGCAACAGATAAAAGCCCTGTGCGGCAAGGTGGCTGGGCGCAAACTGGCTGTCAGGTGAGCCGTTCACAATGACCCATGGGTCCAGCGTCGCAGCATGTTCAAAGCTTTTCATCATCAGGGCCCAGGATTTGACCAGGTCCCGTTCGGCAATAACATTTTCAAAGTCACGGGCGATTTCCCGCATCAATATTGTATAGCCGTAGAGCTGGCCTTTGACATTGTAATAAAGGTCGTCAGCCTGAAAATCAAAAACGCTGCCGCCGTGTGTGGCAATGTGGCTGTCCAGCGCCGCCGATGAAGAACCAAGATCCAGCGCCATGCGGTCAAGGGTTGCCATCAGATTATCGGCGCGGCGGTCAAAGACCGCTTCACCACTGGCCAGGCGTTTGTTGAAATTCAATAACGAACGCTGGGCCTTGATATACTGGGCTTCGGATGTAGCTGTCGGGGCCAGCGATGTGGAAAAATCAAAAACCCATTTAGTCCCGGAATATTGCAATAAACCCGCGGCTTCCTGCAAATCGGTGTCGGTCTGGCTGGAGCCCCGGGTGCGCCCGATCTGGTCCGTCAGTTCAAAAGCAAAGCGTGCCAGAGCGGAGATAACGCCTTGCTGGAAATTCGGCATGTTATCAAGCGCTGCCCCTGGCAAAAACCAGGGGTCGTTGGCCGTCCAGCGCGCCGTTTCTACTTCCCGGGCAATCAGCCCGGCAGCTGCCGCCACGGAAAAACTCGCCCCTTTGGGAACTTCCGCTGCAGGCGGGCTGTAATTAATGTCGTCGTTGATCCCATGGATCACCATCATGCCAATGGGGTAATAAAGCGCTGCAAACACGGCAATGGCGATCGTGATGCCCACAACAGACTTTTTGCCCGGCCCGGATATTCTCAGGCGCGAGAAATTCGGCAGAGCGAGACGGCGTGAAAAAAAGTCAGTAATTCGTTCCATACTCACCTACATGGGCGTTCCAGGGGTCGGTCGCAAGCTTTTATGGTCTCAGGAACCCGACGATATCCTGAACTTCCTTGACGATCGGCGTCGCGATTTCAGCAGCCTTGTCAGCGCCATCCCGCAAGACAGAATCAACATAGGCTGTATCTGCCAGCAAGCGCTGCATCTCGGTCGTGATCGGCGACAATTCAGCCACTGCAAGTTCAATCAGGTCTTTCTTGAACTGGGAGAATTCAGCGCCGTCATATCGTTGGTGGATTTCCGCCACGGGCGCATTGGAAAGGGCGGCAAAAATGCCCAGAAGGTTTTTGGCTTCCGGGCGTTCTTCCAACTCTTCCGGCGACGCAGTCAGGGGCAGGGGATCGGTTTTGGCTTTACGAATTTTTTTGGCGATGTCATCCGGACCATCGGTCAGGTTGATACGGCTCATTTCCGAAGGTTCCGACTTCGACATCTTTTTACTGCCGTCCCGCAAGCTCATGACCCGGGTACCTTCACCAAAGATCAAAGGCTCTGTCATCGGGAAACAATCAACGTCGTACGCCGAATTAAAGGCCTGGGCAATATCACGCGTCAGTTCCAGATGCTGCTTTTGATCCGCACCCACAGGCACATGCGAGGCTTTGTATGCCAGAATATCTGCAGCCATCAGGTTAGGGTAGGCGTATAGCCCAACACTGGCATTTTCGCGGTTCTTGCCAGCCTTTTCCTTGAATTGGGTCATCCGGTTGAGCCAACCCATCCGGGCCACACAATTGAAAATCCAGGCCAGTTCCGCATGGGCATGCACCTGGCTTTGGTTAAAGACGATGGATGTTTTGGGATCGATACCCGACGCCAACAAACTGGCCGTCACTTCGCGGGTCGAGGCGGTCAGTTCAACGGGGTCCTGAAACAGGGTGATGGCATGCAGATCAACCATGCAATAGATGCATTCGTAATCGGCTTGCAGCGTCACCCAGTTACGGATTGCGCCAAGGTAATTGCCAAGGTGGAGATTACCGGTCGGCTGAACGCCTGAAAAAATCCGGTTGGTCGGCTGGGCCGAAACTTCTTTGGTGGTGGAGGCCATTGTTTTTCTTTCGCTGAGAAGCACGCTGTGGACACGTGCGGGCGCGTGTTATCGCTTTTTGTGATGCGTCGGTCAACCGTGCTTCAGGCTGTGCCGGAATCTCCGTTGCCGCGCAGTTGCGATTTCAATTCACCCAGACGTGCGGCACCACTGATCTGAACCGCAAGGCCATAAAGAATGCCGCCGCCCAGCACCAGAATTGCCAGGGCTGCGACCCTTGTTGAAGTATCCCCC
>Ga0233443_1001878_pt1 | contig 17169 bp, 14 predicted proteins | sample SI_123_September_2_FD_182784 | JGI IMG/M metagenome (GOLD analysis project Ga0233443, IMG submission 182784) | Seawater microbial communities from Saanich Inlet, British Columbia, Canada - SI_123_September2016_200_MG | ecosystem: Environmental > Aquatic > Marine > Inlet | place: Canada: British... | reverse complement strand
ATATCAAATGGGTTTGTTTATTTTTATGCCGATTATGGATCTAAAGAAAAAATAGAAGTGTACACATTATTTGATAAAAGTAAGAAAAATTGTAATAGTGGTGGATCTACTAAAGTTCAAGAATTTAGCACTAGCAACATTGTTAGCCATATAAACGAAATGGCTTTTAAAGATAAAAAATCTGAACAAAAATATTTAGTAAATATCGATCTCACCTTGAGAACAAAAAATCAATATGGCAAAGACCAGCAGTTTAAAAAGCAAGATTATCATGGTGGTAATTTTAAATTAGATAAAACTGATAAATACAAGCGTGATACTTTTTCAACCACGGTACTGGTAAGGAATTTGTCGCTGTGAATATATTAATTCCAAATACTTATCGTAAGGGATCAATTATTGTCATTACTTTGATTTTGCTAGTTGTAATGACAAGCATGGGGGTTGGCTTGTATTACTCTACCAAACATACCGCCAAGCAAGTTGGTGTGAGTGGTAGTCGAACTGAGGCGCTATATACTGCAGAAAGCTGCACTACTGAAGCAGCGCACTGGCTTGAAACAACCAGCTTGAGTGGCCCTCCTTGTAAAAGCTCAAGCAAGGGAGGTGTTTGTAAATCAATAGCATCAAAACGAATGGATCAGTGGGGTTTGAGAGGTGAAAGTAGTGCGCAAAAAAATCGCATGAATGCACATCGGTATAGTTGTGATATTGTATTGTTAGGCACCATTTCAACCGAGAGTGATGCGGGCACAGGTTTTGATGTGGGCCAGTCTGGGTCTTATGGTGGCAACAGCTCAAGTACCAAGTATTTATATAAAATTACCTCAAAAGCGAATGGTAATAATAAGATCTCAAGTGAAGTAGAGATAGTTGTTTCAATGATTTTTTAATAAAAAAAAGTGTAGTATGGTTAACTATGAAGTATAAAAAAACATCTATTTTATTGATTGCGCAGCTGTTAATTGCTACAAGTGTGCAGGCAAGGTGTAATCTGGAGCTATTCCGGTTTGGGTCGTCCGTTGCAGAAGTGGAAAGACAAGTTACCGGAAGTAAAATAGCCATACCTGATGCTGAAGATATATCTAGACAGGAGTTATTTTATCCTGGAGAAGAAATTTGTAAAAATGAAAAAGCTTTTGAAAGTGCGCCAATTAATTTTGTATTTTTGTACGATAAGCTGGTTGAAATACAAGTGGTTCGCTTATCAGAATCGCCAATTTTGGTTAATTGGGCTGAATCTATTTATGGTGAGAAAGAAAAAAAACCTAGAAGTTTTTATGCCAAAAAACCAAATACTGCTTGGGTTTGGGATAATTTTAATGCGGTTGTTTTTTATTCAATTGCACCAGATTATGAAGGTGTAGTGGAATCTATTGTTATTCAGTCTCGACGACATCAGCGCTATTTTGAGAAATTTTCCAAAGAAGAAGAAAAATTATTACAAGGAGGGTTGTAATGAGAATAGCTGCTTCAATATTTGGATTTTTACTATTAATTATTACATTAACTTCTGAGGCTAAGCTTCCACCACCTGGCACAGGCAAAGCCGACGTTCCTGCTAACATTTTAATCATGCTTGACACTTCAGGCTCTATGAGCTCAAGAACGAGTACTAGCGGATTACGCTACCCTGAAGATTCCAGTATTGATTCACAAGGAAATGTATTTATTGTAGATAGACAATATCACCGTATCAGTAAATATGACTCTACTGGTAATTTAATTAAAACTATTGGCGGCTGGGGACGTTCAAATGGAAAGTTTTATTACCCATATAAAATAGACATTGATGCTAATGATAATATTTACGTGGCCGATTATTACAACAATAGAATTCAAAAATTAGATAAAAATGGCAATTGGTTGAAAAATTTCACAAGCATAAGTCATCCAATGAGTGTCACTGTTGATTCGAGTGGCAATGTGTATGCTGCGGATTATAGATACAATGGAAAAATATATAAATGGAATAGCTCTGGAAGTCTTGTGACTTCTTGGCCGGCTTATTATGTTAGGGGGTTATCTGCACATAATGGCAGTGTTTATACTGCAGGTTATTACGATAGAAAAGTATATAAATATTCAGATTCAGGTAGTTTGCAAACATCTTGGAGCACTGGTTACTATGCTTATGATGTTGAGGCAACGGCTAATGGTGTTTATATCTCCTCTAGTCAGCATGCAGTAACGAAGTATAGTGATAGTGGCACTTACCTATCTCAATGGGGTGGCTTAGGCCGTGCTAATACTCAATTTTATTATCCATTTGGTATTGGATCTGATTCTTCTGGTAATATTTATGTGGCTGATTATTACAATTCTGCTGTTAAAAAATTCGATAAAAATGGTGTTTATATAAGTGCAATTGGTGGCAATAGTGGCACTCGACTTGCCGATGCAAAGAAAGTAATTAAAAAACTGGTGTCAAGCTCTGATTTAACCAAGGGTGCTAATTTTGGTCTAATGAAATGGCATAGTTATGCCAATATGTTGGTTAATGTTAATTCAACAGGCGCAAGCAAGGTGTATACGGTGGTTGACACCTTGCGCGCAGGTGGTGGTACTAATTTAGATAGCGCTATGAATTTAGCGCATAGTTATTTTTCAGGAGGAAATTCCCCTATCAATAGCAAGGCTAGCTGCCAAAAAAACTTCTTAATTATTATTAGTGATGGTCATTGGAGTGATCGAAGAGCCACTATGATTGCAGAAAATTTGTATAAAAATAAAGGTATACAAACTTTTGTTATTGGTTTTGGTTCGTCAGTTGGTGCGGGAAGCTATAGTCATGCAAATTATGTAAAGATTGCTAAAGCAGGTGGAACCTATCCTGATTCACCGTTATATTCAGGAAATTGGCAGCATTTATACGAAACTCTTTCAAGTTATATTCGTCAAGCTATTTCCTCTAATTTGACTTTTACGGCGCCAGTAATTATGCCGGGAATTAGTACTGCAGATCACTTATTCCAATCGACTTTTTCTTACAAAAAGAATCATCAATGGAAGGGGCAATTAACTAAGTACAAGCTTCAATCAGACGGTACTTTGGGCGCCACTGTTTGGGATGCTGGCAAAAAATTAGATGACAAAAGTGAATCCAATAGAAAAATATGGACCATTGCTAATAATATGGGTATTAGCACCTCAACTAACAACTTTACAACTGCAAATTTGGCTGGATTGAAAAATTTAATTTGGGAAAATAGTGGAAAATCGCCGACTGATATAGAGGGTACTGGTCTGATTAATTTTGTGCGTGGTGTTGATGCCTATGATGAGGATGGGGATAGTAGCAAAACTGATAAACGCTGGAAATTAGGAGATGTTTATCATTCTAGGTTGGCGCTTGTTGGTAAGCCAAGTGCAAGTGTTACGGATAAATCTAGTAAATCAAATTCTGAGGCGTACTATCGTTATCAAAATAATTATGATACTTTTAAAAATACTCATAAGACTCGTAAAGAGATAGTTTATGTGGGCGCTAATGATGGCATGCTACATGCTTTTGATTCTATTAGTGGTGAGGAGTTATGGGGCTTTATACCACCAACAATGCTGCAATCATTAAGGAGTATGGTTTCTACAAAAGCTAATAGCAGTCATAGTATTTATGGAGTAGATGGCTCTCCTGTTGTTAAGGATATTTTTTACAATAATCAGTGGCGCACAGTGCTGTTAAACGGTATGGGTAGAGGTGGACATGGTTATTTTGCTCTGGATATTACTAATGCAGACAGTCCTGTATTTTTATTTGCCTTTCAAAATGATCCAGTGAATAGTCAGATTTATCACTGGGATGATGCTGGTAATAGGACGGACATGGGTTATGTGTCAGGCATTCCTGCTGAATATGATTATTCCAAGCTGGGTGAGGCATGGTCAACCCCTACGATAATTGCTATGCCTGTTGGAAAAACTAGAAAATGGGTGGCTGTATTTGGTGCTGGTTATAACGGTGGTGTAAATACCAATTATGGCTCTGCTGTGTACGTGATAGATTTGGAAGATAAAGGTAAAGTTTTAAAGCGCATTGATTTAGTAGATTCTACTAATAATATTGCCAATTCTCTACCTGCTACGCTTACAGCGATTACACCTGATACAACAAGCAAAGCAAAATATAAGGGCGCAATGTTTTATTTTGCTGACCTTGAGGGTAAATTTTGGAAGTTAAATTTAACCAATAAAGATACATTGTATGAAACAACAGAGTTTTTTAATGCCGAGGCTACGCAAGAAAATGACAGAATGGTATTTTTCCAAGTTACGCCGTCAATAGGGGTTGATGGTAACTTGTGGCTATATTATGGAACAGGCAATCAGCAAAAGCTGCAAAGAATGTCATCAAATATTAAGAATAGAATTTTTGGCTTTAAAGATGTTAATTTTCCAGAGTTTAAAGCGGTAAGCTCATCAACCGTAAAAAAACTTAACAATAATACGTATGTAGGTGGAGTCTGCCCAACTAACGCTGATTTGGGTTGGTATGTGGATTTAGATGCGCATGAAAAAATAACAGGAAAACTGGCAGTTTATAACGAAACAATTTACGCTTCTAGATACGTACCGAATAACAAAAATCTGTGTAGCCCTGGAAGTTCTGTATTATCTGAGCACGGCTCGGCTTGTGGCAAAACATCAAGAAAAACTAACTTAGGAGAAGGAATTGCTACAGGTGCGATTATTCATAAGGGTAAGGTTTATATTGGTATCAGTGGTGGCGGATCAGGAGATCTTAAAGATGAAAGTGGTAAAGTTGTTGGATCTAGAAAAGATAACCTAATTATTTTAAGCCCTAGAAAAGGCTCTAAAGGTAAAGGTTCAGTAACCCATGAATCGTGGCGAGAGGCGTTTTAGATAGGTCAAATTAGACCTTTTTAAAAGATATAATAAAAATATAATAAAAGACAAAAAATATATGCTTCAAAAAATAATTAAACAAATTATGAGCTACCTAAGTAAGCTTAGCGTAGAGCAAGAGGATGTTGTGGGTGTGGACATAACGCCTTCATGTATTCGAGTAGCCCAACTTGAAAGTGATGATAAAAATTGGACAGTAACCAAGTTAGGTTATAAGTATATTGAAGGCTCTAAAGATTTATCTTCAATCCAAAATGACCCAGAGGAATATACAAGCAAACTAAAGAAAGTTATTTCATCTAGTAATATTACAACAATTAATGCTGCAATATCAATACCTGTTAGTAGTGCTATTATTAAAGTAGTAAATCTACCTTTAATGACAGATGAAGAATTGCAGGAGGCGATTGACACTAATACACTTTGGGAGAATTCAGTTCAATTGGCTGATAGTTTAGAAGAATATTCAATTTTTTGGCAAGTGTTAAATCGCAATACAGTAGAAAATCAAATGGACTTGTTGTTTGTCGCTTCTAAATTGACCGATATAGAACAATATTTAAATATTGTTAGCCAATCAGGTCTAAAGCCAGTAGTGGTAGATGTTCGTTGTTTTGCTATTCGTAATGCGCTTGAGTTAAGAAAAAGCTTGTCAAACGATAGCAGTCCTGTTGCCATTGTTGAATTTGGCGAGTTTGAAAACTACATCATGATTTTACATAAAGGCTCGGCATTTATTTCTGATATTTATTTATCTGAAAAAGATCGAAATTTACTTTCCAGTGTTGATACCGATAAAGTGTTGTTGAAAAAAGTAGCTGGAAGATATGCGCTGCAGCTTACTCAAATGCTATCCTCTTACCAGTCAAAATATAAAATTCAACCCATTGATGATATTATGATGACATCGGCATTGATCAATATTGACGGCATTATAAGTAATATGCAAGAGGCAATGGGTAATGTCAAGATTCAAATTTTTAACGCAGCAACAAATGTAACTTTGCCGGAAAATATTAAGGAGAAGCTTTCTGCAGAGCCTAATGTCTCAGTGTTTTCTTCAGTATTAGGCTTAGCTACAAGAAAATTAGATGTATTTGGTTATTATGAATACGTTACAGGCGCAACAAATAATATTAACTTATTGCCAGATAGGGAAGGTGTTAAAAATCAAGAAAAAATGAAATTCTTATCCCGTTGGGCAGTTGTTATATTTGTAGTTATTTCTCTTGTTGCTGGTGTTTATAGTTATTTAAGCGGCCAAGAGGAAAGTCAAGAATTGAATCAAAAAATTAATGAATATGAAGTGCTGATGATTCAAAAAAAGGAGAAAGAGCTAAAGCTGTCAAATCTAAAAAATGAAAAAGAAAAGTTAAGCGGCATGTTAAAGGCTAGTAGTGATATTGTTTCAAATCAAAAATTTATGCATACAGTGTTATTAGGTGTTAATTCCTCAGTACCTCAAGGGGTGTCTCTTAATAGCATTGATTACCAAGGAGAAGGGCGAGTTACAGTTAATGGACTTTCAACAAGCGACCAAAACATTTTACAATTTATTGAAAATTTAGCTAAATCTAGCGCGATTAGTAAAAGTTCGCTATTAACAATGTCAGTAAAAAAAGTTAAAAAACGCACCTTTAAGTCATTTTCTATACGAGTCACGCTGTCAGATCAAAAAAACCATAAACAGTTAGGAGGTAAATAATGGCTATTGATATAAATGGTGATATTGGTGATATTTTCAAAAGTCTTTTTTCTAAAAAAAGCGATGGAGATAGTGCTAATAAAAGCGGTAGAAAGTCCATCGATCCTTTTTCCAAGGTAATTGTAGCCGGTGTTGGTGTATTCTTATTGGTTATTGCTTATTTATTTATAGAATATTTTCCGACTCAAGAGGAGAATAGAATAAAAAGAGATAAAATCACTCAGATTAATGATTTAAATACATGTATTGGAGAGGTTTCTGATAATATTATTATTGCATCAAATGAGCTGAATGTAGCTAATGCTAAATATAAGCAGCTGACTAAGTTGTTTCATACGGGTCAAGAGTTAGATGATCTTTATCGTCATATTAGTATGCTTGCACTCTCAAATCAGTTAATGATTTCAAAAATCAACAAAGCAGGGGAAAGTCCAGTATTTGAAATTCAAGCGGATCAAGATTCTAATGTTGAAAACTTTGATTTAATGTCTTCAGCAGAGGATGACTCTATGAATGGGTCACTTTCAGCCTGTGACATGCTTCAAGGCGGAGATATAATGACAATGTCAGATGATACGCTTGATGGTCAGGATTATATGTCGATGGATAGTGAATCAGATGTAGAATCCAAACCTAAAAAAGTTGCCTATTATGAGCTTAAAGTTGAGTTTCAAATGAGTGGTAATTATGCAAATTATACGAAATTTAGAGAAGGTTTGGCCAAATTGAAAAAAATTATCAATATCACTAAAGAAAAAATTATTGTTTTACAATCTGAAAATACAAAAGGAGATGTAAAAGTTGAAACTATTTTTTCAATTTACCGACTACCAATAACTGAGTCTGAAAAATATGCAGTCCAGCAAGAGGAGATGCTATGAATGAGCGTTATAAAAACTTAATTAACGAAGTGTTAAAAAAATTTGAAGTTTTTTTAATTACAAATAAAAGAGAAGTTACTCGTCAATTAACATTAGCTGAGTACACTACAAAATGTAAGTATCAATTGTTATTGTCAGAGATTGGTAAATTATTAACCAACTGCAAAAAAATCAGAAAGCGTTATTTAAAGAAGCGATTTTTATAAAAAATAATAGCAAAAAAACACTTAAACAAATTTTAATTAAAATGAAAAATATAAGAGAGAAAATCGCTCTAATTGGGTTGGGTATATTTTTATCAGTTGCATTTACGACAGTGGCCAATGAAGGCGCCAATCCATTCAATCCTATTTTTGAAACCACTTCAGGTTCAACTGCTACTGATTACATAGAAACTGACATAAGTGTGCATCCATTACAGCAATATCAAGTTAAGAGTTATACCTTGGCAGCTCTAATTTCATCAAAAAAAACGAAAATAGCTATGATAAGAGTTAAAAGTGGCCAAGAGTATTTTATTCGGATGAATGATATTCTTGGAAATTCTGCCGGTAGGGTTACAGGTTTTACAAAAAATGGAATTGAAATTACACAAAAAGATGAAGTAATTGTTCTTATGGTTAGAAATAAAGGGAGTAAATAATGATAAATTTTTTAAGAATAATTTTTGCTTTAACAATTTCTCTAGTATTGGCGTCGTGCTCCACAATAAGACCGATTAGCGAGCAAGGCAAGGAGTTGATTAAGCCGGAGCAATTTGTTATTGATAGGATGGCGGGGATTGATCGTAGTGTATCGTTAGGCCCAAAGGTGGCTGTAAATTCTCAAAGAGGTAAGGCGATAAAACGTAATGAAAGGCGTCAAGTTAATAAAACAGAGCGCATTAACTACCTAAGTCTAGGTGATTCAAAGGCTGATGTTTTTCCAATTACCGTTAATTTTCAAAATATTGGTGTTCAGGATATGGCAATCATGTTTTCTGAAATTACAGGTAAAAATATCCTAGTGGGAGATGAAGTGGACGGAAAGGTGTCTGCTAAAATTGTTGATGTAAATTGGGATAAGGCGTTAGATGCAATTCTAAAAACAAAAAAATTAGCAAAAACTGTTGATCATAAGGCTAATATTATCCGCATTCATACTCAGGATGTATTGGTTGCACAGGAGGAGTTTGACCGAAAGCGCATTGAGGATATGCAAAAAGTTATAGAAGCCCAAAGATCTATTGAGCCAATTTATACAGAGATATTTAAGCTTTACTATACCGATTCAAAGGCAATTAAAGCTGAAATTGAAGCTGTTTTAGGCTCAGGAGGAGGTGAAGAGGATGGAAATTCAAGTAACAAGTTTAAAATTACCATTGATGAAAGGTTAAATTCACTTATTGTTCAAGCAACTAAAACTGAGCTGGATTTAGTTGCTCGATTAATTAAAGAAGTTGATATTCGTACGAAGCAGGTGCTAATTGAGGCGTTTATTGTTGAAGCTGATGATACGTATAGTATGAAGTTAGGCAATAAGTTTGGTGTGGTTTCAGCAAATAATTTGGGCAACTTAGATGGCAATCATTATAATGTAACCGGTACTGGAAGTGGCGGAAGTCTGGTTGCTGATGCAGCAGGTTCGGCGCAATTTTTGCTAAGCACTAGCTCAAGTGTTTTAAAAATTGAACTATCGGCGGATGAACAAAATGGCGTAACAAAAATAATTTCAAATCCAAAGGTTTTTACACTGGATAACCAAGAAGCCATTATCAAGCAAGTAGTTCAAATCCCTTATAAAGTGGTTCAAGAAGGTGAGGTGACCTATGAATTTAAAGAGGCTGGTTTAATTCTAACAGTGACTCCATCAATTGTTGGAGATGGTAATATTATTTTATCAGTCAAGGTTGAGAAAAGCTCTCCAAGAGATATTGCTGGTACAGACTCCAAATCAATTGATACGAGTGAAATAGTCACAAAACTACTTGTTCAAGATAATACAGTTGTTGTTATTGGTGGCGTTTATACGCAAGATTTAAAAGACACTAGTAGCGGCGTTCCATTACTTGGTGATATTCCAATTGTAGGGGGGTTATTTAAAACTGATTCAAGCTCAGACTCTAGAAAAGAGTTGCTTATCTTTCTCGCACCGCGTGTTATCTAATGAATAAAGCTCATGTATCTGCTGAATCTGCCAAACAAATTGCTACTTTTTTATTAACTACAGGGTTAATATCTGAAGAGCAATTTACTTCCGCATTATCGTCCAGTGAAGAGGGTGAAAAAAATTTAATTAACACACTAATCGAGTTTGGATTTATAAGTGAAGATGAAATTCTTAAAGGGCTGTCAGATGCTTACGAGATAGAAATAGTAGACTTAACTGACACAAATAAAGTTGACGCTTCTGCAATTAAACTGCTACCAGAAAAATTCATATCTGAAAATAGAGTGATTCCCATTTGCTCAAATAAGGAAGAAATAGGGGTAGCAATTTGCGAGCCTTCTGCACTCAATATAATGACAAGTATAAAACTCTTAACAAATAAAAAAGTTAAGACTTATCTTGCCAGTATTAGCCAGTTAAATTTTTTTTTAGAAGGCATGTCAGATTTAAAGGTTTCTGAAATAGAAGTTAAGAAAGCAAGTGTAGCTGAAGTTGAGGTGGATAAATCCCAAGCAAGATCGTCGCTTGTCATTGATTTTGTAGATAAGGCATTAAAAGAAGCGATTAAATTAGGGGTTAGTGATATTCATTTAGAGGTGTTTAAAAAATCTGCCAGAATGCGTTACCGACTTGATGGTGTATTAACTAGCCGGAAAAATAAAAATAAAGAGTTATGTGACCATTATGCGGCAATTGTTACTCGTATCAAGATTATGTCTAAATTGGATATTGCAGAAAGAAGACTGCCACAAGATGGCGCAATAAGTCTGCAGTACGGCGACAGAGAGGTTGATTTCCGAGTGTCAATATTGCCCACTAGTTTTGGTGAGCGCGTGGTTATGCGTATATTGGATGTAGGCTCTATTTCTTTAACACTAGATACATTGGGTTTTTTAGAAGAGGATGAGCAAGCGTTTAAGGCAGCAGTAGATGCCCCGCAGGGGATGGTATTGGTAACAGGTCCAACAGGTTCTGGTAAGTCAACTACTTTGTATGCGGCATTAGGTAGAGTAAATCGAGAAGAAATAAACATTCTCACAGCAGAGGATCCTGTTGAGTTTACAATTGACGGTGTTGGTCAAGTTCATGTTAAAGAAGATATTGGACTTACCTTTTCAGCAGTTTTGCGTTCATTTTTACGACAAGACCCTGAGGTGGTAATGGTGGGCGAGATTCGTGATAAAGAGACAGTGGATATTGCAATTAAAGCTGCTTTGACAGGTCACTTGGTGTTATCAACATTGCACACTAATGATGCTGTAAGTACAATTACTCGATTGATAAATATGGGTGTCGCTCCTTATTTGGTTACTTCAGCATTAACGCTTGTTGTGGCTCAGAGGTTGGCGCGAAAAATATGTGAAAATTGTAAGATTGAAGACGAGTCAGTAACACGTGCGCAATTGAAATCAATTGGATTTTCTGAAGAAGGTCTTAGTGAAGTCAAATTATACAAAGGTAAGGGTTGCCCTAAGTGTAACAAAACTGGTTATAAAGGCCGTAAAGGTATTTATGAAGTCTTACAAGTATCAGACAATATAAAAGAAGGGGTGCTAGCTGGATTGACAGCGTCAGAATTACTTAAGATAGCCAAAGAAAAGGATGGTTTTTCAACTATGCAAGTGGTTGGTAGAAATATGATGGAAGAGGGCTATATTGGTATCGAAGAGTATCAGCGTATACTCATGAGTGAATAAGGTTAAAGATTATGGCGGCAAAGTACACTTATAAAGGCATTCAGAATAATAAATATACCGAAGGCAAAGTGGAGGCTATTAATAAAGATGAGGCATCATACAAACTTAAAAAGCAAAAAATAATTATTACATTTCTTGAGAAAATCTCTGGAAAAGAAGAGATTCCAGAAAAAAAATCCAAAAAAACCAAAAAATCTAAAAAGGCGCCTAAAAAAGTCCCTATTATTGAAGTTATTGTTTTTACTAAAAAGTTAGAGACAATGGTAAGGGCTGGACTGCCTATTTTAGAAACCATTGCAATGATTAAAAATCAAACTGAAGAGCCTGGTTTGAAATGGGTCATTGAAAAAATTGAACAAGATGTTGAGTCAGGAACGCCGTTATCAGATGCTTTTTCAAAACATTCTCAGGTTTTTGATAATGTTTATATTAACCTTCTTCGAGCGGGAGAATCTAGTGGCAAGGTTGATCTTTTTCTTAAAAAACTGGTTATTGGCATGGAGAAAGATGAAAAAATTCGATCTTCTATTAAAGGCGCACTTAGCTATCCAATTGTCTTGTTTGTTGTGGCAATGGCGGTTATTATTTTAATGATGGTTTATGTTGTTCCAGTTTTTCAAGAGATGTTTGCTGGTGTTAAAGGTGGATTGCCTGCAGCTACGCAAATTGTAGTTAATATGAGTGAATTTTTAAGAGACCCTCTTCGTGGCGGTATGTTGGCAGGCGTGATTTTCGGTATTTATACAGCCACATCTTTGGCGATAAAAAAGAATTATAAAATACGCCGATCTTGGCATAAGTTAATATTAAAATTACCTTTATTCGGTGAATTAATCTCAAAGTCATCATTGGCTAAAATTGCTATGATCCAGGGTAATTTAACAGCAGCAGGTGTGCCAGTGATAGAAGCGTTAGACATCTCAGCTTCTGCAGTAGATAATATTATTATTCAAGAAGCCATGATCGATGTAAAGCGTGGTGTTTTTTCAGGTGATCCATTATCTAAGCTGTTTGAGAGTAGGGGTGCTATATTTCCCATGACATTTACAGCTATGGTTTCTGTGGGTGAGCGTACGGGTAATATGGAGGAAATGTTTGAATCTATAGCGCTTTATTATGAAGAGGAGATGGATGTCACAGTAGAGAAATTAACTGCCATGTTAGAGCCTGTAATGATTGTTTTTATGGGTGTTACAATTGGCTTTATCTTGGTGGCAATGTATCAGCCAATGTTCCAAATGGGCGGTGCGCTATAAATTTAACAAGCTGATGACAGGTTGTCATTGTGATCTACACAATATCTCTGAAGTCCTGATCCACCATTCTTTGGGTAGGCGTAAGCCCTATATCCTGTTGAACTATATGGGCGAATAAAGTAGTAGTATTCACTACTCTCATCTAAGGTTTTCTTGCCTGAGAAGAGTTGATTGTTAATTGATCTAGTTTGATTACCACTAGAGGTTAAAAAATACTTGTTGTTCTCTGTGTAGTAATCAGACTCAATTAGGCAGATAGATTTTAAGCTATTTTTGGCAACAGACTCCTTTGCATTGACAATATATCCGTTATATGCAGGTAGGCCAATGGCCGCTAACACGCCAATAATTGCCACAACAATTAAAAGCTCTATCAAAGTAAAACCCGCGGTTAAGCGGGTTTTACTTTGATAACTATACAAGAGTGAACTATTCAATTGTAATTCTATCGTATTTTATTATACCTCTGCCGCCATTAACATCACCAGGGTAGGTTCTAATATCGATATTATTACCACTTGCATTTAAACATGTTCTTCCGGTTGCGCTAGTGCTACATTGCCATACGCCACGTTCGGTAGTTGAGTGTGGATTTTTAAATCCAGCTCTATCAAAGTAAGTGTAGAAGTAACTGCGCCACTGTCCTGCACTATATTTTCTACCTGCACAGCTGATATTCGTATAGCCCGGAAGTTTAACTGTCTGACCAGTTGCACACTGAGTTAATGACGATGAAATAAAACCTTTAACTCGAGTATGGTTTTCACCTGATGCAGTGATTTTTGCATTTGTAATGTAACCTTGGTAAGCTGGAATGCCTACTGCTGCCAATACACCAATAATTGCAACCACGATTAACAATTCAATTAATGTAAAGCCTTTTCTAGAATGTTTCATAATAACCTCTTTTTTATATATCTTATTTTGATTATAGTTAAATAAATTTAGTTTTTTTAGTTTTTTTAGTTTTTTTAGTTTTTGTGGTTGTTATTGATCTATACTTATAAGAATCGTTAACTTATGCAAGGATATTTATGAATAATAAGCTCAAATACTCAGTATTTCTTTCTATATTTTCTGCGACAGTCTCAACTTACGCCTTGCCCAATAAGGGTGAGGTGCCATCTTTTTTTGATAAACTATTTAATATACAGAAAGCAAAACCTAGTGAAAATGGCGTTATGCCTTATTATAAAAATCTCAAGCTTAGGATTTTTGATATTAAAAACAAAGCAACCACTTTAAGCTTGTTTTCTAAAGAATTGTCGGAGCACCCAGAGCAATCTAGCAACATCTTTAAAGCTTTTATTGGAACCTATCCGCAATATAGCAAGCAACTCATGAGTAATTTCCTTAATCATGCTAATTTTAATGAATTTATCAAAATTGAGACTTTGTCTAAAAAAGTTTTTACAGAGGTTGTTGAAAGGCTATCCCCAATTAAGGCTTTAATGCTAATTAATATTAGGGATATTTTTTCTATTAGATTGACAGTTCTACTTGAAAAATATCCACAATATTCTGTGCAACTTTTAACTTACGCTAACGAATTAAAAGTTATCAGCAATAAAGTTATTGTTGACAATAATCATATTGTTGTTGCTAAAACTCAAGCTAATCTTTTAAAGATTGAAGATGGGTCACGTTACGATATGGCTATTGGTGGAGCGCTTGCGCTTGTCGCTATGTCGGGTGGAGGGAGTGGTGGCGGTAGTAGTTTATCTCAAACCTGTGGTGGTGGCCCTTGCTCTCCAACTTCGGAAGCTGATAGCTATAAAACTACTGAATTTAATAGTCAGGCAGGGCTTGCTATGGTTAAAGCTGAAACTCTTTATTCTTATGGTGGATCAGGTTCAGATGTTAAAGTGTCGGTCTTCGATACCGGAATTTTGGCTTCGCATTCAGAGTTTAGTGGTAGAGTTTTATCATCTGACGGCTATGATTATGTAAATAATGTTTCAGGTGTTACTGCAGATGATAATGGTCATGGTACACATGTATCAGGCATTATTGCTGCAAATAAAGGTGGCGCTAGTGGCATGCATGGCGTTGCTTATAATGCTAAAATTATTCCTTATAAAATTGGTAATTCTGCCGGCTCTATTGTTACAACCGATGTGCAGCTAGCTGATGCTTATAGTCGTGCAACGGCAAAAGGATCTAGAATTTTCAACAATAGCTGGGGTAGTAGTGCAACAATCAAAGCTGCCACTCATAAAACAACGAGCGCTAATTCGGCATATTATTCTAAAGCCACACTAGATGCAAATATTCCTTCAACATTAAGTCAAATACAATCATCCATTAATTCAGATGTGATTTTTGTTTGGGCTGCAGGAAATAGCTACTTTACTGAAGGATCTTACCAATCTGGGCTCCCGTATTATTACCCTGATATGAAAAAAGGTTATTTATCAGTTATGTCTCTTAATACAGATGGCACTGAATCGGATTTTTCTAATCGATGTGGTGTGAGTGCAGATTGGTGTATTGCTGCACCTGGTAGAAGTATCTACTCAACTTACAATGATGGTGCTTATAAGGCCCTCTCCGGCACGTCAATGGCTGCACCGATGGTTTCTGGCGCACTTGCTGGATTAAAGTCTCGCTTTCCTAGTTTGAGTTATCATCAGGTTCGTGACAGACTATTAACCACGGCAAATAGTACTGGCATATATGCAGATTCTACAATCTTTGGCAAAGGGTTGATGGATCTTTCTGCTGCTTCTAGCCCTGTAGGGGTGACCATGATCACAACCACAATGAGTGATGATGGTATGGTGATTTCTAGTGTATCTAGTATTGCCACTTTATCAAGTGAAGTATTTGCTGTTTTTGCTGATCAGATTGCTAATAATAAAATAATGTTAGTTGACTCTTTTGACAGGGCTAATTTTTACACGGATGCAAGTGCGTTTGTTAAGTCTAAGAAAAGAGCTTTTAATGTTGATTTAGAGTCGTTGTTTGATCAACAAAATATGGTTAACAAACAAGGTGTTTCGTATTATAAGTCTAATAATGGCCAGATTGGACTCTCAGGTGTTGTTGGGTTAAATAGTGATTTACCAACAATGTACTGGTTTGCTGGCGATAATAGTGAAAAAGCATTAAATAAAGTGCTAGGATTGTCAGATAGTATTAGTGTGGCTAAAAATACCAGCACGGGCTTATCACTACAGATCGTGCCTGAAGGAAAATTAGGGGTTTGGACAAATATTTCGTCTAAAGCATCTGATGATGGCTTAATCCCATTAGCCATTCAAAATAGTATTACTGTTGCTTCTTTAAATACAGGTTTAAGTTTAACAAAAGATTTTTCTATTAATAATAGTTTGATAACGGCCGGAATAGCCTATGGAAAGCCAGATGCATTATCTAATTCTTTAAGTGCCAGTGGCGCCTTTAAAGTTGAAGCTAAAGATGCGTTTGTGAGTTTTGCTTCTATTGGATCAAAATTAGGGCAGGTTGGTTTTGATCTAACTGCTCAAAATACACAAATCAATAGTACTAATGATTTAAGCTTGTTTAAAGTTCCAGATAATATTAGTCTTAACGATGTCAATGCAAAGTTCTCTTTTGCAAGCTCAGATCAAAAAAGCCAAATTTCATTATCGCTAGGTAAAACAAAAACTCAGGGTAGCTCTGTTTCTACATTGTCCATTCCTATTTCGGTAGATGAATCAGGAAGTGTTAGTTATCTTGATATGTCGACACCTACCGGCGCTTTGTTTGACCATACACGTATGACTTTAAGTGCAAAAACTAAAGTTAATGATGATCTTGACTTGGTTGGCGTAATTTCAAGCTATAACCCAACTTTAAATAAAGCAGCTAATGAGCAAGTAATCGGTGTCGCAAGTAGGTGGAAATTCTAAATAGTCTAAAGACATGAGAATTATTGCTTTAATGAGTATCTTGCCTTTTATGGTTGCTTGCTCGTCTAACATAATGCCCGCTGATCAGAAAATCGATATAAAGCAAAATACTTACACCGCTTATCAAGGGTCATCATATGACTTAAATAAAGTTAAAAAGATTGAGATTTTGGCCAAAGATAGGCTTGTATATTATGTCAATAAGTTTAACGTTCCCAGTGAAGTAGTTGATGTTTATAAAAATTGGTATTTAGTAACAGGGGTGACTCAGTCAAATGGTGGTTGGTATTATCAAGCTAGCATAAAATCAAGAAATGTTCTACTTTGTTTAATGCCTCCCGAGCCTTTTATACCTCAACTTTCAGTTTTAAAAGTGCCATTATTGCTTGTGGGGGTTGTTAATGATGAGAATCTTATATTTGATAAAGTATGTGTCAGTGAAACAATCAAGAATGGGATTAAGATAAATAACTATTAATAACAGACTTTTTACAATTGTTTCCATTCATTATTAACGCCATTTTTTTAGCATTCAATATCCATTTTCCCTTCAAAATATTGCCAGACTGCTACCAATTGTATCTGTAAATTTTTCACAATTCTAGGGTTATTTTCTTAAAAAACTGTGCTCTGCATTCCCAGAATATTCACAATGGCTAATGACAGATGATGATGAATACCTGCCTCAGGTTGATCCTCATATTAAGGAAGAGGCGAAGGATGAAAATAATAAAGTAGGGT
>Ga0233443_1001877_pt1 | contig 17175 bp, 18 predicted proteins | sample SI_123_September_2_FD_182784 | JGI IMG/M metagenome (GOLD analysis project Ga0233443, IMG submission 182784) | Seawater microbial communities from Saanich Inlet, British Columbia, Canada - SI_123_September2016_200_MG | ecosystem: Environmental > Aquatic > Marine > Inlet | place: Canada: British... | reverse complement strand
CCGGACAAGCCCGTTGAGGAATACCCCCGCCGACCTTTCTCCTGGCTGAAGAATACAAATATCATTCCTTCATTTCCGTGTGAGGACGCAACGACCCCGGTGGAGATAATGATCTGCTCATCCGCTGACCTGGCGCGGCTGGATTATGACATGACTGATCTCTTCTTCTCGGTCCGTGGGACTGTGGGCCAGGATCAGGGAGAGGAAGAACTGGAGATACAGAGAGAGTGGCTCCACCAGCGCGATGATGAATGCTTGTATAATGAAGACTTGCCCGGTTCAGAGATAACAGACGCCGTCCACATAATCTGCCTCAGTGACATCTACAAAGCCCGGCTCACGGAACTATCCTGGAAGTATGTAGACGGAGATGAAGCTCCTTTGCGGGACTACTACGCAGATGGACCTGACAACCGTACGATCTTCAAAGAGCAGCCTGATCCGAGGCTGTTTATAGAGCCGCGCAAAGTGGACTTCAGAGCAGCGAACGGGATCGGGTTCCTCGTCACTCAGAACAAAGAGGTTGGCCAGGAGGAGTGGGAAGACATCGACGCGACCCTTGAGATTTATTCTTCTGACTCATCCCATCCGTTAGAAACTGTCGCGATCGGCAGTAGGTATTATGAATTTCTGGAAGATGACAACCTCTCTCAGGACATTGTTGTTATCAGGGCGCATTTAGGCGGAGCTTCTTGCTGCTACATCATCCACGCGTTTCAGACCAAACCTGTGTTTAAGCGTTTACTGGAACACGACAACAACTTCTTTAGCAGCAATCTCCGCTTCGTTGGGAAAGACCTGATAGAGCTCTTTGACAACAACTCTTTTGAGTACAGCCACCCTAGTGAAGTTCGCGCAAGCCTGATCTACAAACCTATTCACTACGACTGGCGCAACGACCGGTGGATCAACGTCTATCCAGACGACGGGGATTATCCATGAGTATGAAGCCGTCGCGCAGGAACCTGCTATGGGGCCTTGGGGGCGTTTGTGTTTCTCTCGCGATTGCCACCTTCTTCCTAGCCGGGGAAACAGACTCCGCGGACCAGCCAGACAACCCCGTCGAACACTTCGTGGAACTGCCCCTGGAGGAGCAACCCCAGAACCCGCCAGAAGAGTCAGTCCACCACAGCAACGGTTCCAGGTTCGTCTTCACCAAGAGATATTACATCGACAGCGACCTTCCTGCGGACACTTTGCTAGAAATATTCCATGGAGATGCTGAGCGGCCAGTCGAGCGGCTGGTTATCGACTCATGGTACGTTGATGTGATCAAGGATGATCTGCTCTCTAAGGACCTTGTACTTCTCCGGGAATGGAGCGGTGGAGCTTCATGCTGTTGGATTATCCATGCGTTTCAGACGAAGCCAGGTTTTAAACGCCTGTTGACCCACAACAACGACCACTTCAAGCCGGAAGAGTTCATCGTGGGGAAAGATACCTTGGAGCTCTATGATCCTGACTCCGATAAGTACAGTGACCCTAGAAGGAGTCACGCCAGCCTGGTTTACGAGCCCATACACTTCGACATGCGAAACGAACGGTGGCTTCCTGTCTTTCCTGGTATTGGAGATAAAGAATGAGCACACTCCTCAAGTCAATCCACCCACTGATCGTCTTGGCGATCATGGCGACGAGCGGAACTATGGCCTCCGCCAGCTACGAGCCCAAGCTAGAAACCGCCGGGGACTTCCTGGAGACCTGTCCCGCTAGCTCTGACAATCACTCCATGGAGGAGCTGAGCCGCTTCTCATTCTGCATGGGATTAGTCAGGGGTATCCTCCTGGCGGATGGAGGAAAGTCCGTTTGTATGCCAGACGGGCAGAGCTTGTTTCATGCTGTGGATTTGATCAGGGAGTGGGTGAAGCTTCATCGAATGGAGAGGAAGATTGAGGTCAGGAAAGCGGTGATGCGGGCTTTGGGGGAGAAGTATCCGTGTGAAGTTTGAGTGATTTAGGAGACTGCCTGCCAGTTTGACTTAATAAGGACTTTCCCATTCAATTGGACTTTAGCAGCTCGATCTAGGCGCTTCATTCCAGTTCTAGGAAGATGTTGCACGTTCTATAAATTATCGGGAATAGGTTCATGACCTATATAGCCATATACATAGCCCTCGTGTTGACGCTGGCATTGGCAGGTACCTGAGGAGTTTAGCGGGGCTGTGACCAGGCATGATGATCTTGGGCCATCACTGGCGAATTCCTAAGTATTTGAATATTCCTCCCATCAACTCCTTTGACTTCCACTCCAAGGTCGCAATTGATTACGCTTATCTTTGGGTTGTCAGCCAAATCAAGTTGCCGAATGTTGTTCCCCACGCAGTCCAGATATTCTAGATCGGCAAGCCCACCTAATCGAAGATCAGAGAGATAATTGTCTCTACATTCCAACCTCCTCAACTTGGAATGATATCCCGGCAATTGAAGTGACTTGAGTCTGTTTCGACAACATTTCATCTCTATGAGCTCGTTGTTCGACCACACTTCGATCTGTTCGATTATATTTCCGCTGCAATCGAGTATTTGCAGATTGGTGATATTCGATACATCAATTCGCTTGATCTTGTTGTTGCTACAGTTCACCGACTTCAATGTATGAAACACGGCTGAACTAAACCCTGACAACTCAAGTGTACTAATCAGGTTGTTGTTGCATTGGAGTTCGACCAAGCTATTCAGGCCTTTTAAATCCAGACGGCGAATTCTGTGTGACGAAACATCAAGAGTGGTTAAAACTCGTGCTTGTTCGCGGTTGTATTGAGGAAGTTTGCTTTTAGACACCGACCACGACCTGACGGACAGGTATTCCTGCAGCTTTATCAAAGAAGTAAAGAGACCGAACAGTGCTATGCCAAAGGTGATGAGCAGCACAAAACTAATGATCCAGGTGATGAGCAAATTCAAGTTGCCGCCAAGCGAGGCAGCCCGAGATATAACCCAAGAGAGAAATGGAACAGTAGCAAAGAATTCAATGTTCTTGGCAACTGTTATCCAGATCAGTGCAAAGGTGGCCAACCAAAACACGCCAACTAATCGATCGGTCCAATTTCGCATTAATCCTAACCTTCAGCTCTGCCGGATTGAACAAGTAGTCCAATTCTCAAATCATATTAAGTATTGCAACGATGAAACAGGTGACTATAGCTCCTTCATGAATATGAACAGTATGGGAAGGAGCATAGCTATCAGAAATATCCAAGCGCCCACTGTATAGCCTATTGAGCTAGCCTCTTTTACGCGGCGAATTTCCGTCATGTCATATTCCAGCCCTTCAATCTCTATCTTCTCATTTTCTAGTCCATTAATCTCTATCGTCCGTCCTTCAACTCCATTGATTTTAACAGCTTTGTCACAACGCAAAACCCTGAGATGTGGAGTGTAAGTAAGGTCCAACCCGGAGATATTGTTTCCGGTACAATCTAAGCTACGCAGATTGCGAGCAGTATATAGGTCGAGTTGGGTGAGCCCGTTGCTACCACAAGACAGTTCCACCAGCTCTGGAACAGTAGACAGATCGAGGTGAGTTAGCTTGTTGCTACCACAGGACAATTCCACCAGTTCAGGAACAGTGGACAGGTCCAACATCGAGATTTTATTACCGGAACAGTCCAGCCTACTGAGATTAGGAACAGGAGACAGATCGAGTTGAGAGAGGCCATTGCTGCCGCAATATAAAGTGTTCAGCTTTGGTATATTAGATAGGTCCAATCCGGTGAGCCGGTTACCTGAACAATTTATGTTCTCGAGACTTTGGGCATTTGAGAGGTCCAGCCGAGCGAGCCTGTTTGTTCCGCAGTTTATCCTTATCAAGCTTGGGGCGTGGGATATATAGAGTTGAGTTATGCGATTATCTGAGCAGGTTAGCCCCTCCAAATAAGGCATATAAGGAATTGATAACTGATTGAGTTTATTGTTCCAGCAATTAACTTCCACTAGATTGGAACAATTGTACAAATTAATATCCCGAAGCTCATTCTCGCCGCACGTGAGGTTTTCCAGCATCGGAACGAGGGATAAATCTAGCTTTGAGAGTTGGGTGCAATAGCAGTACAAACTTCGAAGATTGGGAACGTCGGTTAGATCAATATTGCGGGCGTATCGATAGCTGAGCTTCAATTCTGTCAAATGGCTCCCTGTTTCATGCGATGCTTTGATGTTTCGGGCAACCAACATGAAGATGCCCAATCCTGTGAAGGCCAATGGAAACCCGCCCAGAAAGAAGCACCCCACACCTATCAGTATCCAATCCTTCAATGAAGTTGGATTGGTAATCCACGCCGATAAGTTTGGTGCCAAATGTTGAATTTGGGGAACGACGTATGTAGTAACAATCCAATAAGTAGAGACCGTAATGATCGCTATGGCGAGCACACCGAGTGCCTGTCCGACTAGTTCAGCAAACTTACCATTTGTGTCCAATTTCAATCAGCCTTTCCCTCATGCATCTAGTCTAATCCCCACTAACCACTCCCCGCAACCAAACCCCCAAAGCCCCCCTAGTAGATTTCCACAAGTAGCGTCACCTTCCTAACCCTCTATGATCCCCCTTGTAAGCGCGCTGCCTGATATTCGTCACTCCATTGGGGACTTCCCGGACCTCCACCATTCCCGGAAGTTAATTGGGAGAAAGACGATTGAGGAAAGCTGCTGACGGGGTGCTCTGGGGGGCTTGTTTCTGTCTTCACTCTCGCGAGTTCTCTAGGCACTCCGTCACACCCACCTTCCGCTAGACTGATCCGTGCCAAGACCATCCCTCGTGCGGTGGCCGGGGGCGTTTGGATATATCTCTATGTGCCTGTTGTTGCGAGTGATTATCAACTAGAACTGGAGGCTGAACACCTAACGCATCGAAGGGTCACTCAGCCGCATTGCCCCGCACAATCGGTACCTCTAATAGCCGCCTAGAACACCCTTCGTTTCAATGCCCACAACTCACCATTCTCTGCAAACCTGCGTACCTTCTTGTAGTCATCCTGCTGCATGTCCGTGAGCTGGCTCAGCTGCTGAACGTCCAGTGTCAGCAGACATCCATCTTCATCGATCCATGGTAGTTGAAGGTCAACATACTTGAAATCAGCCCCCTGATAATCATTCAGTTTGGTTTGAGAACACTGAGCCAACTTGTCGGCAAGCAACTGCCTGACATTGACCCTGCGATACGTCCCTTCAAACTCTCCTTCAATGTTCTCCCACACTCCGTCTCTCGGACGCTTGATGTGGGTGACAATGCTGATGGGGTTTTCTATATCTCCCTTAGACTCTATCCGCACTCCAATAACCCGCAGTGGCTTGCCCTGATTATAAGAGAAGTGACCCCAATCCGGCAGACCCATCGCCACTCCAATGGGATCGTACTCGTCATGGAGCAGCATGGCCTTGCGTATCTTGAAGGGTTTGCTTTTAGGATTGTTCCCCTTTGGAACATTGCAAACGGCGACGGCGTAGTAGTTGTCTCCCATGTTGTTGAGCAAAGGTTCAACACCATCCTCGTCCAGGATCAGGAATGAACAGATCAACCTTCTGCCAAGTGGGTATGGCACAATACGGGCACCTACAAACAATGCCTTGTGATCGCCAGTCGGAGCATTGCCGTATGCGGTAACCGGTGTGATCGTCGGTGATGTCATTGGACTGCCCTCGAAGGGTGTTGGTCATGATGAGGGTGGTAATATGTTAATATGGTACTATGGCAGTTATTGGAGACTGCCTTAGGTGCTCTATTGATAAAGAAGATTTCTTCTCCTCTCTCCTTCATAAGATTTCCTCCTGTATTAGGCTCCCACTTGCGGAAAGATACGGAGAGGCTTCTGGGGTCTCTTGCACTGGCCTTGTGTTTGTAGAGATGTTTCATGGGGGTCACTCCTGTAGACGCTTGTTCCTGCGACATCGATAAGCCGGATAGAAATCCAGGCCCCTGGAGAACTTGTTCCAGAGGCCCGTGGATTTTCTATTCCTTTTCTGGTGAGGGAAGCGGGTCGTTCAACTGGACCAACTTCAATGAGCCTTGGAAATTACTACCAAGTATCGACAACGGTTCGCAGTTTGAGTTCAGCATCTGAACTACATCGTCCGTTATTGATTTAGGTGTTCCAAAGGTGATCTCACGCTCATCTCTCAAGCGCTTGATCTCCTTCCACTTCTCCAGGTGAACGGGAGGTTTGCCGTCGGCTTTTCGCCAATCGTTCCTTTCCCACTCATCAAGCCGGTTGCAACAACCAATCAGGTAATCGCTCGTGCTTGACAAGATGCCGCTCGCTCCTTCCGGAACGAGGGACAGGGCGTGAATGGCTCCGTTTAGATAGAGCTCATTCGCTGACTCAGACCCAGTACTTGAAGGGTCTAAAATCACTGTGATATCACCATCCTGATAAATCAGGACGACAACATCGGGGTGTGAGACCTTTATGAAAAGCCTCACGCCTTCATATGGGAAATGTCCCATGGGCGTATCTTTCTTCATGCGGACCTGCCACGCAGGCCCTAGTTCAGTAATGGAGGAAAGACGCACCATGCACCTCTCCCCACAGACGGGCATCCCGCCAAAACGAACCAGGCATTCCTGGCCAGTTCAGGCTTCAATTCCACCTGCTGCAAATCATGTAAGGAGGGTATTTCGCGATATAAATGACGATATAATATTCGCCTATTTATCGTTAATCGCCGGGACTGAAGGGGAGATTAGCTCAAGGACCGCTGCAACGCTCTGAGTTCAGTCACAATCTGGGTTAGATCAGTTCTGAAATCCTTATTGCTGACAATCGTTTTGGCATATTTTACATTCTGCCCACCGTTGCTGACGTATATCTCCAACGCCTTATCAGCGACCATGATCTTACTTATCTTTCTCTTCCGAAGAGGGCGGCTTTGTATGTCATCACTCGCCTTGGCCAATGACGAGCGCATCAGTTCGATGTCGACCCCCGGCCTTCCCTCTTTTATCTCTTCTTGGAGGCCCGTTCTTTTTACTCTTGAGAAAAGCTTTTTAAGCTCTCCATACTTCACAATCATGAACCTGTAGGAATGTCCGTCTCCAGAAGACGGAATTTCCCCGGTGCTAATGAAGTTGATCTCGTCGTGCGAGGCGATCTTCATGATAAGAGGAGCGACGACCACTTGCCTCCCCTCTCTTCCTCTCTCCGCCCAGACCTGCAGTTCACCCGTACACAGCCAGTCAACAAGATACAGTTCGCCCAACAGTGTGCGAGCAGTCTCCTCGTCCAAGGGACTTTGAGGATCGGCTCCAATAAGGAACTTCGAGAAGTCTTCATATTTGTCAGCGCCATGCCATATTCGTTGGCTCTTGCTAGCTTTGCCTTCACGCGAGAAGAATGCTGAGATTATGTTGTAGTAAATTTCCTTGCTCTCAGTATTAGAGCGGTCGGAGGAATGTCTATCGGCCTTATCCCAGTGAAACAACTCAGCGGGTATGAAGTTTACGGGGTCTTTCGCTCCCTCTTTCATCCTCTCGTCTACAACTGATTTAGGAATGACACGCGCGATGTGTAAGACCGCTTCCTCAAGTTCAATCTCCGCAATCAACGACCTTTCTGGCAGTTCTGAGATTGGATAGGTAGTCATCGGACATTACCCCGCTGCAAGTTTAATGAGAATGAGATACTCGGTGAAGCCTCAACGGCGTTGCCCCCCTGACACGAGACAACCCTACCACTACACGCTGTTGAGTCACGCCCTGATCCAAGAGGGCATCGCGGCTAACCAAGATATAGCCGGGGTAATCCCCAGGAAGGTGTTGGTCATGACTGAGGTGGTAATATGTTAATATGGTACTATGGCAGTTATTTAGGACTGCCTCAGGAAGCCTAGGTTGGCATCCGGTAATGCGGTTTATCACTTGGGAGGAAGTTAGTCAGTCTTGGGGTGGTAATATGTTAATATGGTACTATGGCAGTTATTTAAGACAGCTGTAGGAAGCTAGTCCAAGAGAACCTGAAGTTCCTACCGCATTAGCAAACTGCCTCTACCCCATCTACTTAAGTCTTCTTGTATTAAGAGCTGCGGAGCCCTTTCTGTAGTCGCTGATGATGGCTTTGTAGACGAGAGTGTTGGTCAGTCTTGAGGTGGTAATATGTTAATATGGTACTATGGCAGTTATTGGAGACCGCTTTAGATATCCAATAGGAAGAACAGATATCCAGTAGGAAGAACCTGGAGTTTCTTCTGTATTAGCATTCAGACTTCCACTTGCATTGAAGACTTCTTGTATTGAAATACACTCCCCCCAAGCCTGAATTAGCCGGTGATGGAGGGGGTCTGGAGGCACACATGACTGCCCAAGGACCGGCGCCGCGCTTCCTGGCTTCTCTTTCAATGAACTCCCGTCCTGGCTCATGGGCACCTTGTATTCAAACACTTTCACAGCCCCCTACAAGGACTCCAGAAGCCGATCAGGAGTCTCCTGGCAACTTCTCTAGGGTAGGCCTACAAAGAGAGTCAGAGAGTCTCTAGCGACCCGTCAGCTGGCGTGGATAGGCCTGGATTTATGTAGTTAAACACGGTGGATCGCGGGGGCTTCCAAGACTCCCCGAAGTGGTACCCAGGGGAAATATATAAAATAGCGAGGGGCTGCTAGTACTGGTGCCAGGCCCCCCTGGTGGCCCTTGCCCACCTCCTTCGATGAAGAACGACAGGTCGCCAGCCTGGCTTCACCCCGTAGCTCGCCAACTTGGAGATCGCCTTGCTCTTGGACTGGCGATCTTCCCGGGGATCATCTTGGACTACAGATCGATGGCGAGAGATCGAGGGAAGGGTGGTGGCCGGAGATCCAGCCGGCTGCCCCCGAGCTGAACCAGCATGGGGTAGACCAAATGGTAGACCAATAATGCCTCTATACATCGAACCTGGCATTGCCTAAGGTGCGGAAACGTTGGACTTCAGATACATGAAGTGCCTGAGACGGGGGCCATCTCTCCCCCCTGCGGCACCATTTTTCTTAAATAAAAACAAATAGTTGAAGAAATTCAACCCGGTTGGTGCTGCCATGAAATTCGTTTTGCCATGTCATCTGAAAAGGACGGGTCAAGGTCTGTTCTACAGGCAATTTATCCGCGGAGGGCTTCCAGTTGTGCAGCATATGCGGTTGCGTCGACTGTTACATCCACGACGGCCGGGCCTTCGCAACTGAATGCAGCAGTTAATGCAGCGTCAAGATCGTCTTCCTGACCAACCAGCCAGGCCCTGCATCCAAATCCTTCAGCGATCTTTGCGAAATTGTTCCGCGGATAAGTCACGCCGATAGAAGCCTGTTGCCGTCGCTGTTGTTTAATGTCGATAAGCGAAAGTGACGCATCATTGAGAACGATACACACGATTTTCCCTCCCGCGCGCCTGGCAGTGGCAAGTTCGCTGATGCACATCGTCATGCCACCATCCCCTGTAATCGCGACAACTGGAACATCTGGTTGCTCCAGCGACGACGCTATTGCAGCAGGTAGTGCAAAGCCCATAGTCGAAAGACCGTTTGATTTGAGAGCACCGAACGGGGCAGAAGCTTGCCATGTGGCCATTGCTGAAATCATGTGTGCGCCAGCATCTACGGTAAGCCTGGTATCCTGCGGGGCCGCTTGCTGAACGGCGCGGGTTACAGTTTCTGCGTTTCGGCCTGGCGTTGATAAAGCAAGGCGCTCTGACATCCGCTGCCGCAGCTTTGATATTTCTTCTTTGGTCCAGTCCCCTGATTTCAATGCCGGTAGAAAAGAGCCAACAATGTCGTGCAAGGGCCCATAAATACCAGCCTCCGGCCTGACGGGTAGCTGGTGTCCGGCGAAAGATGACAGTTCAAGGACGGGTGCTGTATATGGCCAAACACCAGGGATAAGCTCTACCGGGTCCAGACCGTAGCAAATGATCAGGTCTGCCGTGGAAATGCATTCCCGCTCGGCAGCGGCTCCCGTAAACATCCCGATCATATGAGGGTCATCATCCGGGAACACGCCCTTGGCCTTGTATGTCGTCAATACGACCGCGTTGAGGCCTGTAGAAAGCAAACGCAGGTGCTCAGCCGCCTTGTCTGATCGAGCATCCAACCCGACCAGGATGACAGCTTTTTTTGATTGCCGCAGAAGGGAACGCGCGGCCTCTGTATCACCTGTTATCTGATCATTGTTGACGCCAGGTAAAGTGGAAGATGGAGCCGCTGGACGGGCGGCGTCTTCCGCTGTGAGATCAACATGGACCGGACCGTATGGAAGGGTACATGCAACGTTCAACAAGTCCTGAAAGTCTTCCACATTTCCGTCAGTAATATTGCAACTTCCTTTTGTCAGCGGTCGAAAAAGAGCTTGCTGATCAAACACCTGGTGCGACGAGGAACCAGTTTTCTGACGATCCGTCAAAAGGACGACAGGTGACTTTTCAAGTGAGGCATAAGCAATGCCGTTGACGGCGCTCGCAGCGCCCGGTCCGACACCCGTCAAAATGGCCCCCGGCGCGCCAGACAATTCTGCGGTTACGGCCGCCATGATCGCAGCGCCTGTCTCTGTTTGCGTAAGGATGAAATCAACCCCCTGCCTCGTTCCTGCCTCAATAAGATCAAGACTGGAGCCTCCACCAGGCACCCCAAACATTCGGCTCGTGCCATGATCTTTCAGTGAAGTGATCACATAATCTGCAACGGTTCCCGACAAGACTTTCTCCTTGTTGATTGCCTGTGTATGACTGTATATCGACGATCTCTCCTTCACCAGACATGCAAGATGGGAAGGTGTCGTTCATTGGCGAATGCGCCGAACAATGAAAAGCCCGGAACCTTTGGATGGAAGATTCCGGGTTGGCCGCTGCAGGAACAGCGGGCCGGGATACGGCAACAGCAGAGAAGCCGCTTCCTGGGTTGGTCAAGTTTTATGCGATATCATCTCAGTCGAAGATGTCTTCAATTGCGAACTGTGAAGCGGTTGTCAGATCAAAGTCTTCCAGGTCAAAGTTTTCACCCAGTGGGCCGCCGCGCAGTTCAAGTATATCGCCGTTGCCAGCACTACCGTCATAGTGATTGCCGCTTTCATGGCTTTGGCTGATTCACCTCAACAGATCAATCGTTGGCGTTTCAGTTGCCCACTTTTTGATTGGTGGCGTGGCTCTATTCGCGCTCGGTCTGGAGGGATTTCTCAAGTAGCAGGTATTGCTTGATCGGGTTGGCGCTAGGTACCATCGCCACTTTCGGGCCCACCACGCGCAGTGGAAAAATTACCTGCAGCAGCATTTAACAGCGCGGTCCGAAGGCGTTCGGGGTCGATGGGTTTGGCGACAAAGTCGTTCATTCCGGCATCAAGGCAGATATCGATCTCGCTTTGCCGTTCTGCGCCGGTCACAGCGATGATCGGGGTCGCCTGCTCGGCGCCGGGTAACATCCTGATTTTTCGTGTCGCCTCCAGACCATCCATGACGGGCATATGTCGATCCATCAGGATGACATCAAAAGGTTGTTGCCCGGCGATCTGATCAAGTGCTTCGCTGCCATCATTGGCAAAACTGGCATGGTGCCCGAAACGTTCCAGCAACTTGCCAGCCATCTTCCGGTGCATCGTATTGTCTTCGACAACAAGCACGCGCAGACCTGGTTTTTCATTTTCGTTCTCAATAGACATTCGTTGTTCAGTTCCTTGCGGATCGGCGTCCGACACAGCGCCAGATCAACGGCGCAGGCCTCCGCCTCGGTGACGGGTTTATACACTGTGCAGATAATGACTTTAACATAGTTCCCACGACACATATTGCAAACGCCGGCACACCCCGTAAAGGGGCCATGGAATTGAGCAAAGCGAGAGTATGCTCGGCAGCTTCAAAACCTTACGAACCAGAAAAGCTACCTGGCCTGTTGCGGGCAATCCGGGCCGGGCACGACAATAAAATCAAGTGGGTGAATACGCTCAGGTCCAGATGCCGCGCTCGATGAAAACCTTTTTCAGTAGATGTGCCTCATCGGAAATCAGCCCGTCGACGCCAAGGTCAAGCAAGCAGTTCATTTCGGCTTCATCGTTGATCGTCCAGGCGTGTACTTTCAGACCCAGCCGATGCGCCGTCGATACAAACAGTTTGTCGATCACCGGCAGCCCCCATTTGCGCAGCGGTACCTGGGCACATCGGGCATCGTAAGTTTGCTGTTGAAAGGGGGCAGGGAAGGGCAGGCTGGTCATACGTAGACGAAAAACATCCATCGGACCCATGGAGGTGCAAATCTCCATGTCAAAGGACTTGCGAATGTTTTGCAGGCGTGCACCGGAAAATGATCCGATACAAACGCGGTCGACAGCGTCCAGCTTTTTCAACATCTCTGTCAGGGGCGCTACTGCAGCATCGGACTTTGGATCCAGATTGATCCGAATCCCGGGCCAGCGGGTCAACAGATCTTCCAGCAGTGGTATCGGCTCGGCTTCATCGACACGGGCTTGTTTGATTTCCGCCCAGTCAAGTTCCGAAATCAGACCACTGTGGCGTGTCACCCGGTCCAGGCGATCATCATGAAATGCGATCAGTACACCGTCGCGGGTGACGTGAACGTCGGTTTCGATATAGCGATATCCAAGATCTACAGCGCATTCGAAAGCCGCCATGGTATTTTCGGGTAAGTTTTTTGATGCACCGCGATGGGCGAGGGCAATTGGGCCCGGTGCATCCAGATAAGACGGTTGCTGCATGTTGTCTCTGCCTGAGGATTGCTGGCGCGTCAAAAACCAGGGGAATTAAACATAATCAGGTTTTTTCCGCGAACTTCCCTTCCATGCCTTCGTAGAATTTCTGTATTTCGATGACGTCTTTTTCAAAATCTCCGGTTGGCATGAACAAGTCACCAACGCCGGAGTGTTTGGCTTTGTAGTCCAGAAAACTCAGCAGGATCGGAACTTTGGCATTTACCGCAATCCAGTAGAAGCCGGAACGCCAGCCCGGTGTTTTCGCCCGCGTACCAACCGGGGCAACAGCCAGGGCGATTTTTTCACGATCCTTGAAGTGCAGGGCGATACGTTCAACCTCGTTGCTGGTGCCGCTGCGGACAATGGGCAAGCCGCCCATCCAGGTCATAATCGGGTGACGCCATCCGCTGAAAATCTCTTCCTTGCCAATCCAGTGCAGTTTGATTTTGAAGATAAACGAGACCGCCAGCATCATTGGCAGGTCGACGTTAGAGGTGTGTGGATGGGCAATCATGACAAAGCGATGATCTTGAGGCAATTGGCCCGTGAGTTTCCAGCCCATCAATTTAAGGGTGATCAGACTTACGACGCGCAGCAGCGGACTCAGCACCGGCGTGTCAAATATCGTCGTGCTCATACGCAATTACCCTCAAATAACTCTGCACATCTGACTATAAAAAAATAATTGTCTTCAACCTAGCTCAATGTACGCTGTGGTGCACCGGGTGGGAGTATTTTTCTCCATACTTTGCAACGATCAAATTCCACTGGCTTCCTGATTTCACTTTTGCCATTGATTCCCGGACACTTTGGCAAATCCCGGGAATATGTTTCATAATCAGTGGAGTGCAGGCTGAATTGACCCTTTGGACGGCGAAGAATAATGGCAGATGGAAGTTTCGCGGATGGCATAGCTGTACTGGACCTGACTGTCATCGAGCAGATGACCCGGGACATCGGCAATGACTCCACTAATGAATTCCTCGAGATGTTTCTGGCGTATGCCCCTGAGGGCCTGTCCGGATTTCAGGAGGCTGTTGCGACCGGTAATCTCGTGGGCATCGTGCATTATTCTCACGATTTGAAGAACAGTGCGGCCACTGTTGGCTTGATGCGCTTGTCTCGTTTGTGTCGCGATATCGAATTGGCTGCAGACGATAAAGGACTTGCTGAAGCGATAGATCTTGCAGAACAGCTGCCGTCGACGATGCAACAGGCCTTGCAGGCCTTGACGACACTCCAGTCGGAGAGCACGACGGGGATGTGATCTAAAGTATCCTGATTTCTTGTCCAAACACAGGATTGCGGTAATGTGTTGAAAACCAATACGCTTTAGACGTGAATACAGGCGAATGCTAATTCGGCCTCTGATTATGGGTATCGCGGGACTATGGTCGACGGGAATGGAGCCAGGATGAGAACAGTACTACTTGTTGAGGACCTGGCCTTTTCCCGGGCTGTGACGGCCCGACTGCTCCAGTCCGTGGAGCCCTGTTCGATTACTGAAGTCGAGAGTGTCGAACAGGCTCTGGCTGCCTTGCAAGATAGTACTGGCTTCGATTTCATTGTTACAGATCTCTCCATGCCCGGCGTTAGCGGGCTTGAGTTTTTGAAAAATATTCGTACAGGCAAATCACCCGCAGCTCATGATGTGCCGGTTATTGTCGCTTCGGGCAAATTGACCGGGCCGATACAGGCAGCTCTTGAGGCGCTGGATGTTCTGGCCGCGATTAATAAACCGGTGAAAAAGGAAGAGCTTGAAGACGCTCTTGCCGCTCTTGAAAATACCAACATTCTCACACGCACAGTCGAGGATTACGAAGCTGTCTCGATCGCGGGTCTGATAAACGCCGATGACCAGGCAGCGTCACTGGACCCGGGAAAAAACCTTGATCAACTCGTTGGTTTTCTGGAAGCGTCTCCGACCTTGGCTATGCTGACCCGCAAGGAAGTCGAGCTGATTGCCAAAGGTGCCCGAACCGCCCATTACCCGGAAAATACGATTATCGATGGAGAAGAATTCGGCGACACGCGCCTGCCGGTGATCACCTGGGGGGAGGCTGAAATGCTGCAGTCGGCTCAACTCCCCGATGGCGAGGAAGTTGAGCATCGCGTTGTTTTGCTGGAAGCCGGGAATTTGCTGGGCACGTTCAATTTTATGTCACCGCCCGCTGGTCAGAAGTATCCGAAGGTGCGAACCACCCGATCAACCGAGGTCGTTATTCTTGAATTCGCAGACGAAGACCCGAATTCTGAACTCAGCGTGATCCGGGAAAAGGTCAAAATGACAATCGGGACGATCATGTCCCAGCGCATCAACTACAGCGACAAGGCGCTCGCCATTTCCCTGACTCAACAGCTTGCGGAAACCAGATTGAAGCGAACGGCAGGTGGGTATGTCATTACCATGGCTTGCCTGCTCGGGTTTTATACGTTGGCCATGCGGGGCCTTGTTGGTTCCGAATTGACAGGTGCTGCACGCGCCTTCAGTTCAACGGCAATGATCCTTATTTTTGCAATGCCGCTTTTTGTCATCCTGCGCAAAGGTCCGATCAAGGCGCAAGAACTGGGGCTGACATTCCGTGGCGCGCGTGCTGCGGTGATCGATGCCGTGATGCTGTCTTCTGTATTTCTTGGCGTCCTGATCGCGGCAAAGGCACTGCTGGTGACTTATGTTCCAGCTTTTCAGAACGGGGCAGTGTTTGAGTTTTCGAAGACGTTCACTCGACATACGCCTGCCGGAGACTTCGACTGGGTCTTCTACGCTCTGAATGTTTGCATTTATGCCCTTGTCGTCCCTGTACAGGAAGTTATTGCGCGGTGTGGGCTACAATCCTTGTTGGTCGAATTTCTCTATGGCTCTGACAGGCGTCGCTGGTCTTCCCCCGAAAAAGTGGTCCACCTTTATAGTTAGTTGAAGGAGGATCAAAGATGGCTATCAAGCGAGCAAAACCGGAAGAGATTGTGACGAAGCTTCGACAGGTGGAGGTGCTTGTCGGTCAGGGAATGAGCAGGATCGACGCGATCCGTGAGATCGGCGTCGTGGAGCAGACGTACTACCGCTGGCGCAAGCAATACGGCGGCATGGGCACGGACCAGGTGAAGGAACTGAAGCGTCTGCAGAAAGAGAATGATCGCCTGCGTCGTGCTGTATCAGACCTGACACTGGAGAAGTTAATCCTGTCGGAAGCCGCAAGGGGAAACTTCTGAGCCCCGCACGTCGCCGTGTCTGCATCAATCTGGTCCGCAGCAAGTTGCATGTGTCTGAGCGCAGGGTCTGCCGTATCCTTGGCCAGCACCGGTCAACGCAAAGGCGCATACCAACAGGCCGTGCCGATGAAGAGCGGCTTGTCGCGGACATGATTGAACTGACCCGGCAATATGGCCGGTACGGTTATCGCCGGGTTGCGGCTTTGCTGAGAACTGCAGGCTGGCAGGTCAGCGACGGGCGTGTCGAACGCCTGTGGCGGCGTGAGGGGCTTAAAGTACCCATGAAACAGCCGAAGAGAGGCCGTCTCTGGCTGAACGACGGATCCTGTATCCGGCTGCGGCCGGAGTATCGTGACCACGTCTGGTCATATGACTTCGTTCATCACAGGACCGATGACGGCAAGGTCTTCAGGACGCTGAACATCCTGGATGAGTACAGCAGGGAATGCCTGGCGATCCGGGTGAAGCGCAAGCTGAACTCGACGGATGTCATGGATGTGCTGACGGATCTGTTTATCCTGCGCGGGGTACCGGCCTTCATCAGGTCCGACAACGGTCCAGAATTTATCGCAGAGGCTGTCAGGGACTGGATCACAGCTGTCGGCGCGAAGACCGCCTATATCACACCGGGATCACCATGGGAGAACGGCTACTGCGAGAGCTTCAACGCCCGCTTCAGGGATGAGCTGCTGAACGGGGAAATATTTTACTCACTGAGGGAGGCACAGATCATCATCGAACAATGGCGAAAACACTACAACACCAAGAGACCGCACAGTGCGCTGGGCTACCGCCCGCCGGCTCCGGAGGCCATCGTCCCGATGGACCATAAACCGGTCATGCACTAACATTGCAACTGGACCACTTAGATAGGGCCGACCACCGAGGTGACCGCAAACCATCGAAATTCTCTGATGATATTGCGATCAATGCGCTGCAGGTTGAGTTGTTCAAACGCCGCCAGAATTCCCTCAAGGAACAACTGTCTTCCTTTGACCAGCAAATCGGTCAGCTAAAGGGGGACATTGAATCAACCGTTCTGGATGCAGGTGATCTTGAAGAACAAGCCAAGGTTTTACGTGAGATTGAAAAGATGCGTACCAAGCTTCTCAAATCGGGGCATGGTTCACGGGTTAACTATCTCAGTTCAAAACACCAGCGCCTGGCGGTTAATCGTGAGCAACGCCAACTGATCAGTGCACGTACCCGCCTCACCCATCAGCTGGAAGCTTTACGTGCTGATCGACAAGCCATGGTTGCCAGCTGGCAATCGCAGATTTCCACCGAACTGGTCAAGGTCCGTGGAGAGCGGGAGGGTCTGG
>Ga0233443_1001872_pt1 | contig 17210 bp, 16 predicted proteins | sample SI_123_September_2_FD_182784 | JGI IMG/M metagenome (GOLD analysis project Ga0233443, IMG submission 182784) | Seawater microbial communities from Saanich Inlet, British Columbia, Canada - SI_123_September2016_200_MG | ecosystem: Environmental > Aquatic > Marine > Inlet | place: Canada: British... | reverse complement strand
GAAAATTTTGGTGCTGGTGTTAATTTTAAAGTTTCAGGTAATAAAATCGGGAAGGAAGGTATTAATAGAGAGCGTAAGCTATTTAAAATGTCATTTAATTTAAAAAATTTAAATAAAAATGAAAAAATATTAACAATAAAACAGATACAAAAAAGTTTACAAAAGAGAACAGTTTTTAGTTCAACTTCAGTTGATAAAGAAGGATTCGTTGAGATTAGTTTTAATAGGTATGGTTTCATTGAACAAGACAAAGTACCAAGCTTTAAAGCATCTAATGATAGTAACTTGACGTTTAGTGCTAGTGTTAAAAATATGGGACAGAATAATTTTATCAGTTTGGGGATTGAGCAAGATGTTATTGAAGTATTGAAAGAGAGTGGTATTGATGTTTGTTATAAATTAAAATACGATGATAGAAGATATGCTTATTACAATTACAATAAAGTATGTTGCGTAGACAAAAATGAACATATTATATCATTAGATGATGATATGGAGAAAATCAAACAAGCTTCTTTAGTTGTTTCTAAAGATGAAAAACAAGTCAATGAAGAAGTTAAAGTAGTTGTTCAAACAACTGTATTAGATATACAAAATAGTAATAACATTGTTATGAATGCATTAAATGCTAATAAAAAAGAAGACAAAGATGACAAAGAAGCTATTTTAGATAAGGTTGTTGAAAAGCAAGTTGAAGAGATAAATGTAGGATTAGAAAAACAAGTGAATGAAGTTTCCTATAGGTCAAAGGGGCATGATGGTAGTAAAAGTGGTGATGCTATTTTAAAAGCAGAACAGAAGTTAAAAGATAAAGAAATACGTAAAGATAAAGAAGATAAAAAGCTCCATGAAAAAGAAGTAGTCGTTGATGCTAATGGTGAAGTTATTGGCGTTGATACAAAGAAAAAGCGTGTTAATCATCTACAGATTGCAGAAGCATTACTAAAACAACAACTAAACGACATACAGACTAAACAAGTAGGTTTGATTAAAGACATTAAGAGAAAAATTGGTCAAGGTCAGAAGCTTAGTGATATAGAAGAGGGTGGTGATATATCGTCATTTGTTTTCGATGCTTGTTTAAATACTGCTCTGTACGATGCTTACTTGTATGATAGTGTTGTTAGTGATTTAAATGTAGCTAATGAAGCTATTAATGTTCATGAAATAGAGTTGAAACAGAAAGATGTAAAAATTGTTGAAAATGAAAAGCTCTTATTAGATGAAAAAGAAAAAAGTAAAGAACGATTAAATGAGATTAGAAGTTTGGAAGGTAAATACACTAGTTACAAAAGCGGAGCAGAAAAAAAAGTTAATGATTTATCTACAAACATTAGTGAATTAAATAATGATAAAGACGAGTTAAAAAAAGCTGTTGTTACTGCTATAGAAACAATAGATAAATATAGTGTAGACTTTACAAAAATAAAAGAAGATCTTGATAATGCTAATAGCGCTATTGATAAAATTACAGAAGAAAAAGATGAAGCTGTAAAAGCTTCTAGTGAAGTTATTGATGATTTGAATAAAAAACTTGAGAGTTCAAAAAATGATGTGAGTGATGCTAATAGTAAAGTAGAAATGATTAAAGCAAGAGCAGAGGCTAATTTAGCAAATAAAGAATCAGTTATTGATAGTCAAAAAGCAATTATCACATCAAAAGAAACAAGTTTGAATGCAAAAGATGAAAGAATTAATGAGCAATCATCAATTAATGATAAACAAAAGAATGTGATTGATGAACAAAAGAATGTGATTGATGAACAACTTCTACAAATTAATAAATTACAAGAAGCTATTGCTAGTATGGAAGAACGTTTAGTAAGTTTAAAGAAGCAAGAAATCATCATTGATAATAAGAAAGAAATTGCTACTAAAGAAGAAAGATTATTTGAACTTAGCAAGCAAGTAGATGAGAAAAGTGATGTATTAAATAGTAAAGATAATAATAGTAGTGGTATAGAAAATTTTATGGATAAAGCTTTAGATGAATTAGATAAAGGTATTGAAAAGCTTGATAGTAGTAGTGATATAGAAGAGGGTGGTGATAATGAACAAACTCCTTTATTTAAAAATGTTAATAAACATAGTAAAAAGAGATAGGGTTTTATTATGGGAGAGCGTTTATCTGTTACTAATAGTCAAAGCTTGTTAAGAGAGCTTGTATTAGCTTGTTTTGATTTTGACGATGATGAAATGTTAGACAAGTTTACGTATTTTGTAGATACGTATAATCAATTTAAAAAAGATAAGTTATCAGGTTTAAATGTTAAAAATGAATTTAGTAAAAATAAGGGACGAGAGATGCTTGTTCGTCATCTATCATTTATTGAATGTGATAGTAATAAGACAGCAAATGCGTTTTTTACCGGTGAAACGTATGTAGATAATTTAAGTGTTAATGCTGATAAGTTTGAAGATATGACTGTACGTGTAAACAATGTATTACAACAATGTAAAAAAGCTTTCGTAGATTTAAGCATATCAAATTATATACTAGAATTTCATCCGCAAGATTTTGATAGAGTTGAGAAAGAGGATGCAAATACACTACATCAACCAAAATTTCAATCACCACATTTTCAATATACAGGATCAAATGTAGCACTTGCTATGTCTATTGTTGAATACGTTTTAGCTAAAGAACAGTTGCTTATTAGACAAGATAGATTTCAATTTTTAACAAAATATAATTACTTTAAAACAGAATTTAAAGATGGTGTTATTACGAAAATTGGTGATATTGTTATTGATGTTAATGATTATAATTTAGAAGCTAGTGTTTTATCTCAAGATGAAATAAATGCGTTAAGTTTGCAAGTTGAGCAATCATATATTAATGATGAACAAGAATTAAAGACAATAGAAGAAGAGCTTGAATTTGAATTAAGTGATGAAGATATGGCAGTTGATTTTGATGAGGATGTTGATGATGCTGTAGTAGTTAGTTGTGATGGTATTAATGTTCAAAATGATTTAGATAGACTAGCACAAATAGTAAGTGATGTTTTAGATGATAATGATGTACAAATTAATAAAATTAGTGAAGTACAAGCTAGTACGAGTGATGTGCTAAAAAGTCTAAATGAAGCAATTAAAAAAACTAGTAGTGTTATTGATAATGCTATTAAGTTAGTTAAAAAAAGATAAGTGTTAGTTGTTCTAATATTGAGTAGCGGATGTTTTCAAACTAATTATAAAAAACTTGTAGATAATGGACTAAAAGCATTTGATAATAAAGACTATCAACAAGCTAAAGAATCATTTGAAAAAGCTTGTGATGGTGGGAATGCTGATGGATGCAGTCTATATAAAGCACTTAACGAGCAAGGCGTTAAATAGAATCATTATTTAGCAAATAAAACAACAAAACAAACAAGTATATATCTATATCTAACAAAAAAAGGATGTAGGTATGGAGTACAATTTAGTAAATATACAATACATAGTAATGCCATTTTTTATTGTCATTAGTATGATGATTCTATTTTACATGTTACATTACAATAATGATTTGAGAAGCGAAAATAACACTGCAAATAGCTTATATTTCGTACATGCAGTATTTTCAACAATTGCATTTTTAATGTTATTGTTTTTAGCTACTAAATACATTTATTATGATTTTTATGGATATGAGAAAGTGCTTATCTACTTGTTGTTTACCCTAACAACATTAGTCATGTTTAAAGCTATAATCGTTGTCTTTAAGAGCAAAAATAGACATACAAGAATATTAGCACAACAAAAAAAAACAACTACTTTAAACAATCTGCAAAACATCACAAACATCAAAAAAAATAAAGCTATTCTAACACTTGATGATAAAAAAGTTGTTCCTATCTATGAAAATCAGCAATATATTTCAAAAAAAAATGTATGGGAAATCTTCAACGAAGAAAAGCGTTTTGATGCTTCTATCTTTAATGACGTTAAGAAATATAAGTTGTTAAGAATAAGTTATAAGTTAATAAATGAAGATGATAGATTTAAGATTTATAAAATGCTCTTGATGAAATTATTCGTTATTAATAACAAAAGTGCAAAAAAAGTAACCCTGCATAAAATTTACAAAAAATTTGATTACAATATTGAATTAGTGATATTAGAATTAGCAGACTTGTGTATGAACAGGCTAGGATTTAATGTAGCTTTAGGACAGTTTTACGCACATGCAAAACATGACAAAAGATTGTTTGAATTGCTCAATGGAATTGAGTGTGTAGGTAGTGATTTTGTTAGCAGAGAAGGGCTAGTTGTCTATTTGAAATGGATTGATTTTAAGAGTGAGAGGGGTTTGTGATGGAAGTTAAAAGACAAAAATTAGTAGTTAAGCAAGTTAAGGGAATTACTTATATTGAATTGCTTAAAAAAGACAGTATATTGCATTTTTTACACTATTTATCAGTACTAGCATTAAGTTATTACTATGCATTTTACATTCAAAACACAATGCTAACACTACTTGTTTTTATATACGCTTTAACACTAACACTACCGCATTTTTTACATGATGATAGTATCTATTATGATGATGCTTTAGTTGAAAATGTGAAAGAAGAGAAGTTTTTTGTGGGTTTAGGTTTTCATGTTGAGCGTTTATTTAACAATATTAAAAGTAGTGCGAAAGATAAGAATAAACTAAAACCTCTTCTATTAAATGAATCAAAATATAGTACACATCTAGCAATTTTGGGTACTACAGGAAGCGGGAAAACTGTTACTATGCAATATCTTGTAGGTAGTGAAAATGGGAGTGTTATGAGTGCGGGGGGTGGGTTTATTTATATAGATGGAAAAGGAAGTGAAGCTATGTCGCGCACTTGGTACGGATTAGCTATAAGTTATGGACGTGAAAGTGACTTTCATTTAATCAATTTTGCAGATCAAAATAACAGTGAATCTTTTTCATTTTTTGAGATGACAAAAGAACAAGTGAATGAAATTTTTAAATTGATGTTAGAGAGTAATGATGGAAATGAGTGGAAAGATAAAGCTATTTCTTTAATGACATCAGTTATATATTTGTTAATAGATTTAAAAGCTTTAGGGTTAGTTTTTAAATTGGATGAATGTGTTTATATTAACAATTTTAATGATGTACTAACTATTAAAAATAAGCATGTGCTAAATTTTACAATCATCAGCGATTTTTTAACAAATACAGATAGTTTATTTAAATTGTTACAAGTGATGTGTCGTTTGTATGATGATGAACATTTTGTTGATTATGCTGATAGTATTATTAATAAAGATATTTTAGTTAGAGAAGAGAAGAGAGACGTTCATTCTTTGCTAAAAAGCTTTTTAATGAGTGAGACTAATTTGACGTTAGATGAGATATTGCATACGTCTATTTTTAAACTAAAAGAAAATAGCGGGAGTCAAGAATTTGACTACACAATAGGGGTAGCAATCGGAACGTGGTCAAAAGTATTATTAATGTTTAAAAGTGAGTATGGAAAGATTTGTAATAGCAGTACACCCTCGATAAATATAAAAGATATTATTAAACAACACAAGCTACTATATGTAGTATTGCCTGGGACAAAAAGTAGTGAAACTAGAGACATGTTAGCACGTATGATGCTATCACAAATAACAGCAAGCTACGAAGATTTAAAAGTAGCAACACCGCTTGAAGTTCCTTACACAGTAATTTTAGACGAATTCAACAGCTACGGAGCTGGCATGTGTGGGATAGCTAATCTATTCTCACAATCAAGGGAGCAAAAGTTGTGTTTCATCGTGGGAGCACAGAGTAGTTTAGCAAAAATTGATGATGGTAAAAATTTAGAAGGTGGTCAAATACTAGCTAATATAAACACAATAATAACACTAAAATTAACAGACAATGAACTAATTAAAACACTAAATGAACGATACCCAAGGCGTGAATATTTAGAAGATGTTAGTAAATATAGAGCTAGAGTAGCAAGTGAAGGCGAGAGTGGTGGGAGTGTTGAAAGTAGCTATCAAGCTGTTGATAAAGAGTATTTTTTTAGTAACGAATTGAGTGCCTTGGATTCGGGGGAAGCACATGTTTTAGTAGGTAGTAAAGCGTATAAAACTGTGATGAATTATTATGAAGTTGCTATGTATGAACCGCTGGATTATGACAAAAAGATTCAATTTATCAAGAGAATGGATAAGAAAACAGTGTTGCGAGAGTGGGGGATGCTTAAAGAAAGCATGATTAATATGTAGTAAATTTTAGCACATGCTTATTTTTACTAGTTGTCATATGTAAATTATAGTAATTTGTAAATAATATTGAAATTTTAAAGTATTAATTAGTAAAAGAATATTATCCTTTATATATATAAAGGCATGATATGACAACAGTAATACATTTCAACAATGCAAAAATAGATAGTTTAGAAGATGCTTTAGAATATTACAACTCAGATGTAATGAATTGTAGTGAGGGAGTTTGGGAATATTCTAAAGTAGTGCAATCATTGTTAGTAATATTGAGTGCTGAGCAAGATGTTTTTATCAGTAAATTAAATAGTAGTTATTCTGTTAAAGATTTTAATAAATTTAAAACATTAAAAAGTTTAGATATATCACAATTATCTGCATTAGATAGTGTTGTTAGTGAATATATCAGTGTCATGAGTGATGATTGTGATAGTTTAGAAAATTTGTCAAGTTCTGTTTCACGAGCAAGAAATAATATGAAAAATGAAAGTTGGGTAGAGCATAGAAAAGACAGAGAAAAAGATAGACTAGTTAATTCTTCCATAAAAAAATTAACAAATAGTGAAAGCAGGGTACATAAAGCTTGTACTACTTGTTTTAATAAAAATGTTATTTTTAAAAATGATACAGAGCTTTTTGATTGCGTGAGTAGTGAAGCTATCTATTACAGCTGTAACAATAAAACAAGACAAAGAAAACAAAGAAACGTTAGTAAATCTACTATCATTAAGCATTTTGAGACATATATAAAGACAAAGATAGAAATTTTATTGAATGCTTCTAATCTTTACAATAGAGAGAAAATTAGTGATATTTGTGATGATGAACAATTTAAAACTTTAACAAAAAGTGAAATTGCTTACATTGTAAAAAATATGAACATTGCAGAAAAAAAGACGAGAGAGAATAAAAAAATATGCGGTTCAGCACTTTGGTACATAGAAACATTATTAAAACTACAAGAACAATCTACATAAATTAAACAAGTCAATTTTAGCAAACATAACAACATAACAAACAAGTATATACATACATCTAAATAAAAAGGTGTAGGTTATGGAGTATTTAAAAAAGCTAAATGATACTTTTAAAAGTATGACTGTTGATATTAATGCAAAACTATCAACAAAATTTGATTTTATAAAAACACTTGATGATAAATATGGAATAAAGCAATTTGATGAAGAAATGTCATTTTATGTTGCATTTAGTTTAGTGCATCAAAAAATCATGAGTGATGGAATTAAAGCTTATAAAGAGAGTGATGTTTTTGATTTACATGAGCGTGTTGTTGTTGATTTTGAAAAATATGTGGGTGATAGTGAAAGTGTTAAAAATTACGTAGATTGTTTGAAAGAAATGGGTGGTGTTGTTTTAGATTACAAAAGATTAGAAGTGCTTTATAGAGATACTTATGATGACATGTACGAAGGTTTGATTGCTTATAAAAGAGAACAGTTTGATGTACTAGTTACTAATTTAAAAGAAATGGAAATTAGTGTTATTGATGTTATTAATGAAGCAAAAAATGATGACATGAAATATAGTGCATTATTCGGAGGTATGCATCAAGAGATACAATTACAGAATGAAATTGTAGAAGCTAAAGATATTTTGCATAAAGTAAAAGCACAAAAGTCACTATTGGAAATTAACAAAGTTGTTGATTGTTTGCGTGATGATTTTAATGTTGTAGGTGATGTTACTATAAGTAATTTTTTAAATAATAATGACAAGATATACAATATAGATAATGATTTAAAAAATATCGGTAAGACATTTTTTGAAATAGAACATAGTTATCAAGTTTCTAAATTTGATGATATAGAAGCTTCTAATAAGATAAAAACTGCATGTGATGTGTTAGAAAATGACGAGTTAAAAAAAGCTGTTGTCAATTTGGGTGGAGGCTATATAGACAATTATAAACAGGGTGTTTTAGATGTTAAAGAATATGCTAATAAGCATGATATAGATGTTAAAAAGTTAGAAGATAAGAAGCTTGAACAGTACTACATTACTAACAAATTAAAAACAATGACAAAAGATGGGGGAGTTGTTGCTACTTTGAGTGATGCTATGAAAACTATAGATGTTAATGCGTTTTTTGAGCTTATTTTGAAAAAAGCACAAGAGATACATGAACAGTATAAATTAATAAATAGTGAAGCAAAAGAAATGTCTATTGTTAATGAATTAGATAATTTAATTGTTTGTTCTAAAGAGCTTGATAGTAGTAAGTTTATAGATATTATGCTTAAAAATAAAGAACTAAGTAAAAATTTTGATTGTATTCTACATTATGATTATTTTGCAGGTGATAGTGTTGATAAGGAACGTTATCAAGATATATTAAATAAGCAAGTAACATTTGAAATAGAGCATTTTAACAAAGTAACAAATGATGTAGAAGATTATGATGATTTATCCTTGATTGAAAAAATGGAAAATTGTCGAAGCTGGAGTTGTTTAGATGATGCTAGTGCTAATGCTAATGCAAGTGATCTGTTGAAAGAAAGTGACAAGAGAAGAGAAGAGAGTGATTGTAAATCTGTTGATAGAGAAAGCAGTAGAAGTGTAAAGAGTAGAAGATGAATAGTGTACAAAATACTAAAATTGAAGAAGGTATTTTACGTATATTAAATCAGCAAAACGATTTAATATTAAAAGTCGGTGACAACAGCACAAAACTCATGATGATAAGCACACGCTCACAAAATTTTGAACAGATGCTAGAGACTATGACATTATCATTAGAACAGACAGTTACGTTGTTTGCACAAGTTAAAGAGGGTGATAGTGTTGACTTAAAGAAAGTCAGTGCTTTAGAGAGTGAGTTTGTTAACTTAAATAGTCAATTTAAAGCAATTGTGGGGGGTGATGTTGTTACTAGTGATATGCTTGACAGTGTTAAAAAAGACAATTTAAAGCTTTTAAAAATGATAAAAAGCATCAAGCAAAAGCTTGACAATAGCAGTGTTAGCTTTAGTACTATTATTGTCAATAGTTTAATGCTAGTAATAATTATGTCAGCATATCATTTAATCATAAACGCTTAAATATAAACGCTTTAATTAGCGTTTATTTTAGTAATTTGTATATCATCTTCTTTGAAAAATTCACAAATATCAACATCTAAAACTTTTGAAATTTTAGATAAATGCACAATATTAAAATGATGATTTGTTGTACGTCTTTCAGCTTTTCCTACATAGCTAGAATTAGTAAATCCTATTTCTAAACTTAACGTTAATTGTGACATATCATTAACTTTTCTAAACTTCTTAACATTAGCACTTACAACATCTAAAACATGTTTAGAATGAACATCTAAACCCATAATCTCGCTTCACTTAATAATTATGATGAAGTTTAAAGCAATTTGTAGTTTATGACAAAGATATATGTATCTCTTTTGCTTAAGCAGAGACATATATGTCTCCATGTATAATTTTTATAAATAAATCAAGGGAGTTTTTATGGAAGCAGGTGAAACTATAGTTATAGTTATTTTAGGTTTAATTTTTGTAAATGTCGGAGTGGGCATGTATGCAAAGAGAAAGGGAAGAAGTTTTTGGGTGTTTTTTATTTTATCATTCATTTTATCGCCCTTGGTGATGTTTTTAATAGCACTGATTGTTAAAAATGAAAGAAAAGCACAAAAGAGACATGACGAGATGATAAATGTTGCAAAGCAAGGAATTAAAAATGACTAAGTTAATCTTAACAATATGTGTAGCACTTTTATTAAGTGCATGCTGGAATAAAGTTCCTGATGAAATTTTAATAATGAATAAAAATAATGGTATTAACGAATTTAGAACAATGATTGATGATATAGGCGTGAACGATTTAGAAATTGTTGATGGTGGTTTTGATGATAATACTAAAAAGTACAAATACACTGTATTGCCTACGTTCACAATTAAAAATTTTGGACGTAAAAATTTAGTTGTGAAATACAGTGAAGTTTGGGGTGTTAATGAAAATCATGTTGATGAAAATTTACGAGGTGCTATTGCTAAATTAATGCTACTTAAACAATTAAAGAGTAGTTCATTTACAAATATAACAGCTAAATCTATTAATGATGATGTTAAAAAATTTAATAAGTATTTTAGAGATTTTAAAGAAAAAGGTGGGAGTTTTAATTTGCATATTTTAGCTAAAGAATTTCTAAAAATAGGTGACAAAATAAAAGCGTATCCTGTGAAAAATCATGGCTATCAAGAGAATTGGTTGATAGATTTGAATGCTGATTTAAAAAGATATGGATATCAAATCAAGTAAAAAACAAAAGGAAAAAAATGTTTAAAAAAATAGCAATCGTGTTAAGTGTAATAATATTAGTAGCAATTACAACATATATAGTATTAACTAAATATACTTTGTATTTAGATGATCAAGAATCGCTTACACAAAAAGGAATTGATATTGCAAAAAAATGTGATGAAGGCGAGTTAGATATGGAAGGTTGTGCTAAAGAATTAGACAAATTGTTTTTAAAATCAAAAGAATTAAAACAAAATGGACAACAGAAAAAATAAAAAAACGTTATTATAAATAACAACAACTGCAAAAGAGACTGCTAATTTTTAGCAGTTTCATCTACTATTCAACTACTAAAAAATTACCTTTTGTAAAAAGTAAAAAGTAAAAAAACAAGCTAAGCATCTATGTTGCATTAGTTAAGTATAATTAAGTTAATAATAAATTATTAATAAGTTATAACTTGTTAATTGGAGTGTGTATGAAGATTATATTAGTAGCAAATTTCAAGGGTGGTGTTGGTAAAAGTACTATTTCAAATCTATTACAAGAACGTTTATCTAATAGTGTGATATTAGCTTTAGATATTTATCAAGATGTTGAAATAACTAACATTGTTAATGATGATGGTGTTTGTAATACTAAACTTTTAAAGAAAGGTTTTGAGATTGATTTGCAAGAATATGTTGATTTAGGTGTTGAGCATATTATTATAGATATGCCAGGCTACATGGATGAGCGTGTGCTTAAGATTATGCGATATGTTGATTTGATAGTGTTGCCCATGACTTTAGGTTTTAGAAGCACTAATACGACTGCTTTAACAATAGAAGAACTACACAAGCATAATAATACATGTAAAAAATTAGCAGTTGTTAATATGCATAAAAGTGATAAAGAGTATGAAGAATGTCGTGATGAGTTAGAAGCTTTGCTTGATGGACGTATTGAAGTGCTGTATACGCAAATTAGACTAAGTAAAGCTATTAAAACGATAGAAAAAAGACAAGTCGGGATTAATGTTTTAGTTAGTGAAGTGGGTGGTCATGTGTACAAACCCATTTTAAAAAAGTTTGAGAATTTAGCATCTATGGTTAAAAAATTGATAGGAGAATAGTAATGGCATTTTTGGGTAATAGTAATATAGCAAAAGCTAATGCAAGACGTAAAGAGTTAGAAACGCATTTAGAAAGTGATGTACAAAGTAATAAAAAAGATGAACGTAAGAAGTTAAAAGATGAATTGCGTAAAGAGTTAGAGCTAGAGTTTAAAGTGAAAAAAGGTGAAGGGTTACGTAAGCCTATTTCTATAACTTTATTAGATAGTGAAAGAGATTTATTGAAAAAGAAAGCAAAAGCTTGTGATATGTCATTTAGTGCATATGTAGTTAGTTTATTAGATAGTGCAGGAGCGTTTAAATGATAGAGTTTATTACGTTTAGAATACAAACAACTGCATTATAGATTCTAAAGGCATTCTATCACTATACTAATTAATAGAAAACTAACAGTATTTAATCTAACTAGAATCAGTCTTATTAAAACATGACTGCATATTTAATTAATATGCAATCGTTTAAATAGTGAGCTTTTCATTTCAATGAAAGATACACTTAGAACTACAAATAAACTACAAAACTCCCTTGATTTATATTGTTGAAAGCATGATTAGAGAGTAATTTATTTAACAAACAATTTGACATAGCATATACGTATATAACTACATCTAAATAAAAGGGTGTAGTTATGAGAGTTTTTTTTCTATTGATATTTGCATTAAATATAGTACATGCAAACATATCAAAAACGATGGTTACAAATAGTCCATTAATTTTATTTGCAACAAGTGACGGTGCTTATATTAAGAATATGGGTGGGGTTTCTATTATTAATGATAAAGTTTATGGATACGCAGACAAAAACGTAACTTTAACATCATATAATTCAAAATTATTGAACAGTAATTTTAAGTACGACAACAACAATCAAAATAACTTAACGTTTGTTTGTGTTAAAGAAGATGGTACTAATTTACAAGATGTTAGTTTGCTTATAAGTAACAACATATTAAATGATGTAGTTATTGATAGTTTATTTACGTTGAGTGATTTTAATAGTTTGTACAAAGACGAAGCAGTTTATTTTTATATAGTTGCTGATGAATTGTTGTATAAAGTTACAAGTGATGCATTTGATGTACAAAATAATAAAGTTGTTGTGAAACAAGTTGCTTATTTACAACATAGAGATGAATATATACGTAGCTTTTATCAATATGAAAATGAAAGCACTTATAGCAGTCAAAAACTATATGAAAAAATTGATACAACAAGTTTTAGACATATTACAAATTTCACTAACATAAATAGTGAGAGTAATTTTACTGTGAGAGCTTTAGAAGATTTGAGTGTTGATTATGTAAACAATACAAAATACAACTATGAATTAGCAGAAAAAATAAGTGATAAAAGTAGTCTTGTTAATAATGATGCAACATTAATAACGTACATATATAAGCTGTTAGAGCAGACTAAGTACTATCATAGTTCATTAGTAGATGAAGATATTAAAGATGTAATTAGAAGTGCACATTACAACTACAACGACTATCAAATACAGCAAATGTATTTTAATGATTTTTACGAAGAGTCAAAAGCTCCCTTATCTATAAATTGCACTAAATCAATAACTTATAGCACGTATTTAAACAATAAACAAAGCTATTTTGAATCAATAATTTTAGAACTAAAAACGCTATACAATTTTGATATTACTGTTCTTGAGATTGATGAGTTTTTTAATCAATTTATAGACAGCACTTATCTTCAAGTAAAGTTTAGTAAATTAGAAGAGATTAATACATACATTTTTGGAGATTATCATACTTTGTTAATAGATGGTGGATTTGAGTGGAGTTGTTTAAAACAAGATACAGATAACGTATATGTTGAAGGTATTGATAGTGTTGATAAGTTTGATAGTTTTTATGTTTTAGATAAAGGTGTTTTAAAAGTTCTACAAAATAATTATACATTATTGATAAAAGAGAATGAAAGAACAGGTATTCCTATAATTTTTAATAAGCTTGAATTTAAATATAAAGCTATTAAAGACAATAATAAAAAATTTATCGGGAGTGTTGTTGAGTTTGATTTTATTGAAATTATCAGAAGCTATAAATTAACTAAAAAAATAAGTATACACATGCTTATAGTGAAAGATGATGGTAATTTATACATATCGAAACAAAATTTAATGAATGAGCAGAATAAAAAATATAATAGAACATATTTAGATTTTGAAAAAGTCAACACAGGCAATATTAGCAAGACAAAAGGCAATCTAAAATTTAAAAAAATTGCGTTTGATGGATTAGATATGCTATTTACAAGTATTGACAATAGTGTATATAAAACAGTCGGGTTTGAGGGTTTTAATGAAGAAGTTTATGATAATCCGATAACTGAAATAGGTCGTAAATTTTGGGGATATGTTAAAAGTAATGTTGTTAGTAGAGTTGGGTTATTCTTAAATAAAGAATCTTCTAAAACTTGCTTTACTGTAAAAAACGACAATAGCATTAATTACAATTTGTACAATAGCTATTACATGCATAATATTGAAGTTGTGAATGCATTTTATCTACAAAAAGGCAGTCTATTTGTTGCTGATGAAAACAATGATAGTCTTATTTTAGAAGATGTTGTTGATATACAAGCTAGTTTCAATAAGACAAGATTATATGCACTAACAAACAATAATAAATTATACATATATGATAATAATATTAAGTTGTTAAGTGTTGTTGATAGTGTTATTAGTCTAGAAGATATATACAATTTTAATTTAGCTAGTTTTGATAGCTTTTTAGAAGATACAAATATTTATCTAGACATTATTACTAAAAACAGTGATGGAAGTTATAGTAGTTATGTTTTTGTAGATAGTGTTGTTAGAGTTGATGATATTACTACTGTATATGAAGCATTTTTGAGTGATACAAAGATAAGTTACGGAGAAGAAGATGTTGTTGATGCTACAAAGAGTTTGAAAGCTTTTAATAGTAGTGATGTCGTTAAAAATATAGCTATAAAATATCTAGGATTTGATACAAACATCACTTTGACAAATGATGGTCAAGTTTTTGGTCGTGGGTATTTTAACAAGCTAATAAGTAATGGAAATAACAATAATTATTTTGATTACACAAATGTTAATCTTAATTTAGTTGATGCACTAAATAATAAATTAACAAACATAATAGACATTGTATACGATAACGTAAACAACATAATATATGCACTTAAAAGTGATGGAATCGTTTATCAGATAGGACATGATTTTAGCTATAAAGCTAGAGAGTTAGAAGTGCCCATTTTAAATAATCTTAAAATCAATGTTGATAAAGAAGATATTGTTGAGAATCTAGATTTTACAAGTTGTCTAAATGAAAATAAACCCTATTATATTTTAGATATTAAAAGTGATGATGACATAGATTTGTATGTCGGTTTAAATGCATTTAGTAGTAGCTTGGATAATGATATTAGAGTGCATTTTAAAACAATGCGTAATGCAAATAATCAACTTTTGGGTGAATTAATTGTTAGTGATAGCGTTTTTGGTAAAACGCTATTAATCGCTAGTATACAAAACAATAAAATGATAATGGGACGATATAGCATGGATATTGTTGAAATGTTACAAAAAGCTGTTGACAGTAATAATGCTAGAGACTTGATGAAAGATGATAGTATAGCTACATTAGTGATTAAAGAGAGATTGTTTACAGTGACAAGGTCAGGACGTAATCATGTATCACTTAAGCATAAAACAAGTAATGGTCGTCAAATTGTTATAACTTTTAACATTAGTGAATCAGGAATTGTGTATTTTTCTAGAGGGTACATTATTGAGACATTTATTAGAACAGATGACATTACGTGCAAGTTTTAGCACTTTAGTATTTTTAAAATGAGGAAGAGCATAAATTAAATATATATTAATAATTTTAACAATAATAGCAACTCTACAAGCAAAACACCTACACAAAGAAAAGTACTATCAAAAGATTTTTTGTCAAAAATTTGATGGTGTTTTAGAGTATGTATTAGATGATAAAACAAGAGTTGATTGTTTAACAAGTAATTATGCAGTAGAAGTTGATTTTGCTGAAAAATGGGGTGAATCTGTAGGTCAGTCGCTTTATTATGCAATCAAGACTAATAAGAAAGCGGGAGTGCTTTTGATTATGGAAGATAAGCGTAAAAGCATTAAGTATTTAAAGCGATTAAAGACAGTTGCGAAAAAACATGCTATTGCAATTTGGACAATCGATAAAGACAATACAATTGCCCAAATAATTTTTTAAAATTTTTACAAATTAAGCATACATAACAGCATGTATATATATATATACGTTAAATAAAAGGGATAGATAATGCTTTATTCATTAGTTGAAAGATATGGTGTAATTGAAGCTAAATGCAAGTTGCATGACATATTAAAGCATGTTAGTTGTTACGAGGGGTGGATTACTGTTTATATGCTGATTGAGAGAGACAAAGAATATCTATTGAATAATCATGTAGATGATGGAATTGATTATTTGCGTGATGTTAGAGTGTTACAGAATAGATATTTTTTAAAAGAACGTAGTAAACATCAAATAAATGGATTTGTAGTTCAATGCACTAAATAGTAATTAGTGTATTGAATCATCCATTATTTATTTTTAAAAGAAAAACACATTAGAACTACTAATATTTAGTACAAAACAATCAAGAAATCGATTAAAAAACATAGAAACAGATAAAACTTATATTTAAAATATAATCATCAAAAAAACAACAATAATCATTATATTTAAAATATAAAAAGGGTATATATTTGCGATTCTATATGTGTCTCATATATAAACCTTATCTCTCTCACATATAACCCTTATACGTCTCACATATAGTCTAAAACTCATCAAAGGCAATGAATAACTAGCTTGAATGGTGTTTTTGGTCACTTATTTTATATTTATATTAACTACCTTTAAAAATTTCTAAATATTTTTATATTTAAAATATAATCTAACAGCAAACAATAGAAAAAACAATAATATCTGCTTTGAAAACAAGTAAATTACATTGATAAACAATCATAAACACATCAAAAATCAATTTAAACAGTTTTTACATAGAAATACTTACTAAACACATTAAAATGACGTAAAACACTAGCTACACGTTAAAATCAATTTATGGATAACTTTGTCAAAATTACACTCATTTACACTCATTCTCATTTTGACACACTCTAAAAATCAAATCATCAAAAAACTTAACGTTTTTATCATTCATTAGATTTATTCGTTAAAAATTTTTATTCAAAAAATTGACTCACTTGTTTTATCGATAACACATCATAAAAATATGAACCTCCCTTAGCAAAGATTCACATGTTTTATCACTTCACATCTATAGCATATTTACTAATTAGTACGTTACGTCAATACAAATACACGCAAATAAAAATCAACAATCTCACAACAACGCAAAGATCAAATGTTATTAACTTATATTAATAACTTAATAACTTATATTCATAACATATAGCGATAAACAAGCAATTCAAGAAGCGATAAACAAGTGAAATGTATAAACAAGTGTCATTTGTTCAGTAATTGATGAAATGGATGAAAATGATTAGTTCATTTTTCAGTAATGTGTTAGGAATGTACTTTAGAAT
>Ga0233443_1001869_pt1 | contig 17247 bp, 18 predicted proteins | sample SI_123_September_2_FD_182784 | JGI IMG/M metagenome (GOLD analysis project Ga0233443, IMG submission 182784) | Seawater microbial communities from Saanich Inlet, British Columbia, Canada - SI_123_September2016_200_MG | ecosystem: Environmental > Aquatic > Marine > Inlet | place: Canada: British... | reverse complement strand
AAAAATCAATTCTAATATCAAGAAAAACAAACATCATAACAATGGATGCTAATATAGAAATCATTCGTTTAAATGGAGATACACGAACAATTATATCTTCAATCGAACCACCCATAAATACAGGTAAAGAGGCTAACAGAAGAAAAACATAATCCACCTCTTGTAAATCAAGATACCAGAGGCCGATAAAAAAACTCATAAATACTGGGACACCTCCAATTCTAGGTGTAGGCTGATGATGAAACTTTTGAACACCAGTCAAATCATCTAAATCTGTTGTCCAGTTTTTGGGAAGAAGAACAATGATCAGAGTTAGGGTTAGTGAAATTAGAATTGATAAAAGCATAAATATTATTATAGTTTAATATGAAACATCTTATAAAGATAACTGGATTTATATTTTTGCAGTATCCTGGACAACTTAGGCACAAAAATAGAGTTTAAACAAATAAAGCCTATTGCGCCTGTCAACAATACTTTCATTAAAATATTTGAAGAATAATCATAAATAATAAGAATATCGCATCTCTCGGTCTACGCCTTAAATGCCAAAAATTTTTTATTAAGAAAAGTCTTTTTAAAGAGATGTCTTGTTCAGAGCTCCCATTCAATAAATTAATTATTTTTTGAACCTCGTTGCGATACCATTTTGTTTTAATTTTATTAAAACGAATTAAATATGCCTTTAAGCCATAATTTATTCCAACTTGATTGTGCTGATGTTGACGATAGCGCATTAAAGGTTTATTGTCTATCTTCCATCTCATACCCTGAGAGCGAAAATAAGCATAAATCATCCAGTCATGCAATTCAACTAAATTAACCTTAGTCCAGTTTTTAATAAGAAATTTTTGAAATTTTTGTGCAGACTGTTGTTTCAATACATAAGTACAGCCTGGGGCAGCTGCTTCAAAAAAATAATCAAACTTCTTTTGAGGAAAGGATTTTTTTACTAACTCCTCTTTTCCATTATTCCAAAAAGCAATCACATTACTAGAGTATCCATCTAAATCATCTTGTTCAATCGTCCTAATTGCATGGTGTAACTTATCACTATCCCAGATATCATCTTGATCTGACAAAGAGATATAATCGAAACGTGAGAAGTCAACATCACGAATCAAGCGAAAGAAGTTTTTTGCTGCACCACCAAAGCGTTCTCCATAAGTTAACACCTCAACGCGAACATCTTTTCTCGCAAGATCTTGGCACCATTCGTATGTCCTATCACTTGACAAGTCGATACTTATAAATATTTTAATAAAAACGCCCTTCTGAGATAAGATAGATACAATTTGCTGCTCGATCCATTCCATCCCATTGTAAGCAGATAATAAAACTACAGCCGATGGTGTCTTATTTATCATTCTATTTTACATGCTCCAACAAATTTTCTGATTGACAATTGAATCCATCTGCTCATGTATCCAGCATTCAACATTATAAGCCGCCAGCAAAACAGCAATCTTAAAAGACTCTTTCATATAAAAATAAGCCAAACAAAATTATTATAATAAAACAATAAAATAAAATTCATTACGACCGAAAAATATATCAAAAAAAACTTGAAAGAACTTAAATTAGATTTATTTAAAAGATAAGCAAATGCTAGAGGAAATATTACGCCGAAATATGCCGAAAATCTTTGTGCGGCTATAAGAATATCGTTAAAGAATAAATAGGTTAATACAGATAAAAATGCAGACCAAATCCAAATTCTGAACTTTTTAAGTTTGATCTCCTTTCGCATCAGCCAATATAATAATAAGGCAAAAAATAAATTCCTGACTATCGGTAGGGCAGTCGAAATACCTCTATTTTCATTATAACTTGACCCGAGATACCCCTTTATCAGTTTAATATCGGGGGCATAGCTTGCTATTAAATCTATATTCATGTAGCCACTAATACCAACAACTCCTGTAAAAACCATTAAGAAAATTAAAATAAGAATATTAGGTTTGAATCGGGATAGAATTGGAGCAGCAATAGCAACCATAGCATAATACTGAAATGACAATGACGCAAATGCAAGTATAATAAGTTGCCAGAGAAGTTTCCTTTGAAGAAAAGCGAGCACTACCAAATGCGAAGCAATGGCTAATCGGAGCACGCCGAGATCACGAGTAACAAAAAAGAAACTAAAATAAGTAAACCAGAGATAACTGAAAGGTACTTTTGATATTTTCGAAATTATGATTAACAATACATAAGATAGTATTGCCATGAAAATTAGAAATCCATTATAACTGAACCCTCCAAGTTGAAGAACATAAGACAATATTTTAAAGCCTGGCTCACCATGAGACTGCCAATATTCTGGATTGGCAAAATCTCCAGATGATGCATGATAAAACATCACCTCATAAGTCCCGACATCTGGGAAATGACTAGGCCGAAAGGCAGCTGCTCCGAATGCAGTAACCGCAATCAATGCTGCGAGAAGATTGCCAATTTTGACGCTCCCAAATCTTGCAAAAAGAGCAGCGCAGGCCGTAACAAAATAAATAAATACAATATATAATGAGTAGTCGTTCATAAAAAAACCGCTATTGTTGGAGGCAAGTCAATCAAAGACAGCCCGTGTTATATTCGTAAACCATCCTCAAGACCATTCAACCTCAGAAGTCGATTACTTCTAGCAGTTTGTAAGCTATTTCTCCAAAACTGCTATCAAGTGCTGCCCTAACATTCGTTGATATCGGATTTTAAAATTGGCAATAATACCGTAGTGGGGAGTAATATGAAATTTTTCATCAGAGAAATAGAAGGTAAAGGTATCTACTGTCATTATATTATTATGAGTCGGATCCTGAAATGCGGCCATATAGGGATAGATCGGCGTCATTTAAAGGAATACACCGCCTTTTTTAAGGACACGATAGCATTCATTCATTAAGAAAATAAAAGGCGTATTTCCATAAGCAGGTAGGTCTGCAAATCTCGGTATGTGTTCCAGTAAGTCATAGGCGGTAAGATAATCTAAAGAGTCAGAGTCAAAAGGAAGCGGTTCAAATCCCAAATTGCATTTAAACACACCCTTTTCATTATCTTCAAACAAATCAACGCCATAACACTTAGCTGATTTGAAGCGGTTACTTGGATTAAGGCCACAACCTAGATCAACTGCGACTGTCGATTCATTATTGGAAAGTGCATATTCATCGTGTACTGATTGCAAGCCCCCTCTAACCCCTTTTAATCTTGGACGGAAAAAATGGAACAAAAAGTAGATAGTGGGGGTTCTCTGCAATAAATCACTTAAAAATCTCTTCATTTCTTGTTCCTATAATTAAAAAATAATAAGCTTCCGCGCAAAAAGACATAATAGCTCACTAATAGTGTATCTATGACCACCAGAAGCTAAACCATGCAGGATATTGTAACCAGCTTATAGGTTACAATATAAATGAGAAATATTTTCAGGTTCTGAAACATGAAATTCACGAGCACGAGTTGGTAAAGTTGCAAAAAAACCCATGACTTTCATTATTAATGAAATCATATTTTTATACCTCTATAAATTTAATGAAAAAATAAAACATATCTATTACATAACTTAACACTATTTTTTTGAGCGCTTAACAGCAAGAGTACAAATTTCCAAAAATCGTGACCCGACTGCTTCAGCTGTGTGGTTTTCAAGAAACCGCTTATGGCCACCTACCCGCACTCTCTCAAATTCAGTTTCAGTTTCATAAAGCGACTTGACTCTATTTACTATTTCTTCAGGGGAGGTAACCACCGAATCGAAATCATCAAGAAATCCATAATGATTATGCGTCACAACAATGGGCGTCCCCATTGCCCAAGAGTCTCCTATGAATCCCCACCCTCCTCGAGTCGCGGGAGAATATGAAAAGAAGCTATCTCGAATCAATTTCAGGCACTCCTCTCGGCTCAATGATACAAAATGTAGTATCGAATCTGGGTAACTAGCCTTCAGTTGTTCAATAACACTTAAGTCCTGCCCTGTACCAACAACACAGAACTCCTTTAGAGGAGTCTTTTGCAAAAGTTGGGGAATGGTGGACAATAACTCGCTCATATTCTTGTGGGAGTCAAACGCTCCGATGAAGATCGCACGATCCCTTACTCTCGTAACCTCCCCTTCAATGTTAGGAATATAAGATGGCCAAGGGACATAATAAAACGGCGTGTTATTAACCTCAGGCTGTTTTGGAGCATCTTCATAATAACAAGAAATAACTGCATCTGAGTTGGCATAAGCCCACCCCCATATTAAGCCGCCCACAAGAATAGCAAGACGATCACCAGTCAGTGGATTTTTGAAAATCTGCAGTAACCTGCCCATACTTCGGTATGGATAATCGGCGTCGAAAGCAAATTCAGTCCGTAAAACAATCGGGATTTTGAATTCACGCTTAATCTCCAAGGCAAGCCTCAGATTACTAATTTCTTCACAAAATATTACATCGGGGCGAAATTCCGATACGAAATTCTTTATCTTTTGCTTATAAGGAAGTCGACGTAAAAACGATTGTTGTTCACGTATTGAATTGAAAATTCTATGAATCACTAAAGAACCATCAACCTCAAACTCAGGATCCTTGTGTAGGCGCCCACCCTTATTTGTGGCCTCTTTATTTGAAATCGCAAGGACATTATTATCGTTGTCCGCGATGTATCTATATGCGTGATAATTATCGTTAAACCTTTTATTTATACCTGGCGTAATAAGTAAGATATTCATAAAACCTTGGTCTCCTTTAGTCGGGAATATAAAATCATATCCTTAGGTTAATTTCCGATTCAAATTCCCTACCTTTTAATACTTTAAAAGTTCGAGAAAAAATCCACCTAAATAAAAACGGATATTTAACGACAAAATACCCAAGCCGTGAAACGATCCGCGCTGAAAAACGCCTATCAAGATGAAAAAAGCTGCGGACAATTTCGTCATATAACACGGTCGGCTTATTGATGCGACCTTCCTCATGCTTCATAAAAGTGAGGGTAAAAATAAAATGATATATCGTCCAAACTCTAGTGAGCTGTTCAAGGCGTTTTTTTAATTTCGCAATTGTTCTGGGCTTTAAAGGCAGACGTAAAAGCATGGTGATCTGATAAATGAAAATTTGATCCCACTTCAAATAAGAGGGGGTGTCATCAGCCTTATTGACGACAATTTGATCTCTGGAGAAAGCGCACTTACCTTCATCTCCTAACGACATAAACAACATCACTAAATGAGGTGCGTATGAAGTTTGGAAAAAATTCGCAAATGACATACTGCCAGCGACTTTATTTATATTATATACAGATGTTGAGAGGAACAGAACAACACCGAAGGTTTCGAATTCTTCAAGGAATTGATCAATTCCCGTTGTTATTATTTCCTGCTTGCGCTTAAAGGAGTCCTCATCCCACGCATAAGTCAAGAAGTGCAGTTCTTGTTGCCTGTCTATATCACTGAGAATTCTGGCAACCGCACCATCAGTAACCTCATCATCGTCGCCCAAGATCCAAAGCCAAGGGTCAGGACATACCTCAAAGCACTTTAAGATGTTGGCAGTCATTCCAACGTTATAACGATTTCTAACCACACTTATATCGATCAGGGGGTTATCCTCCAGCAAGTCCTTTACAGTGTCTTCAACTGGGATGTCTGAGCAATTATCAAATATAATAACTCTACATTCATCGGTCACCTGGGGTAAGAGTTTTTCCAAGTTTTCTTTAAGAATTTCGTTTCTATTATATGTTGGGATCGCGATAGTTAACTTCATAAACAAACCTTAAATTACTCTATGACTTTAAAATCAGCAGTGTATTTATTATATTTTTTCTTATTTTAAACAAACAGTCTCTCACCGCAAAGACTTTTCATTACCATATGTCCAAATACAGTTTGAGCATCTTCACAAAGTTGCATATCATTAGATCGTATCCAAACAGAATTATTAGATACTTGTTTTAATTTACCGCCATCATACCCACTAATCGCCAAAGTGTTGACCTTCATATCATTCGCTACATTTGTCGCCTTAACAACATTCTCAGAATTTCCACTACCACTAAGAGTGATCAATAAATCACCTTCATGTAACAAGTTTTTTACTTGCTCTGAAAATACTTCATCATAAGACAAATCATTTGAATATGCTGTAATCAAACCAATATTATCAGAAAGGCAAATTCCATTAAATTTCAACCCAGTATGGGCGTAAACCATCTTATTCCAGTCAGTAATATAATGCGATGCTGCTACAGCACTACCGCCATTACCACACACAGCAACTCTCTTTTCTTTCTCGATAGTTTCTTTGATTAAACTAATCGCATTTTCAACTTCTTGATGATCGAAATTTTCAATCACCAAATTATGCTGTTTAATATAATTTCCAATAGTAAACTTCATAAGTCTATTCCTTTATTTGGTCTGAAAATACAATTTTACTACCACCATTATCAAAAGAAAAGGGCACTTTCTGCAAATCTTTCATCGCTTTTATAATATCAGTATGCTTTTCTTTTGGTGCAAAAAACATCATAAAACCACCATTACCTGCGCCCAGTAACTTGCCCCCTGTTGCACCTGCCAGCATCCCTTTATTATACCAGCTATCAATTTGGAAATCGCTTATACCTGCCGTCATTTGACGCTTTAATTGCCAATTCTGGTCTAGCAATTCTCCCAAAGACTCAATATTATCATTTTCAAGTAAACTTCTCATGTCATAAGCCAAAGACACCATGTTCGACATCAACTCTCTTTTGTCAGCTCGCCTCATATTATCCGATTGCTTACTTAGCAAAGTAGATGCACTGCGTGTTCGACCCGTATAGAAAACAATGATTGACTCTTCCATTTTTTTGATTGTTTTAGCTTTACAAATGACTGGACTTACTACTACCGAACCATCTTCATTAAACTCAATCAAGTTCAACCCACCAAACGCTGCGGCATATTGATCTTGCTTGCCTATTCTATCGCCACACAAATCAATTTCTATATGACTTGACAATCTACCTAATTCTTCTTTAGATGCATTTTTACCTTTATACGCATATAGTGCGTGTAGTAGCGCAACTGTATAAGAACTTGATGAGCCTAACCCAGAACCTTGAGAAGGGATATCTGATATTGATGTAATTTCAAGTCCTCCTTGAATATCTAACAACTTTAAAGTATTACGAACAATAGGGTGTTTGATTTGTTGAATGCTGCTTTCATTTTCAGTGATTGAGTAGCTCAGTCTAATATCATTATCAAATTTTTGATTAACTGTAACATACATATACTTGTCAACCGATGTCGATAGTACCGCTCCACCCTTTTGCTTATAGTAAGAAGGTAAGTCACTACCACCACCTACAAAGCTCATCCTTAATGGCGTTCTACTGACAATCATATTATCCAATTTCCTTTAATACCAACTTAACTGCCTCACTTAAATCTTTTGCAACAAAGTCTGGAGTTGCTTCATAACTACCATCTTTACCAGCATGCCCAGTATGGACTAAAATACTTTTCATTCCTGCATTTTGTGCAGCAAATATATCTCTAGTGCTATCACCTATAACCCACGATTTTTCTAAAATAATATTCAAATCCTTCTTTGCCTGTATAAACAGGCCAATTTTTGGCTTTCTGCAGTCACAATCAAACTTTAATACTTTAATCTCGCCTTCAAATCCACTATCTGTATGATGAGGACAATAATACAATCGATCAAGATAAGCGCCCTGCCTACCAAGCAATGTGTCCATTTTATTATGAATTACTTTTAGCTCAGACTCTTTTAGCTCACCTCTAGCAATTACCGGTTGATTGGTTACAACAACAGCCAAAATGCCCGCCGCATTGATTTGACAAATTGCTTCGCCCACACCGTCAATAAGTTCAAACTGCTCTTGACTGGATAAATGATTCACTTCTTGATTAATAGTGCCATCTCTGTCCAAAAAAATTGCCATCTTAGGTGTTTGTTTTTTTAATGACTTAACCTTGCCAGAATTAATATCCTTTTCTACTTTAGATAAACGTTCTGGTGTACCCATATCTTTAATATATTCTGTAGATATATATCCATATAGTTTCTTTTTAGATTCCAACATTAGTGGGAACAACTCTTTCGCAATATCAGGCCTGTCAGATACAAAATCAATACCTTGTAATGCATCCTTATTAAATATATAAACAGCGGCATTTACTAAATTTTGACGCCATTGACTATCGTGTGGATATGGATGAATTTTTTGCACCTGAAAATCAGAATTAACCTCAACCAAATCTGAATCATACGGATGGTCATTAGGATGCAAAAAGATAGAAGCGTCACCCGCTTGGTTTTGATGGAATATCCAAAAAGAACCTAAATCAATATCAAAGAAAGTATCACCATAAACAACTAAAAATTGCTCATCTAATTCGGGTAATGCATCTATTAAGGCACCGGCGGTTCCTCTAGGAGTATCTTCAGCAATGTATTGAATAGTTGCACCGTATTGATCACCATCACCAAAGTAATCTTCAATAACTTCTTTCTTATAAGAAATCAATAATTTAATATCAGTGATGCCGTACTCAACACACTGCTCAATTAAGTGTTGCAGTAATGGCTTGCCCAGCACAGGAACCATAGGCTTAGGTAAATTACCAGAAACCTCTTTGAGTCTTGTGCCTTTGCCGCCAGCAAGGATAACTACTTGCTTCATCTACGCATCTTCTTGTGATGCAATTTCACTCACTGCTCTTTGTACAGCCTCCAATGAAGACATCTTTGGAGACCAGCCCAAATCTTTTAACTTATCAACTGAGTAGTAAAAACGAGGAACATCACCAACCCAGCCCCTATCAGTTTTCTGATAGTTGATTTTTGCATCTGGAGAAATTACTTTAGTTGTTTCTTCTGCAATCTGTTTAACAAACACGCCATCATCCATTGCACCAATATTGTAATAGTTCATACCATTATCAGTATTACTATTGATAAACAGCATTGCCTCTACTAGTTCGCTCACATGCAAATAGGTCTTTTGTTGAGTGCCATTGCCCAGCACTTCCAATGTAGACATATCTTTTTTCAGTTTCTTGATAAAGTCTAAGATAACACCATGCGTTGCAGGCACGCCCACAACATTTGGAAATCTGTAAATACACACCTTATCTAAAAAGGACTCTAAAGAAGCACTAATTAACGCCTCAGATGACAATTTCATCGCACCATAATTAGAAATTGGCATTAACGGCCCGATATCTTCATGCAGTCTATTTTTATTAAAACCATACACAGCAGAACTTGAAGCAAAATAAAGCCTTTTACAATCTATTTCCCTCATGATCTTCAAAGTTGATACTGTTGACATAAAGGTATCATCTAAATCAACATTCATATCCTCTACACCTGCAGGAATATCGGAGTTAGCTGCAAGATGCCAGACCTCGTATATCTGCTTGCCTTGTAGAACTTCCAATACTTGTTTAGTATTATTAATATCTATTTGATGAAACTCAACCTTGGTGGTATCAATATAGTCGACAGAGCCTAATGACAGCTTATCAATGACAATAATATCTGCATTGTCTTGCAACATTTCTTTGACTAAAACACTACCAATAAAACCCGCACCACCTATTATTAATATTTTCATAATTTTAAATCACCAGTTTAATTGTTATATATTGCCCTTAAAAGGATCGCCCCTGTCATTGCTTCGATATTCTACATTTGGTAAATATGTGGCTATTTTTTCGCATTTCTCATTAGTCAACAACCTCTTTGTAAGGATTGATCCTATAAACCCAGCGCCACCGGCAATAAAGTATTTCATTTAAACAGTCCTCGAAATTTTCTAAATTCATGTCGAATTCTGCGAAGTGCGGGATGGTTAGCAAAAACTCCAATAAGATACATCAGGTTACCGGTTAACAAGAATTCTGTAAACATAAAACCGGAAATATTGCAGTAGGCCTTTCTAGCATGTTTTAAATTTGTAAGTTGATTATCATGACGTCTGTAACTAAATAAGCAATCAGGCAGATTTTTAAACAAACTATTGCTATCTCTTGCAATCCGAAGATAAAGCTCATGGTCTTCAGATGTGTTCCCGTACATGTAACCTTTATTTAAATTTAGAGTTTCAGCACGGAATATCATTGCTGGATGGCAAAGAGGCATGCGATATTTTAGTGCTTTTCTTATTTCAGAATCATTTTCGTAAAATTTAAATGTTTGATTGTGCCGAACTCCATCTTGGTCAATTATCTCCACACGGCAACCCACAGCGACATATTTTTGATTCTGCTCAAGAAACTGTATCTGTTTTTCAAAACGCAATGGTTGAGATATGTCATCACCATCCATTCGCGCTATATATTTCGAGTTTGATAGATTTAGACCATAATTCAAAGCAAATGTAATGCCGTTCAATTCTAATTGATGAACCACAAAACGCGAATCATTTGATATTAATGCGTGAAGTTCAACAGCCTCCCTTTTAGTCAGCTTTGAGGTCAATATATGACATGTATAATTTTCAAAAGTTTGAAGCTTTAAAGACTCTATCGCCATTGGAAGAAATCGATCTACGCCTGCAATAGGCATTAAAATTGAAAGTATCGGAGTCATATTAAACCTTAGTGAAAAAACTTAGAGAAAAATTCCACATTTCTTCTAAATGTAATTGGTAGTATTTAAATAAGGAGGCAAGTGACTTTTAATCAAGAAGCAATATCTTACAGTTTTCTTTTTTGCACTCGATAGGAAAGATCTTTACCCCTCTAGGTCTAAGGATCTTTATAAAAAAATCAACAACTTTTATCAATTGAAATCTCTTTGTTTATTTCTTTTAGATAAACATGCATCGAAGACTGCAAATGTAATGTATTTTACTTTGAGAAATTTATTTTCTTCAAACAAAAGTACCGTTACTAGTCTTCTAATTAAAAGGTAATATAATTCATTGAGCGACCATTTCATATCCTTCCGTAACTGCTCGCGAATAAGAGTCAAGCCATTTCTTGTCCAATAGTAGTGTCGTATAGGTGGGTAATTAGTCACCATCGGTCTATTAAACAGAAAATTGTACAGTTTACTGGGCTTATAATACCCGAGCGGGTGCTTCATGCCTAACCGAGGTGAAATAATGACCCTGTGCCCTCTCTCCCTTAGCCTTAGGCAGTATTCAGTGTCCACATAGTCAATAAAAAAGTCATCTCGAAAATTTCCCACATCTTTAAAAATCGGAATTGAAGTCAAGCAACCAGATGTTGGTAGATTCTCTACCTCTGCCCATATTTGATTTTCTTCCTGACTTTGGAAAAGAATTCTATCTGTTGTCCACTCTTGATAGTTTGATCCAATAATTCCTACCTGCTCATTAAATGGACAATCATTATAAGCAGAGATTAAGTTTTGAACCATATTGGGGAAAAGTAAGGTATCTTGATCCAATGTTAAAAACCATGAATAAACCTCACCAAAATCTATCGCATAGCGTGCACCTTGGTTAAGCGCGGTTGCTATCCCTAAATTCTCTTCATTGAGAATCAAATGAACTCCAAGATCTGAAGATATCTTCTTTAACATGTCCAAACAGGCTGGAGAAGAATGGTTATCCACAATGACCACCTTATCAACCTGTCTCGATATACTCTCAACCCGTTTGGGTAAGTCCATATCTGGGTGATAAGTTACAACAACTGCACAAATATTATGCATTGCTGGCTTCTGCCTTTTTTGATGCTCCATTTCGACATCTGTAATTTGACTCATTCTCATTGGTCCTTGCAACTAATTATCTACACCTTAAACATAATGAATTCTGATTTTAAACTTACTTACCTTTAGAAATTAAAGTTACTTTAGCATTGATGTAATTATGCACAACCAAACGCTCATCCGAACTAAGCATTTTAAACCAGGCAACTAAAACAAAAGCAAGAATTGTCATTAACAGGAAAAGGCTTTTTAAAGTCATATCTGCTGGCAAGGCTGCAGAAACTAGAAGGAAAAAGATTACACCAATGGCAAATGAAATGACCTTTATGTTTAATAGGTTAATATTTAACAATCTCTGCGCCATGCCATAGAGAATCAGTGCGTCCACCGCTAAACGCAGCGCCCAGGCAAAAGCCGCACCTTCGATGCCGTAATTGCTTGTCAGCCACCAAATGGCAAGCAGATAAAAAGGAAATTCGATAAAGTGCAACTTGGCAGTAAGGTCTGACCGCCCGCCAGCCTGAACCAATGCATAAGGTATATAAGTTATACTATTGAATAACGCTCCTATCGCCAGTAATTGCAAAACACTAGTACTGTTTTGAGCGAACTCACTTCCCAGCCAGAGCTCAAGCCCCTCGTAAGCTAAGGTTATCACGACCAAAATGACCGGGAACATGGCAATAAAAGTGTATTTTACTCCTCTGAAAAACATCATTGTAGTATGGTTACGATCATGCTCAAAACTATGACTAAACGCAGGGAACAAAACTCCGACTAAAGCTCCCGGAATAATCATTAATCTATTTAAAACTTCATAGGGTGTAGTGTAGTAGGCCACAGCTGAAAGGGAGATTATGCCGCTGATCAAAAAGCGATCCAAATAAAGCATGGTCGGGCCAACAATATTACTCACTGTCATCCAACCGCCCGTACTTATCAAAGGTCTCAGCAGCGTTCTCTGCGGTGCTATATCGTTCCGTAGTGAGGGGATGACTCGAAAACAAATCAACAGATAGGCTAGCCACTCAACTATTCGAACTACTAATAAAGCAGCAACTATGTGAAAAATATTTTGTGAAAACGGCAATACCAACAAAGGACTTAAGAATGTCAACATCCCAACAGGAGTGCGAATAATGCTTATGACAGCAAAACGCTGGTAGGCTTCTAGGACGCCCCGAAGAGATGTAGCGCTTATAACAATTGGAATAGATACCGCTAGCAGGTATAAAACATTTAAAGTTTCAGTTTGCATTTCTGGAGGTATTTGGAGTACCTCCCTAGCAAGATAGGGGGAAATTGCACTCACAAGCAGTGTACCCACCAAACCCATTAATAATACAAAGAAAAGGGCAGTCCAGACCAATGCAGGAATTTCTTGCACATTCCCTGCTCCTAACCTCTCGGACACCATCTTAGTCAGCGCCCGACCAACGCCAAAATCAAACAGACTGTAATAACCGGTCACCATCCACACAAGCGTTAAAACACCAAAGCGCTCCACGCCCATACCGTTGATAAGCAGCGGGATGGAAAAAATGGCAACCAACAACGGTATAACTTGACTTAAAAGGAAATAAAACGTATTATTTACCAATAAACTTCCCTTTGTGATATTCTTATTATCTTGGGACATCAGGAAGCCATGCGTTTAAGTTTAAGGATGAACGCTCATAAATTCTCGAAGAAGTCATGCTGAGCCACCATATAAAGTTTTAACGGAGTTATATTTTCGGGACATAGCGCATAACCTCATTTTTTCGATAGGGGATTTTTCCGGGTAATAATTGACCCTTTGCCTCAAAAATATTCCATAAATTTTCAGCAAACTCTATAAGAGACTTAGGCTTACCCGTCCCTATATTTTGAATAATTGGTTTGCCTGGTTCTATAGATAACTTGGTAGCATGCTCTAAGAATTTTTCTGCTGCCAATTCTACAGGGGTAAAGTCTCTGATTTGTTGCCCCAAGGTCATAGGAAAATCTTTACCTTCTAAAGCTGCTTTCTTAATAGCCGGCCAAAACCGACTTGGGCCTTCACCTTCACCATAAATATGGAATGGTCTCAGCACCGAAACCTCCATATTATTTTCTCGAGCATATGCCATTGCAGCAACCGTAGCGGCCGCTTTAGATGCACCATATGCATTTACCGGTTCCAAAGGTGCATCGCATGGTATGTTTTCATATCGCTCTGCTGATCTTCCGTACTCAGAACAACTACCTGCGATTATTAGTCTTTTTATACCCACATGGTGCGCTTGTTTCCATAAATTTAGACTGGCGTCAACATTCCACCGGAAAGATTCTTGCCATGAATCATATTTTGGATTGACTCCATAAGCCGCTAAATGAATTACTACGTCACAACCATCTAATGCTTGTTTTAGATCATCTTCTAAAGATCCTTCCACCCAAATTGGCTGTTTGAGAATTTTTATTTTTTCAACATGGTTGGGTAAGCGGAATCCTACTACTTCGTGGCCATCAACCAGGGCTTTCTTTACAAGATGACTCCCAATGAAACCGTTACTTCCTGTAATAAATATCTTCACAATAATTACTCCTGTCACATCTAAAATTAGTTAACATGGTCTATTATGTTTTATAAGTACTGCCATAACTGTCTAGCACATTCATAAATTCAGTTATTTCATTAAAGGAAGTGGCTTGCATATCTTCACCTGATAACCAGGCGCGATGCCAACTAACAATATGATTGAGTGTTTCATCTAGAGACCAGGTTGGCTTCCAACCAAGTCTTAACTCAGCCTTTGTAATATCCAGCTTTAAAAAACCTGCCTCATGTGGATTAGAATTTTGATCAAGTTCCCAGCTGGAATTTGGCCATTTTGTAATCATTTTATCTAGGATCCAGTCTACCGGCTTTACATCTTGTTCATTTGGGCCAAAATTCCAACCCTCTGCATATTCTTTTTGATCTTCATAAAGCTTTTGTGCCAAAATTAAATAGCCTGATAATGGCTCCAAAACATGTTGCCACGGTCGGGTCGCTTTAGGATTGCGAATCACAACGGGTTCGTTCTTTTCAAAGGATCTTAAGATATCTGGAATTAATCTATCGTCTGCCCAATCACCACCACCAATTACGTTGCCCGCTCTTACTGAAGCAAGACCTATGCCTTGTCCTTGTAAAAAAGATCGCCTATAAGACGAGGCAACTAACTCTGCACAGCCTTTGCTACTACTATAAGGATCGTAACCACCCATAGGGTCACTCTCTTTATAGCCTTCAGATCGCTCATCATTCTCATAACACTTATCTGTTGTAATATTTACGATGGCTTTAAGGTTAGGGCAGCTTCTCGCCACTTCTAACACTTTAGCAGTACCAATTACATTGACTTCATAAGTCTCAATTGGCGCATCATAAGAATACCTTACTAATGGTTGTGCCGCCATATGAATCAAGACATCAGGATTAAACTTTGTCATACTCTCATGTAGAACATCTTGATCTCTAATGTCTCCAATATGTGAATCAATGATCGAATCAACTTTTGCCTCATTAAATAAAGAGGGCGATGTTGGCGGGTTAAGAGCATACCCTTTTACATTTGCACCCAATAAAGCCAGCCACATTGAAAGCCAACTTCCTTTGAATCCAGTATGACCAGTTAGAAAAACACGCTTACCTTGCCAAAATTCTCGATCAATCATTGCATATTACCAAGATTTCCATGGTGCATTACCTTCATCCCAAAGCTCTTGCAAATACACCTTGTCGCGCAATGTATCCATAGGCTGCCAGAAACCCTCATGTGTAAATGCCATTAGATTGCCATCCGTTGCCAAACCTCTTAATGGCCCTTGCTCCCAGGTACAATCATCGCCAGAAATTCGTTCCAAAACCTTCGGAGAAAGCACAAAAAATCCACCATTAATCAAGGCACCATCGCCTTTAGGCTTTTCTGTAAATTGCCTTACTTGGCCATCTTTTATATCTAGTGCGCCGAATCTTCCTGGTGGATATACAGCTGTAAGTGTTGCGTCTTTGCCGTGCTCTTTATGGAATGCTATCAGGTCTGAAATATCAACGTCTGATAGACCATCACCATAAGTAAAGCAAAATGCTTCCTCTCCCTTAACATATTCCGACACTCTGCCCAGTCTTCCACCTGTCATAGAGTCATCACCTGTATCTACCAAAGTAATAGTCCAAGGCTCCGCTCTCTTTTCATGAGCTATCATGGAATTATTTTTCATACTAAAGGTCACATCAGACTGATGGAGAAAATAATTAGCAAAATATTCCTTAATAACATAGCCTTTATAGCCACAGCATATTACAAAATCGTTAATCCCATATTTGGAATACATTTTCATAATATGCCATAAAATTGGCTTGCCGCCAATTTCTACCATGGGTTTTGGCTTTACACTTGTCTCTTCACTGAGGCGCGTACCTAAGCCACCTGCTAATATTACTGCTTTCATTGTTTATCCTCTATGTTTTTGATACAGGCCTGAATAGACTCGGTCCAATCAGGAGTATTCACACCAAACGTTTCAGTTATTTTATCTTTACCCATCAGTGTATTTTTCGGTCTTTTAGCGGGTGTTGGATATTGATCTGTCGTGATAGGGTTGATGACACATGGAATGCTCTCCAATTCAAAAATTTCTTTAGCAAATTCATACCAACTTATCTCACCCGCATTTGAATAATGATAGACTTGTGTTTCCTGTCCTACCTCTTTAAATGCTTTATTTTGCATAGTATCTAAAATTGCATTTGCCAAATCAGTTGCATAAGTTGGCGAACCTATTTGGTCACTTACTATACTTAACTCATCTCGCTCTTTACCTAATCTTAGCATGGTTTTAACAAAGTTATTACCGTACTCAGAATACACCCAACTGGTTCTAATGATAATAGCATCAGTTGGCATGGTTTCTTGTAGTGCTTTTTCTCCAGCTAACTTAGTTCTTCCATAAATGTTAATAGGATTAGTGGCATCTGCTTCTGTGTAAGGCTTGTCACTTTCTCCATCAAAAACATAGTCGGTAGAGATGTGTATTAATTTGGCTTGTTGCGTTTTAGCAACCTCAGCTAGCTGTTTAACCGCTAAGTGATTAACCTGATTAGCAAGCTCTAGCTCTTCTTCAGCCTTGTCTACTGCTGTATAAGCGGCACAGTTAATAATAATATCAAACTTATCGCTACTATCAAAGTAGTGACCAATATTACTTTCACTGTTTAAGTCTAACTCCTCTCTACCAACAAAGACAAAGTTATGAGAGTTTAAGTTATTGTTTGTTTCAACTTCAGAATTAACAACCTTGTTAATAGATTTTCCTAGTTGGCCATTTTTACCAGTAACAAGTATTCTCATAGTTCTGGGCTATTCAAATAAATCTTTAGCATTCGCCAAAGTTGGATGGGCTTTGTCTTTCTCTGAGAGTTGCAGTATTTCTAGTGGTAATTGCCAATCAATGGCTAAATCTTTATCATCAAACGCAATGCCTCGATCATGTTGGGGTGCATAATAATTATCTACTTTATAAGCAAAAGTTGCATTATCACTAAGCACAA
>Ga0233443_1001860_pt1 | contig 17317 bp, 18 predicted proteins | sample SI_123_September_2_FD_182784 | JGI IMG/M metagenome (GOLD analysis project Ga0233443, IMG submission 182784) | Seawater microbial communities from Saanich Inlet, British Columbia, Canada - SI_123_September2016_200_MG | ecosystem: Environmental > Aquatic > Marine > Inlet | place: Canada: British... | reverse complement strand
ATGATCCGGAGATCAGGGAGATCAGTCTGCAATGTGGGGCAGAAGTTCCTTTTCTCAGGCCTGTGGAGTATGCCCAGGATTTATCCGGTGATTATGATGTCATTGAACATTTTATAAACTGGTTGAAAGAAACGGAGGATGTGGTTCCTGAAATGATAAGCTACCTCAGACCTGATTTTCCGTTTCGTAAAGCTTCCGTTATGGATAAGGCAATTCGCATGTATAATGAGAATGCATCAACGGATGGACTTAGATCCATACATCTCTCCACGGAGATCCCATTTAAAAAATGGCTTGTCGAGGATGATAAACTGAAAGAGGTTACCACATATAATGGTATCAAAATGCCTCAAAATCAACCAAGACAGTTGTTCCCGGAAACCTATTATCCCAACGGGTATATTGATATTATTGATCCGGTTGTTGTGTTGGAAAATAAGACACTTAATGGTGATTTGATGATCCCGTTTGAGGTTTCTGCAGAGATTGGAAATTCTGGTGTTCATTCTAAGGATGATTTGAAGTCTGCACGTGAGGTGCTAAGAAATTTCGATTTCACTTAATATTTTATTAATGGAAAGGAAAATCCAATTATCTGAACTATCATTTGTCCCCATGGTCAGAAATGACATTGGGCTGTGTCTGGATATAATTGATGATGCTTTCGGCAGAAATGTAGAGGGAAGTGGCAAGTCGTTTGAAAATAAACACATTGATGAACCACCCTGGTCCTGGTTTGGAGAGGAAAATGTATTCTTCTACATGCTGAGATCAAACAATGATTTGCTGGGATATGTGGTTTGGAGGCAGAGAGGTATGGTTTCACATCTTCACTCATTTCTAATATCTTCCAGGTTTCAAAGAATGGGTCTGGGTAAGAAGATGCTGGAGACGTACCATGAGGAATCATTACGATTAAAGAAAACAATAGTTCTTTTTACATTACATACTTACGAAGAGACCAAATACAACCATTTGTTTTACGAGATGTATGGTTACCAGCAATACAAAAAGAATGATGAGTTGGTGACTAAAAACCTCAATCCGTGGATTGAAAACTGTAGAATCCATAACGATTGGCCATTAACAAATAAAAAGTTGTTGTTTTATAAATCAGTTTAAATTTATGAATATTTACTCGATTATACCTGCTCGCGGTGGTTCAAAAGGTGTCCCCGGTAAGAATATCCGGGAATTAAATGGTGAACCATTGCTTGCGTATTCAATAAGGGCTTCCTTGTTATCAAAGCACATCAGCCGTACCATTATATCCACCGATTCGGAAGAAATTGCAGAGATAGCCAAGAAATATAATGCGGAAGTTCCGTTTATCAGACCCGCTGAGTATTCTGGTGATAAATCTACTGACTTTGAGTTCTTTGATCATGCAATCTCCTGGTTTAAACAGAACGAAGAGAGCGTTCCTGATCTGTTTATCCATTTGAGACCAACTACACCACTCCGGGATCCGGATATGATTGACAAAGCCATTGAAAAGGTATTGCAAACCAATGATTTTACTGCCCTGAGGTCAGTTCATGAGATGTCGGAATCTGCATATAAGTGCTTTGAAATCGATTCTGACTATTTGAAGACCGTTGGAACCGGAAGTTTTGAACTGGATGCTGCTAATAATGCGCGACAGATGTTTCCGAATACATATTCAGCAAATGGATATGTCGATATTGTCAAGAGTGATTTCATTATCAGGAATAAAAAAATACACGGCGGACAGGTATTGTCTTTTGTTACAGATCCCGTAATTGAGGTTGATACAATCTTTGATTTTGAGCAGCTGGAGTTTCAAATCAGCAGAGATAAATCATTATTTGATAAGTTATTTTAATTTAAAGTTATGGCAGGATACGAATTTAGCAGAGAACCACAGAGAGTAGAATTTGTGGAAACAAAGCACAGGCGAATTCAAACGATGATTCCCAGTCCTGAAACCGAGCAGGTATTAGCTGACCTTGATAAATTTGAATCAAGATCCATGTTAGGGCAATTACCAATAATCTGGGACAAAGCTATAGATTATAATATTTTCGATCCAAGTGGCAATAAATGGATTGATTTTACCTCTACCATTTTTGTTACAAATGTTGGGCATGCCAACAAGAATGTAATAAAGGCACTGCGGGATATCCTGGATCAGAATCTGCTGCATTCCTATGCTTATGCGACCAAAATCAGGGCCAATTATATTAAGGAGCTGGTAAAGTCCACTCCGGAAAATTTCGAAAAAGCATTTCTTTTATCAGCAGGAACGGAAGCAACTGAAGCTGCACTTAAGCTGATGAGAATGAATGGACAGAAGATTGGTAAAAAGAAAGGTGGTATCGTATGCTTTGAAGGCAACTGGCATGGAAGAACACTTGGTGCTCAGATGATGGGTGGAAACGAATCCCAGAAAGGATGGATTGGTTACAGGGATCCGAATATTTATCATATCCCATTTCCATACCCATGGTTGTTAAAAGATCAATTGGGAGAAGAGTTCTTTCAAGACTCAATTGAAGCACTTGAGAAACAAGGAGTTGATCTGGACACAGACATTTGCGGCTTCATGATTGAAACTTTCCAGGGATGGGGAGCTGTTTTTTATCCTAAAGATTATATCCGGGCAATAGAAAAGTTTGCCAGAAAAAGAGGCATTCTCCTGTCATTTGATGAAATGCAAAGTGGTTTTGCCAGGACAGGAAAGATGTTTGGCTATGAGCATTATGGTGTAACGGCCGACCTGCTGTGTCTGGGTAAGGGAATCAGTAATGGTATGCCATTGTCAGCAGTTGTTGGAAAGTCTGAGGTTATGGATCTACCTGGTGTAGGAGAGATGAGTAGTACTCACTCGTCAAATCCGGTTGCCTGCGCAGCAGGATTGGCAACATTGCAGGAAATTAATACTAAAAATCTTGTTGCTGAATCTGAAAGGAAAGGTGTAATCTTTCATAAATACCTGAACCAATTAAAAGAGAAATTTCCTGATCGGATATCATACATCCTTGGCAAAGGAATGGTTGCAGCAGTTGTATTTAAAGATCCGGAAACTGGAGGAGCTGATTCTCTTGTTTGTAGCAGGATATCTGAGATCTGTATGCAAAAGGGATTATTGGTGGTTCATACCGGAAGAGAATCAATCAAATTAGCCCCACCCTTAACAATACCGGATGATGCCTTAATTGAAGGCCTTGATGTTTTCTCTGATTCTGTATCAATGGCAATTCAAATGTAATCGGATGATCAGAAATATTAGACATACTGGAATTGTTATTAAGGATTTAGAAGAATCAATGAGATTCTATACTGAGATCCTTGGCTTTGAGGTTAAGAAGGTCATGGATGAAGAGGGTCCTTTTATTAGTACTATCCTTGGAATGAAGGATATAAAGGTTACCACCATCAAGATGACTACACCAGATGGTCAGATGCTTGAACTATTACATTATCCGGGAGAGAAAGGTTCACAAATCGTTTCAAAACTGGATTCTATTGGTCTTACACATTTTGCTATTACGGTTGATGACCTTGAAATGACATATTCTTTTTTGAAAGAAACTGGTATTTCATTTATTAGTGAACCACAGATATCGTCTGATGGATTTGCAAAAGTCGCTTTTTGCACTGATCCTAATAATGTTTTTATCGAGATCGTTGAAGAACTTAAATCCTAGTTATAGTGGCAAAAAAAAGTAATTACATTAAAACAACCTATAGTGAGAACAGGGCGCCCAAATCTCACTATCCTACTCAACTGATAAGTTATTTAACTGACCGGTTCAAACTTGATAAAGGTAACAAGGTTCTTGAAGTAGGATGTGGAAGAGGCGATTTCATTAAAGCATATCAGGAAGCAGGATTTGATTGCTATGGCATTGATCTTGATCCCGACGCAAAGGAGTTTTCTCCGGGAGTAGATGTCCGGGTAACTAATATTGATAGTGATAAATTTCCCTTTGATGATAATTTCTTCGATGTAATCTATCATAAATCAGTAATAGAGCATGTTTTCTCACCGAATAATCTTATGGAGGAGAGCAAACGGGTTCTGAAACCTGGAGGGAAAATGATAATTCTCACCCCTGACTGGGTCAGCCAGATGAAGGTTTTTTATGAGGATATCACCCATTGCAGACCTTATACTCCGGATGCAATGATTGATCTTTTCAAAATGTATGAATTACAAAACTTCAAGGTTGAGCATTTCAAGCAGTTGCCTGCAACCTGGAATTCAAAGTCAACCAATTTTATTGCAAATATACTTCGTTTGTTTATGGGCGTGTTGACTGCACGTAAATTGACAAAAATGACCAACATTAAGTTCTTTCGATGGTCAGTCGAACTAATGATTTTAGGATATGGAGAGAAATAAAATACAGATTGGTATTATGCAGGGTCGTCTGTCAAAACCAACAGATGGCAAGTTTCAGTCGTTTCCAAAGTATACCTGGAAAGAAGAGTTTTTCAGTGCAAGGGAAGCAGGACTGAGTAATATAGAATGGATCTTTGAAGCTGATGAATGGCAGAAAAATCCTATTTCAACTGATGTTGGAATAAAGCAGATTAGGGAAGTTATGTCAGAAACGGGTGTTGTTATAGAATCCATTTGTGCTGATTACTTTATGGATATTCCTTATTTTACAGCATCGCTAAACGAAAGAAAAGAACTTAGTGAGAAACTGACCTGGCTGGTTCATCAAGTAGAAAAGATAGACGCAAGAAATATTGATTTACCTTTTGTCGATGCCTCAAAAGTTGAGTCGAGTGAACAATACCCGTTGATTATTGAATTTATTTCACCAGCCCTTAAGGTAGCTGAGAAACTCAATATTAATATTGCATTAGAGACAAACCTGAATCCGCAGGATTTCAAGGATTTGCTAGAGATGGGAAATCATAGAAATCTTTGGGCTAATTATGATACCGGTAACAGTTCCGGTATTGGATATGATTGCAGGGAAGAGTTAGATGCATACGGAAAATGGATTAAAACACTTCATATAAAAGATCGGATATTGGATGGTGGAACCATGCCATTAGGATCCGGAAGTGCAAACTTTAACCATTTTTTCTCCAGATTATCCGAACTGAAGTATAAAGGACCAATCATTCTACAGGCGGCCAGAGAAGAGGAAAAAGAGGTAACGACAGCTATCAAAAACAGAATATTTGTAGAGGATTATATATCTAAATATTCAGAGAAATGAACCTGAATTTAAAAGGTAAGATTGTCCTGATTAGTGCATCAGCCACAGGATTGGGGAAAGGAATTGCAGAGGGATTTCTGAAAGAGGAAGCGATAGTTGTCATCACAGATATTAATAACGACCATATCAATTCCACATTATCTGAATTCAGTGCAAAATATAACAGCGATAATATCCATTCTTTTCATGGTGACTTAAGTGATGAGTCAACCATCGCAGAATGTATCGACACTATAATCGCCAAACTTGGGAAGATTGATATTCTTATTGCCAACCTGGGTTCAGGAAGGGGTGTTCAGGATTGGAAAATTGAAGAAAGCGAATGGGATCGAATGATGGACTTGAACTTTAATGCTGCTAGAAGACTGATCAATCATACTGTTGACCATATGCCCGAAGATTCCGGATCATCAATCGTTTTTATCTCATCAATTGCCGGGAAGGAGGTAATAGGAGCACCCATGCACTACAGCGTTGCTAAGTCGGCCCTGATAGCATATTCAACAAATTTGTCAAAAAAGCTTGCTCAAAGGAATATTAGAGTAAATTCGATCTGTCCGGGAAATATTTTTTTCAAAGAAGGTACATGGGATATTAAGTTGAAGGAGAATAGAGATGGAGTTTTGGACATGCTTGATAAAACTGTCCCTCTGTCCAGATTTGCAACTCCTGAAGAGATAGGTAATATAGTTGTATTTCTTACTTCAGAAAAAGCGTCCTTTATCACAGGATCATGTATCGTAGCTGATGGTGGTCAAACGGTTGGACTTTACTAATTAATGAAATCATGAACAGGATTAAGGATAGATTTGAGTTAAATAACCATGTTGTAGTAATAACAGGCGGTGCTGGATTGTTGGGAGCAAAACATGCAGAGGCAGTGGCCGAGTTTGGAGGAATTCCTATACTGCTTGATATCGATAAGGAGGTCGGGCAACAGGTCTCCGATAGGATAGCTGAAGAATTCAATGTTAACTCGCTTTTCTTTCATTGCAACATAACTGATGAAAGCAGCTTAATACAGGTAAGGGATGCATTACTCGACAAATTCGGACGTATTGATGCATTGATTAATAATGCAGCGATTGATCCCAAAGTGGATAAGAATAGTACTAAGAATCTTTCCAGACTTGAGAATTTTATGCTCGACCAGTGGAATCGTGAATTAGCAGTTGGTTTATCAGGGGCAATGTTATGTTCTAAAGTTTTTGGTTACGAAATGGCCAAGAAAAGGAAAGGGGTAATCCTTAATGTTTCGTCTGATCTGGGAATTATTGCACCGGATCAAAGACTCTATCGGGATGAGAACCTTGATGAAGATAAGCAATCTGTCAAACCTGTTACCTATTCAGTAATCAAACACGGATTAATCGGTTTAACAAAATACCTGGCCACCTATTGGGCAAAAGATGGAGTAAGGGCAAATACATTATGTCCGGCAGGAGTATTTAATGAACATCCGGATGAATTTGTTGAAAGAATATCCGGATTAATACCTTTTGGCCGGATGGCCGAAGTAAATGAATATAAAGCATCAGTTGTTTTTTTAATCAGTGAAGCATCTTCTTACATGACTGGTTCTATGCTGGTTATAGATGGAGGTAGATCAATAATATAGTACTAAACGGGAGAGTTATGAAAGAGGATCGTAATATAGATTTTATTATTTGTGGTGCAGCGAAATCCGGTACAACATCGTTGCATTATTACTTGGATCAGCATCCGGATATTTGCTTTGCCCTGGATGAATCCAGGCCTGACAATGAAATACACTTTTTTGACTATGAAAACCGTTATGAAAAGGGACTGGATTTTTATTTCAGTCTGTTCTCAGGTTGTACAGAAGGTAAAATCAAGGGAGAGACAACACCATCCTATATAATTGATGTTCAAACACCACAAAGAATACATAAGTCATTTCCAGATGCAAAGCTTGTATTTATCCTTCGAAATCCAATCGAACGAGCCTACTCGCAGTACCTTAAAGCATATTGGGGAGGTAAAGAGGATCTTGGATTTCTGGAGGCTTTGAAAGCTGAACCTGAACGGACAAACAATGATCCATTCTGTAGAGACGTTCATGCATATATTAACAGGTCAATGTACTTCAGGCAAATCAGTCGGTATTTGGAACTCTTCGACAGGAGTCAATTTTTCTTTCTTTTTACTGAAGATTTAAATGATCCGGCGCAATTTCAGCTGTTAAAACTGCAGGAGTTTCTTGGCATTAAACCAACAACCTTCGAAAATCAGGACAGATACAAAGGAATTTTTATTAAAAACAAGAAAATTGACAGCTGGTTGAAAAATTCTTCAATCGTTAATAAAATACCATTGGCAAAAAGAGCATTTAGAAAATTGAACTCTACAAAGGATGCCAAGAAGAAACCTGAAATGGATCAGGATGCAAGAGCTTATCTTCAGCAACTTTTCAGTGAATCGAATGAAAAGCTAGCCAAGATTATTAAAAGAGACCTGAGTCATTGGAAATAAGTACCTATTAATTGTTAATACCGAATGGAAGCTAACAATATTGTTGTTTTGGGTGGATTTGCAAACAGCGGTAAAGCTGCAGTAATGGATTTACTGGCGGAGGTCGATGGATACTACTATCCAAAGGGAGGTGAACTACGAATAATTACTGATCCCGATGGAATAATGAGTCTTGATTCGGCATTAAACGATAATTGGAGTGTTTTCCAATCAGATCTCGCTGTTAAAAGGTATAAGAGACTCATCAATAAATTAACGAATCCTAATTCCTGGCCATATTTTAGGAAGAACTACAACAAAATCTTTACTGATCAATTCAGGAAACTTTCCGAAGACTATCTGAATAAATTAACAGATTTCTCCTATAAGGGCGTTTGGGTTGGGATAAATGATCCTTTATACAAGCTGGTTTACAAGCTAAATTTTATTCTTAAAAAAAGGTTACTTACTTATCAGAAAGACATATACTATTCTTTCCCATTTGATAGTTTTTATGAAATTACCCGGGATTATCTCGATGAACTGGTCGCATGTTCGCTGCCTCAGGACAAAAGTGATATGATCCTGGTGGAAAGCCTAGCATCCCTGAATCCGAACAAAACGCTGAAGTATTTTAACAATGCAAAAATGATCGTCATTCACAGGGATCCAAGAGATTCATATTGTAACCTGATAAAAGAGTTTTCAAATTTCTTCCCTAAAAATGTGGAGCACTATATTCATCTCTACCGTGATATGCAGTTGTGTTCCAGGAAAGAACAGGATTCAGATCATGTGCTAAGGATCAATTTTGAGGATCTGCTGTTTCATTATGATGAGAAACGCATTGAGATTCTTGATTTTCTGAACATTGATTTGGAGAGGCATAAGAATGCACGAAAAAGATTTAATCCGGACGTTTCGATTAAAAATTTCCAGATATGGAAAAATTTTGAAGCACAGGAAGATATTAATAAAATCAGTCTCGAGCTGAGTGAATATTGCTATGAAAAAAATTAGATTTGGAATTATTGGTTATGGGCACATTGGGAAAAGGCATGCTCAAAGGATCTTAGAGAATGAACAGGCTGAGTTAATTGCAGTATGTGACAATAAGGAGCATGAAATGGAAGAAGCTCCGTCAGGAGTTTTTAAAACAACTGATCATAACGAATTGCTTCAGATTGAGAAGATCGACGTAGTATGTGTTGCCACGCCTAATTATTTACATGCTCCAATGTCTGTCGACAGCCTTAACAAGGGGAAACATGTCCTTTGTGAAAAGCCAATGGCGCTTAACGTTTTGGATACCAATAAAATGATATTGGCTGCTCAAAGGAATAAGCGTGAATTATTTGTTGTAAAACAGAACAGGTTTAATCCTCCCATCCAAAAAACAAAAGAACTTCTTGAAAAGAATGCCCTTGGTGATATCCTATTTTTTGTGATCAATTGTTTTTGGAACAGAAATGCAGATTATTACCTTAACTCTGACTGGAAAGGATCGAAGGAAAAAGATGGAGGTACCTTGTTCACCCAGTTTTCTCACTTCATTGACATTGCTTATTTCCTTTTTGGAGATTTTGTGTCTGTACAAGCCATTGGTGAAAACATGAATCACGCGGATACGATAGAATTTGAGGATACAGGAGTTATAAACTTTGAGTTGGCTAATGGTTCATTGGGCTCGTTAAATTACACTACTTGCTCATATAAGCAGAATTTAGAAGGTTCAATCAGCATTTTTGGAACCAAAGGAACCATGAAAATAGGAGGACAGTATTTGAATGTGCTTGATTACTATAATATTGAGGATGTGACAATTAAAAATCTTGAACCTGGGAATCCTTCAAACGATTATGGATTTTATCAGGGCTCAATGTCAAATCATGATATTTCAATAGCTAACGTAATCAATACCATTAATGGTAAAGAGGTTATTGCAACAAGCGCGTTTGAAGGAATGAAGGTGGTGCAATTAATTGAATCTGCTTATGAGTCAATGATTTCAGGAAAGAAAATTAGAATCAGGTAATAGTCATTCTATGGAAAAACCTACAATCTATAAAGCTGCGGTTAGAGATGTTGAATTCGGTGCTAATGTAAAAATTGTTGAGCCTGTTAATCTGTATGAATGTGTAATTGGAGATAATACCTTCATTGGTCCGTTTGTTGAAATTCAGAAAGATGTTACAATTGGCAGGGATTGTAAGATCCAGTCACATACCTTTATTTGTGAGTTGGTGGATATTGGCCACAACTGTTTTATTTCCCACGGTGTTATGTTTATTAATGATACATTCCAGAAAGGAAAGCCGTCCGGAGGGGATAAGGACATGTGGAAATCTACCAGGATCGGAAACAATGTATCGATCGGGACCAATGCAACAATTCTGCCTGTAAACATTGCGGATAATACGGTTATTGGAGCAGGTTCTGTTGTAACAAAAGACATTATTACACCTGGTGTATATGTGGGAAATCCGGCTGTTAAACTTAAAGATATACATAAGGAGTAATAATGAATATTCCACTGGTCGACCTAAAGAGACAATATCTCTCAATTAAAGAGGAGATAGACAATGCAATATTTTCTGTAATCCATGATACTCAGTTTATTAATGGTAAGTATGTGGCAGAGTTTGAACAAAACTTCTCTTCCCTGTTGAATGTGAAGCATACATTGGGTGTTGGAAATGGGACAGATGCTTTGAGTATTGCCCTGAAAACACTTGGAGTTGATAGCGGTGATGAAGTGATTACAGTTGCCAATTCCTTTATTGCAACATCAGAGGCAATTACTACAGCAGGAGCGAAAGTTGTTTTTGCGGACTGCAACAGAGCCACTTACAATCTCGACACCAAGGATCTGAGAGCTAAGATTACACCCAGAACCAAAGTTATTATTCCTGTTCATTTGTATGGTCAGCCGGCAGATATGACAGAGATTATGAATATTGCCAGAGAACACAATCTGTTCGTTATTGAAGATGCAGCACAAGGAGTACTTGCTCAACACAAGGAACAAAATGTTGGCACCTTTGGAGATATGGCTACATTTAGTTTCTATCCTGGTAAAAATCTGGGTGCTTTTGGCGATGCCGGAGCCATTGTCACTAATAATTCTGAGCTTTATAAAAAAGCAAAAATGATTGCCAATCATGGACGTATCGATAAATATGATCATGAAATAGAAGGTGAGAATAGCAGGATGGATGGAATACAGGGAGCTGTATTGAACGTAAAACTCAGGTATATTGAAAGGTGGACACAGGATAGAATAGAGATTGCAGGTAAATATAGGGAACTTTTAAAAGATGTTGGAGAGATTGTATTACAGGAAACTTATCCTGATGTTGAGCATGTATATCATCTTTTTGTTATCAGAACATCCAGGAGGGATGGACTTTTAGCACATCTAAAGGAGAAAGGTATTGGAGCAGGAATTCATTATCCAATTGCATTACATAACCTGAAAGCATACAAATACCTGAACTATAATCCGGATGATTTTCCCAATGCAAACCAGTTCTCAACGGAAGTGCTAAGCCTGCCAATTTTTCCTGAGCTGACAGATGAAGAGATCTCATTTATTACATCTTCGCTTAAACAATACTTCTCCAAAATCAGCTAGTTCCGGTTTCTCGTGTACCAATAAAAAATCTGTCGATGAAATTATTAAGGATTATTATTATTACCAGTTTCTTTGAAGAGAAGTATGGCTATCAGGAGGTTCATTTGGCCAATACCCTGAGCAAAATGGGACACGAAATATTGATTTTAACATCAAATCGTTCTCCATTCTCCAAAGAGCGACTAAAGACTGAAACAAGCAAAGCTTACAATGTAATCCGATTGAACAGAAATATCAGAGTTGTAGATACCTTGTTTCCGTTAAAACCAATGAGGAGACATATTAAGAATTTTGATCCTGAAATAGCTTTGGTTGTTCATATTGGACATGGTATTCCATATTATTCGATGAAATATCTTGATGATCATGTAAGGAAGGTTACATTTTTTGGGGATCTGCGAAGACAACATGCTTCACCAAGAAGAAGGATCATTCAAACATTTCTGAAAAACAGGTGGTATTATAAATCATTTAAGATGTCGAACCTCATTATTGCCAATACAAATGAAACAGTAGATATCTTATCAGAGAAAGCGAGGTTCAATGAAAAACTGACTAGTAAATTGTATAGAAGCAGTCTGGGATTCGATTCCTCAAAGTTCTTTTTGGATGTTGAAAATAGAAAGAAGAATCGAATAAAGTTTGGTTTCCCTGAGAACTCAGTTGTATTTTGTACCACAACCAAGATCGTTAAACGTAAGCCCATTATTGAATGGATTCATCCAATTCTTGATGTTCTCAGAGAAAATGAAAATGTATTCTATTGTCTTGCCGGATTTCTCGATGATGATCATTCAAGGAGTGTTGAACAAAAGATAAAAAAGATTTACAACGGCGATAATCTAAAGCTGCTCCCATTATTATCATTTCAGGAGTTGAATGACCTTTATAATGCATCTGATTATTCTGTTTGGTTCGATGCTTCCATTACTATTCAGGAATCAATGGGTACGGGGTTAAAGGTTATAATCCCAAATTCAAAAAGAGTAAACCACCTTGTGGAAAATGATAATGGTTTTTTATACAATGATTTACAGGAGATACATGAACTAATTATAAAACTATCGGCCAACTATGATCGTGAGTCTATTGCTGCTAAGAATAAACGTCTCTCCTATAATGAATTGATCATTGATATTATCAATAAGGTAAGTGCAACAGAAAATTAATCGATTATTTAGCTATTACGAAAACTGACAGATGGTTTATCTGGAAACAGTACATAAGAACTTAAAACAGTATATTCTGGAGAATAACTATATGGGTTATAATCCATATGATGTATATGCATCAGATATGATTTATGGAAGGTTCTTTGGAAGAAAATATATCTCTGTATTGTTTACTCAGCTCAATAAGATTTCTCCATTTAACTTTAGAAAGCAGCTGGGTATTCCAAAAACTAATAGTCCCAAAGCTGTTGCACTTATTATCCTGGCATTGATAGAAGAAGGGTTTGAAAAGAATAAATCGGAGATTGAATATTTGATCAACTGGCTTCTTGATAATAAAAGCGACACTTATGATCAATATACAATTGGTTTCTTTTTCCCTATATCATTGTCAATGTATTCCTCAGAAATCAATCATCCATCTCTTATTATTACGCTTTTTGCCATTTATGCTTTTATTGAATACTATAAGTACTCAAAATCAGAGAAGGTGCTGGATGCGATTCTTTCGTTCGAATACTTGATTAGCTCGAAACTTCCTGTTTTTGAAGATAAGAACGAATTGTATTACTCTTATAATTTTGAGAGGTTTAATGAGGTATATAATGCGACAGCAAAAGTAGGGAAGTTTTATTCCATGCTATATGAAATAAACAAAGACAGTTCTCTTTTAATAAAGATAGAGAAGATACTGAACTACCTTCAGAAAAATCAGAGTGAAGATGGAAGCTGGTTATATAGAAAAGGAATAAGCTATTCAGATAGCTTTCATACTGCATTCATTCTGGAAGCGATATACCAGATGAGGAAACAGGTTGATCATCCTGTATATACGGAAATGTTTAAGAAAGGACTGGAAGATTATCTTAAATCTTTCATTTTGCCAGATGGTCAACCATTGTATATTCATCCGCGGTATGGAAACAAAGGGAAAAGAAAGTTTTTTGAAGTAACTAAAACTGATATCAGAGATAGTGCAAATGCGATTCTATTTCTGTCCGAGATCAATAAGACAGATATTGCACAAAAAGTCTATCAATGGACAGTAAGCAATATGTATGATAATAAGAAGGGATATTTCCATTTTTACAAAGAGAAATACTGGAAAAACAGAATTGAGTATATAAGGCCTCAAGGATGGATGTTATATGCTAGTAGTAAATTGATAAAAGTTAATCAAAATAAATTTTTATAGCTAATGGAAAAGGTAGAAATACTTGGATGCCCATGTTTGGTTACAATGGATGAGAGAGAAATGGAGGAGTATATACTCTCTCTTGTCGCGAGGAAGCTTGGTGGTTATAGTGTGGCCATTAATGCTGAAAAAGTGATGATGTTTAGTAAACAGCAGGAAGTAAAGGATTTAATTAAAAGCTCGATACTCCCAATTATAGACAGTGAAGGTGCAAGGTGGGGGATTAAACGCCTGTACGGAATAAGATACGAAAAGATAGATTTACCCAAACTTATTCTTACTATAGCAAATGAAAATAAGTTAAGGTTCTTCTTACTCGGATCAAAAGAAGAGAACAATAGAAAAGCGCTTGATGAGATTAGAAAAAGGTATCCGAACATCAATATTGTTGGGTCAAATCATGGTTATTTCAAGGATGAGAAGATCATGGTTCAAAAACTGGCAGACTCGAAGGCACAAATTGTGCTTCTGGGGCTTGGGTCACCTAAGCAGGAACTTTTTGCTCATAAATACTTTAATGAATTACCAGAAACAATATTCGTTGGAGGAGGTGGAGCCATTAATGTATTAGCCGGAACCAGGAGGAGGCCACCAAGTCACATCAGAGATAACGGCAGAATTCCAGTTGAGTGGCTGCATGTCCTGATTACAGATCCGAGTATGAATCGATTCAAAAGAGAACTTGTCCTGCCAGTGTATTTTTGCAAAATATTCTTTGCCAAAATAAAGAATATCATTTTAAGAAGGGATATGCGGGCCATCTCTGCTGAACTTAATTAGCTGTACAAACAAACTTTGATATTAAATTATATGAAAGACAAAATAAATGTTGCAATTATTGGTGCCGGAAGAATGGGGATTACACATTATTCCATCATCAATAGCCATCCGGATGTAGAAATCAAGGCTATCGTTGAAACATCCTCAATGGTTTCAAGTATTGTAAAAAAGTATATTCAGAATATTAATGTTTATAGCGATTACAATGATTTATTTGAGAAGGAAGAGCTTGATGCTGTCCTGATTAGCACTCCTCCGGCATTGCACTATCCTGTAGCAATTGCATCAGCTGAAAAAGGAATACATGTGTTCTGTGAAAAGCCATTTACAACGGATAAGAACAAAGCAAGGGATCTCACAAATATTTTTAATGATAAAGGTCTGATTAGTCAAGTTGGATATGTTAATCGGTTTAATGATATTTTTAAAACGGTTAAGCAATATGTTGATTCTGAGCTTATTGGTAATGTTATACGTTTCAAGACCGAAATGTATAGCAGAACAATAACTAAATCTGATGATGGAAATACCTGGAGAGATTCACGTGAAAGTGGTGGAGGTGCTGTCTATGAAGTAGCATCGCATGCAATTGATTTGGTTAATTACATAATAGGGAAACCTGACAGAGTAAAGGGAACAAGTTTAACTTCCATCTTTTCAAAGCATGTTGAAGATGCTGTGAATGCCACCTTTTTGTATAAAAAGGGAATTTCAGGAACACTTAATGTGAATTGGAGCGATGAAAGTTTTCGTAAACCAACAAACAAAATTGAACTTTTCGGTACGATGGGGAAAATTCTTGCAGATCAACATGGAATAAAAATATTCATGAAAGAAAGTTCTCCTAAGAATCAATTGCGCGAAGGATGGAACACAATTTATATAACTGATGTTTTTAAACCAGTACCTTTTTATGTTAGAGGAAATGAATTTACTTCCCAGCTTTATCATTTTGTTGAATGTATAAAGAATAGAGCGAAGAAAAATATTTGTTCTTTTGGTGATGCTACAGCAACTCTGGAAGTAATTGACTCAATTTTTAATGACTATAAATTAAACGGTAAATTTTAACTATGCAATCCATTGATAAAATAGTTTTTGGTGATAACCAATTTTTTGGCATTAATCATATGTCTCAAGATAAAGCTCAACAGCTAGCAGAAAAATTTCATGATAATTCTGCAATTTATGATGTTTATGACATTGCAATTGAATTAGGGATCAAAGCTATTATGCTAAATAGTAATGAACGCGCAAAGGATATTTGTGAGTATTTTACATCTAACAAATCAAAATATTCTGAAATCAGTTGGTATCCTTCAATTCCCTATCCACATAAATATGCTAATTTAATCAGTGAGAAAGGGATTGTACCAACTATAAATGAAATCCTTTTTAAGGATAACTCTGCTTTGGGGGTTTTGGGAATGATTACTAAAGGAGGAGCAGCAGTGATTGGTAAAGATGCAGTTAAATTAATGCAGATGTTGATCGATATGGAAATGCAGATGTTTAAAGGTTTGAACGTCAAAGTTGTTTTCTTACAAAATATTATCAGCGATTTGCTACTTGGATATGAAGTGAAGGAGATTTTTCAAGAGTATTGTCACTATGTCAGAAAAAAATATAATGCTTTACCTGGATTAATCACCCAGAATATGCCTGTATTAAAAGCAAAATTGGAAGAGTGGGGTATCGAAGAAGTGGTCATTTGTTCTTCATTTAATAAAATAGGTTATCTGATGTCTCCAGATATTCAATCGAATATCGATGCTGCCAATAGTAATGATTCTTCGAAGTATCAGCTGATGGCCATGTCAACGTTGGCTTCAGGAGCCATTCCAGCAACAGAGGCATATGATTTTATTAATAATCAAAAGATTCAATCTGTGGTTTTTGGGGCTTCTTCAAGTAAGCATATTCAGGAAACTGCATCATTAATAAAGATTTAATTTTAGGATGAATTTGTTTAATTATTTTGATCAATATAAGAAATAGAAGGATTTAGGATATAAATGAGAATTTTAATCACAGGTATCCATGGTTTCGTTGGAAGTAACCTGATTGCTTCTTATCGTGGACAGCATACTATTTATGGGCTAGACATTGTGTCACCTCATAAAGAAGGTGTAGTTGCTACGTTTGCATGGGATAGGTTTGATAGTATTCCACCAGTAGATGTGATTATCCATTTAGCAGGAAAAGCTCACGACACAAGGAAGCAAACAAATGCTGAGTTATACTTTGAGATAAACACTGGTTTAACTCAAAAGGTATACAATTGGTTTTTGAAATCTGAGGCAAAAACATTTATCTTTTTTAGTTCAGTAAAGGCGGCGGCTGAAATAGTGGAGGAATGTCTCACCGAAGATGTCATTCCAAAACCTATAGGCCCGTATGGTGAAAGTAAACTGGCTGCAGAGAACTACATCTCTGAAAAGATGTCAGAAAGCAAGCGGGTTTATATTCTTCGTCCAAGTATGATTCATGGGCCGGATAATAAGGGTAATCTAAATTTATTATACAAGTTGGTTTCTAAAGGAATTCCATGGCCTCTTGGTGTTTTCAAAAACGGAAGGTCATTTACATCTATCGGAAATATTCAATATATAGTATCTAGATTAATGGAGGGGGAGATCGAGTCAGGAATCTATAATGTTGCAGATGATGAAGCTCTTTCTACAAATTATTTGATTCAGCTAATTGCAGAATCTAATGGTAGAAAAACTAAGATTTGGATGGTTAATAAGAAAATGATCTATTTTCTCTCTAGAATAGGGGATTTTCTAATGTTACCTTTAAACTCAGAGCGTTTAAAAAAACTTACGGAGTCTTATATTGTTTCAAATAGTAAACTAAA
>Ga0233443_1001859_pt1 | contig 17318 bp, 15 predicted proteins | sample SI_123_September_2_FD_182784 | JGI IMG/M metagenome (GOLD analysis project Ga0233443, IMG submission 182784) | Seawater microbial communities from Saanich Inlet, British Columbia, Canada - SI_123_September2016_200_MG | ecosystem: Environmental > Aquatic > Marine > Inlet | place: Canada: British... | reverse complement strand
TTTTTCAATTTTTTTTATTCAAATATCCTTAATAACTATACTTTTTAATGCAATTAATTTCATTCACCACTTTCCGCTCACCTAACAACACCAAATTTATCTTCATCACTTTATTCACCTCAAACACACCTTTTTATGAAAAATTCTACCTTTTCATAATAATCTACAAAAAACTTAACTTTTTACTTCTTATTCTCTAAATAATTACTTTTATGAGTTTTTACTTCTTTAAATTATTAAATATATTTATATTTTTAATTTTTTAAATCTTAAAGTCGCTCCATATTCGTATTTAATTTACTATATTTCTATTGCAAATATGGAGCGTCTTTTCATAATAATCAACAAAAAACTTAACTTTTTACTTCTTACATCCTAAATAATTACTTTTATGAGTTTTTACCTCTTTAAATTATTAAATCCTTTTATATTTTTAAACTTTTAAATCTTTAACTCCCTCCATACTCGTATTTTTTTTACTATATTTCTATTGCGAATATGGAGGGACTTTTTAAAATTTACTATATTTTTTATTAAAATTTCTTTTTGTTGGATTATTATATTTATCCAATTCTAAATAATATTTTATTTTTTCTGTATTCAAATAATATTCTTTTTTTTGATTTCTTTTACTATTTTTTATTTTATCTTTTTTATCACCTATTACTAATTCACCATTCAAATGTTTTATCATTGATACATACAATTTTTTTAATTCATTTCTATTTTTAGGTTTCTTCCTTTCACTTCTAAATACCTTTTTTATAAAATTATAATCTTTATCACTTAATACTACTACTCCCTCTTCTTTAAATTCCACATCCAAAAAATCTATTTTATTCTCTTCCTCTATTTTTCTTATCAGTAATATTTTACTATTTATATCATTTAACATTTTTACTTTCATTGTATTTTTCATTCTTTCTTCCATTTCACTTTTTAAATATTCATCACTTTTTAATAATTTTATTGTATTTAAATGCTTTATTATACCACTCTCATCTTTTATTACATCTTTATATTTATACATCTCCTTCTCTTTCACATTCTCTATTCCTAATAATTTTACTCTCTTATCTATCTCCTCAAACTTTTTATTATCTCTATTATTCCATTTTTTTATATATTCCTCTACCTTTTCATTATCATCCAATATTATCTTATTTTTTAACCTTTCATTCTCATTTTTATCCAGTTTTTTATTTAATTTCTCATCACTTTTTATTTTAAATCCACTATCACACATTATCTCTTCAAATTTCTTTTTTTTATCTAAACCATATATATTATTTAAGTATTCATTAAAACAAAATATATCAAAGAATTTATTTTTTACTACCACTTCATTTAATTCTTCATCCATATTTACACATAAGTTATGTATTCTTTCATAACTTTTTATATTCCTTTCATAATATTCATTTGTTTCTTTTAAACTTGAATACTTTAATTTTCTTGTTAGTTTATCAAAATGATAATACACCTTTTTTATATTCCTCGTTCTACACACCTGTTGGAATAATTGATAACTATTTATACTTCTACCACTTGAAAATAAAAACACATTTTGACTTACTGTTAATGAAATATCCACACCAAAAATTACACTGGGACTGAAAAATATCCACTTATCTTTTAAATCAATTGACGCATCTTTTATTTCATATTTATCATCCGCCGTTTTTAATACCATTCTATTTTTATCTTTTATCTTCTCCAAACATTTTAAATACATCTTTTTCGCCATTCTTTTTTCATCACATACAAACATAAAATATTCCTTCCTTTCTATCGTTTTTAACATCTCCTCTACCATCTCATTCATATCACTCTTCTCATACGCTTCTACATCCTTAAAGTTCTTATACTTATTCTCTATCATTATCACTTTCTTTTCTTTATTTAATATCATTTCCAAGTTCTTCTTTATATGCACGCTACAACATACCATCTTTTTACAATTATTTATTATTCTTATTAATAATCCTACCATCTCTCTCAGTATCGGGTTTAATGTTCCATTATGACTTAAATTATACATAAAACTATCTATCTCATCTATGAATACCACATAATCTTTTAATTCTTCATTTGTTATATCTTTTATTTTTAATAAACTATTCACACATATTATAAAATCATTTCCTATTAAATGTTCATCATCTATATAATCTAATAATTCTATATCTCCCCACTCTTTAAATGTTTTCTTATGTTGATTTACCAAACTTTTATTCGTTATTAATGACATCACTTTTATATTTTTATTTTCTCTCTTTATACTTTTTACTATTGTTGATGTATATGATGTTTTACCTGTTCCCGCTTCGGATTTTAATACTATCACCTCATACTCTTTTAATTTATTTATATTATATTCCAACTTCTTTTTTTCTATTACCACTTTATTCTTATTATCATATTCTTCATTTATCTTTTCATAGTTCTTTATATATTCATATTCATGACCTTCACTATTTAATATCCACCTTATCCAGTTCATATCTATTTCTAACCTCGCATTATTCCATTCCACTTCGTTTTTCTCTTCGTTATACTTTTCAGAACTTTTACTCCATATAGTCCATATCTCTTTCAAGTTATGATATTTTAATACACTTGTTATTTTAAACCATAAATCATAATCTTTTAAATACTTTTTATCCAAATCATTTAACATTTTTATCGTTTTTATATTATCTATAATATACTCTCTATTACTTTTCACTTCATAATGTTTTGATGTTCTTAACACTTTACTTTTACTTAACTTTTTTACCTCCTTTATATATTCATCTATATTCATTTCACTCTTCTCTGTATAATTTAATATAAAATCTTCTATCTCTCCTTTTATTATTTTATGTTCCGTATTTCTTACATTCTCCTTTAATTGATTTGGTAATCTAAATAATTTCATTGACGCATATATTGAAGTATCTATGAAATCATTATATTTATCATTTTCATTCTTAAAATCACATATTAAAAACCTCAATTTTTCACACAACACATTTATTTTCGGTATTGTTAAATGAAAACTCTCTAACAATGGATTTACATTCTTTGTTAATGATATATCACCATCCTTTACCTCTATACCTCTTTTATTTAAAAATTCTATTAAATCTTTTATTATTTCCTCTATTTTACAACCTTTTAATTTATCTATATCCATTATGAATTTTATTCTTTCATCCTTTTTTATTATTTCATGATAGTTTTCCTTCTTTTTTAATTTTTCTAATAATTCCTCTATAGTATAACTCTCTTTTTTTCTACTTTCCTGATTGTATTTTTTTATATTGTATATATTATATTTACACATATTATAATAAGTTGTAATATAATTATACTATATAAAATTTTTTTTTAATTAAATTTAATCAAAATATTTAAAATAAAATTAATAATAAAAAATAATTTATTATACTATTTTAATATGGATAATATTAAAAAAAAAAGAAATAAATCTACTAAAAAACAATTATATAAAGAAGAAAGAAATCAATTCTTAGAAGATTTAAATAAAATTATTAATATTAATGATGAGCACAATACTGTCATTGTTTATTCTATAAATAATTCTTTTGAACTTAAAGATTTTATTTCTAACAATCAAGATAAAATTAAAAAAATTTTTAATTATAGTAGATGGTCTTATTTTATTAAAGATAGAAATAATAAAAGTGAAATCTCTTCTTTAATCAAAAATATTTATAAACATGAAAAATATGATATATTTACTAAACGAGTTAATGTTAAAGATGATAATAATATTATACAAACCAATCAACTCATCTTTTATAAACCTGGACGAATTCATTAAAAAACACGATTATAATATTTCTCCTCATATAAATGTTCTTTTAAAATCCACATTTGAAATATCTTATGCTTTTAAGAATTTCTTATTATAAAAATATTTTATTTTAATCCCCTTGACCATTACAACAATAATTATAATATGGTTCAACTTCTTCATCTTCAATTTCAAAATTTTTATATATACATTTAATTTGTGTTTTATAATTATTATTATTAATATTTAATATTATTTTATCATCAATTTCATCTTCATAATTATTTTCATTAACACAACCATACTCAATATCATAGTTTATAATATCTGAAAATAATAATGATGTGTTTTTATAATTATAACAATATAATTTGCTATTATCTATTCTTACTACATTTCCTATTTTATCACTATATAATTCAATTGAAAATGAATTTGATAATAAATTGGAATCTATTAAATGTTCTTCAATTCGTTCATTTTTATATTCATACAAAATAAAACCTTTTTTTTCACCTATAATTTTGTTAAAATAAGATAGTTTAAATACTACTTTTCCTTTGATTTTTATCTTAATAATGTCAAATTCTAACACATGTTCAGAACTACAACATTCACTAATATCCGGAATATATTCCCGCATATTATTTATTTTAAAAAGCATCTTTTTAATTTTGTAACATTTTATTCATAAATATTTTTCAATTTTTTTTTTAAGACATTAATTATACCTAAAATTATAAATAATTTTATTACCACTACTAATTTACACTCACCTAACAACACCAATCACTCAAAGACATAATGCAACATAAATTATTCAAATCTCTCAACAATTTAACAGTTCTGATTACTTTAAATTATAAAAACTATAGAACAATTAATATTGCTACTTTTTCCATTCATTCAGGAACAGTTGCCACTAAATCCGTTCATTGCATTCCACTCACCAAACAGTTAATCTTCCTGATGCCTGAACCACTAAACAGTCTTTATCACTTGAAATTATAAAAACTATAGAACAATTCATTTGCAATTTTTTTCGTTCATTCAGGAACATATGCCACCTAATACATTCAATAACTTTCCGCTCACCTAACAACACTAAATTTATCTTCATCACATTATTCACCTCAAACACACCTTTTTATGAAAAATTCTACCTTTTCATAATAATCTACAAAAACTTCTTACATACTAAAAGAATTTTATGAGTTTTTACCTCTTTAAATTTTTAAAACCTTTTATATTTTTAATTTTTTTAATCTATTTATGGGCCAAATTCGTATTAATTTTAATATATTTTTTATTCAAAAAATTATTTTTTTACTAAAAAATTACACTTTTTACTTCTTACAACCTAAAGAATTACTTTTATGAGTTTTTACTTCTTTAAATTATTAAATACTTTTATATTTTTAATTTTTTTAATCTATTTATGGGCCAAACTCGTATTTATTTTTCTATATTTCTATTACGACTTTGGCCCATGAAATTTATTTAATTAAAAATTTATTTTTTACTTTAATATGAAAATATTTCTTTTTTGGATTATTATATTTATCTAATTCTAAATAATATTTTATTTTTTCTTTATTTAAATAATGATTTCTATAATCTCTATCTTTTTTTGTTTTATTCCTATCACCTATTACTAATTCACCATTCAAATGTTTTATCATTGACACATACAATTTTTTTAATTCATTTCTATTTTTAGGTTTTTTCCTTTCACTTCTAAATACTTTTTTAATAAAATTATAATCTTTATCACTTAATACTACTACTCCCTCTTCTTTAAATTCTACATCCAAAAAATCTATTTTATTCTCTTCCTCTATTTTTCTTATCAGTAATATTTTACTGTTTATATCATTTAACATTTTTACTTTCATTGTATTTTTCATTCTTTCTTCCATTTCACTTTTCAAATATTCATCACTCACATATATTTAAACTTTTAACATTTAGTGGAATAATTATTTCTTGTTTAAAATACCCTTTTAAAGTTAAATGTGTTAAATTTATATTATTTGATAAATCTATTTCTTGATTAAAATACTCTCCAAAAGTTAAATGTGTTAAATTTATATTATTTGATAAATTTAATTTTTTATTAAAATTACATCGATTGTAATTATTTTTATAAATATAATAATATTTATTATTTGTTTTAATTGCTATTGATGGATTATTATAATTACTAAACAAAATTTTTTTATAATTATTTATTACATTATAATACTCTGATAATTCTTTTATTCTTTCATTTATATCTTTTTTCAAAAATCCTTAACAACAAAACTTTTTATTGTAAATGCAACTAAATTCATTCACCTAACTGCACTAAATTATTTTAAAAACATAAAACACCAAACATACAGCGTGATGAACTAATTGAAAATTTAATAAATAAAATTTATGTAGTTGTAGAATTTCATCCACTCTTTTTTTCATAAAACTACTATACAAACCAAGTTGATTATACATAATACTCTTACTAACCTTTTATGTCTGGTTATGTGACACCATAAAACTACTATGCAAACCAAGTTGATTATACATAATACTCTTACTAACCTTTTATGTCCGGTTATGAGACACTGATATGCTTACAACATATCCAGCTTTTCAGCACGAACAAACATCTCTTCCATTAGGTTCAAAGTTGAAACCAATGACACTTCAGAAGTCAGTTCATACCACTTTCTATCCGACGCAGGAATCAAACCCAGTTCTTCCATATAACACTCCAGCGATGTCATTCCACCATCATAGATACAATCCTCTTCTTTTGTTCCAGGAGACATTTCAGGCAAAACACGCAAACCTCTCTCCAAGACTGAACGCTTTAACGCACACAAAAATGACACAGTTGATAACATCTTTTAACTTTTCTCAAACTCAATTAATTAAACTTTTTTTATAATAACATCCAGACACTTTTTTTTTCAATTTTTTTTTTACTAAATATCCTTAATATTTATCACCTTGAATTATAAAAAACTATAGAACTAATTATTTAGTGTTACGACCTAAATAAATTAAAGTAAAAAAATTATTTAAATATTCTTATTTTTTTCTAATTCTAATTTTTTTGATACATTTATTAAATTAGTTAAACTTTCTATTGGACCTGGCATATTTTTTTCCAAATTAATTTCAAAATGCGATAATTTTAATACACCATCTTGATTTATTTTTTTAAATGTTTTTTCACAATACACTTCCGGGATTTGATAATTTACTTTCTCTACTTCTAATTTACCTATCTTTTTAAACATATCTTTTATTACTTTTTCTAATTCTTCCTCTAACAATATAAAACCATATTGTTTTATTGATATATTCACTATACATACATTTAGACCTCCTAATGATTTTAATTTTCTTAATTCTTTTTCCAAATTTTCTAAACCATTTATTTGATTGAAATTTAATAATTCCTCTTTTGTTTTTAATCTATTTGTAATATTCGCTAAAATAAATTTTTTTTCATTTTCAATACAATAATAATATAATTCCATATTATTTACTTTATAATATAATAATATTTATCTTTATTTTTTTTTAATTTTTTTTAATCACCTCAATACAATCATCCAATAGTAAATGTAACCAAATCCATTCACCATTTTCCACTCACCTAACAGTTTTAATTATCTTTATCACATTATTCACCTTAAACTCTTTTTATGAAAATTTACACTTTTCATAATAATTAAAAAACACCTTTTTTACTTCTTTCAGACTATATAATTACTTTTACTTTTTTAAATTATTAAATACTTTTACATTTTTTAATTCTTTATTAAATTCCGGTTTAAATATTAACCATTCATCTACTATCCAATAGTTATTTTCCATTTTTATTATTTAATTTTAAATAAATTTTCAATTTTTTTAATATGTTATAACTTCACAATCTTTAAAATCATCAATATATTTATACTTTTTATCACACTTAACAATTTTAAGATTTTTAGGTATTTTTTTTATTTTTAAAGGATAATTTCCCAACTTCAAATATTCAACTGAATTTGGAAGATTATTTAATTTTTTATTATAACCACTAATATGTAATTTTTTAATACTATTTGGTAAATTATCTAAATTTAAATCAGAACCATGTATAAATAATTCTTCAATATTATTATGTAAATTATCTATAATATATTGATTATTACACTCATACATATTTAAACTTTTAACATTTAATGGAATATTTATTTCTTTATCAAAATAATTACCAAAAGATAAATATATTAAATTTTTATTATTTGATAAATTTATTTTTTTATTAAAATTTCTTTCAAAAGTTAAATGTGTTAAATTTTTATTATTTGATAAATCTATTTCTTGATTAAAACAAAATCCAAAAGTTAAATGTGTTAAATTTATATTATTTGATAAATCTATTTCTTGATTAAACCAAGTTCCAAAAGTTAAATGTGTTAAATTTATATTATTTGATAAATCTATTTCTTGATTAAAATCATATCCAAAAGTTAAATTTATATATTTTGTTAAATCTATTTCATGATTAAAATCATTTCCAAAAGTTAAATGTGTTAAATTTATATTATTTGACAAATCTATTTTTTGATTAAAATAAAATCCAAAAGTTAAATGTGTTAAATTTATATTATTTAATAAATCTATTTCTTGATTAAAACCACATTTAAAAGTTAAATGTGTTAAATTTATATTTTTTGATAAATCTATTTTTTGATTAAAATCATTTCCAAAAGTCAAATGTGTTAAATTAATATTATTTGATAAATCTATTTTTTGATTAAAATTACTTTTAATATAATTGCCATAATATTTATCTTTAAATTGATTATTTGATTCAATTGCCATTAAAGGGTTATTATAATCACTAAACATAATTTTTTTATATTTATTTATTACATCATAATAAATGATTGTTTCATCATTAAAATCAGGTTTAAATATTAACCATCCATATACTATCCAGTAGTTGTTTTCCATTTTTATTAATTTTATTAGTTTATATTTTGTTGGTTTTCAATTTTTTTATTTAAAATATAAATTTATATAATAAATATATCATAATTGTTTAAAATAACTATTGAAATTTTATGAAAATAGATTTAATAATATTCGTAATATTATTCTTTATTGAAACATATTATACACACTCATTTTATAACAAATATTGCAAAGATTTAAACCACCATAAATTATAAAAAACACATGCTAATTAATATTCATTTCCTTGAATTATAAAAAACCATAAAGTTATTATACCCAAAGCAACACCAATACCACCCGCAGCAGCATTAAACGCCATTTTAAGTTTTATTATTAACAAGATTAATTTTTATTAATTTTAATACACAATAATTTCAATTTTTTATTTAAATAAAAACCATAATTTTCAAATAATTTTGAAATACAAAAAACAAGAATATTTTAAAAACTAAATATAATGTATTTGATATTTTCATAATACAAATTAAATATATGTTTTTGTTACATCTTTACTTTTTTATAAAATTAATTTTTATCAATAAATACATATTCTGTATTTAAATAATTATAATTTAACATTAATAATTCATTCTCATTAGCAATTATATTACTTTCTGTATATAAACTATTTATATCTTCATTAACTTGTTTATTATTTACTATATTAACCAAATTAATATTTTCATTATAATTATTATTAAAATTATTTATTGACATATTTTTTAATTGACTTATTCTATCTATATACACTTCATAACTATTTATTTCATTAAAATCTTGTTCTATTACAACATTATTATTAATTATCTCATTTAATTCATCACATTTTTTTTGTTTATAATTACATAATTTTAAAAAATTAATTATCATCTTAAATAATTCAACACATTCAACATTTTTATTTAATTCATTTTTTAAATTCTCAATATTATCTTTACTAAAATTATATATATTTAATGGAACATTTTCATTATAAGTAAGTATCATTTGTTCTAATATTTTATCTGTAAAATCTTTGAAAAATAACATTTTTACACTTCTATTAACTCTTTTAATATTTTCATCATCAATCATTAAACTTAAATTTATATTATTTAATATTTCATTATAATTTGTATAATAATTGTTATATATATTAATATTACTAACTAATTCATTATTTAATTCATATAATTCTTCTACTATCTTAATTCTACAATAAAAATATTTTATAATATAAACACAAGATGATTTTAAATTAACTAATTTTTCATTTGATGTATCTATATTTATATTCTCTATTGATACTAACAAATCATTAATGTTTGTTATTGTTTCACTATATGTTAAATATAATTCACGATTATTTTCTGACAAGTTAATACAATTTATAATTAAACCATTTATCATATCTATTATATCATGTCTATCATTAATATAACTTCTATCAATATCCAATAACTCTTCAATTAATATTTTTATATCATTTATACCAACAATTATATTTTCACAATTTAATATAAAAATAGTATAATTACTTTCTAAATCCGTTTTATAAATATTATAATATTCTTCATATTTTTCATTTATATTTATTCCATCTAAAATTGGTATAATATTCGTTTTTAATCTTTCCGCATCATACTCTATCAAATTCTTACTATAAATTTCTGTATGTAATTTCAATAAAAAATTATCCTTATCAAATAACATTACATTTTTTTCACCCAATCTATTAAATGCATCAAAAAATATATTTATTGTATAAAAATTATAATAATTAATTATCATTATTCTTGGAACTATAATATAACCCTCATATAATTCTCCCTCACCATTTTTATAATTAAAAATCTTAATTATTTCCTCAGTTGTATCTTCATTAATTATTTTAATTAAAATATCACTCTCAAATGAATTTATTCTGTAATCATCGTATATTTTAATTAATAAACTAAATGATGATGTTAAATATTCATTTCCCAAGTTTAATAAATCTAATATTTTATTTTTTGTTTTATCAACATTATCTGTTAAATTTATCTTTTTATATCTATCATTCCCAATTATTTCTTCATCAATATATATTGTATCAATATTATTATCTAAAATTAATGATAATATTAATGTAGATGGCAAATTATAAATATTATTTTTTAATTCTACATAATATGTATTTATTAATACAATATCATAAATTATATTATTTATCAACAATGGTAAAATATTTATTATATTACTAATAACGGTTTCATCATATTTTAATTCAATATTAATATTAGAAACATTCATATAAAAATGATTTATCATTCTTCTATTATAATCACTTTTATCATTTGATATTTTATCATAATCCACAAAGTAATAATAATATTTTGAATTTTCGGTTGTTAAATTATTTATATTCTGATAGATATTATACTCGTTTGTTAAATTATAAAATGTTGGCTCCAAACAAAAATTTTCAATTAAATAACAATTATTAACAAATGTTTTGTTCTCATATATATATAAATTATCACAATTATAAAATACCAAATTTATAATTATATAATATATTTTACTGTCATACTTAAATACAATTCTATATAAATTTGAATAATATGTATTAGTATTTATTACTCCATTAACTAAATTTAAATTATTATTAACATCAAATATTAATTCATTATTGTTTTGTAAAATATTATATATTTCCAATTCATAAATAAAATCTGGTTTTATTATCTCATTTGTTATTGTAATTAAAATCTTTCTAATATTTTTATTAACTAAATTAAAATTAACCTCTTGAATAGGAATGGTATTATTAATATAATATTGTTCTGCTATTTTCTTGTTTTTTAAATAATTATAATAAACAGTGTATTTCTCACTATTATTAAATATTTTCATATTATTATAATTTAATTTATCATCACTTGTTAATGAAAAATAATTTGCAGTATTGCTACTTATATTAAATTTATTTGTTCTAAAAATATTTAATTTATCAAATAAACCTATATTAATATTATCGTTTTGTTTTATACATATTTCATTTAAATTAATAATAACGGTCTCCACATTATTTAATTTAACAAATTCTGAATTTGATATTAATGACTTGCCAAATACTCTTGTATTATTTAAATCACTAATGTTAATCTCCAAGTAATAATTATATAATATTTTATCTAAAAAATTAATATACTCCACATTATCAAAGTTTATTTCTATTTTATTTTCATTTTTATTTAAATAACCAACATTGTTATTTCCATTATTATTGAATACTACTATTTCATCACTATTTTTATATGGATATATCTTATTACCCCATATTTTATTATTATATAAACTCTCCGATAAATTATTTGGTATTACTTCATTTTCTGTATAAAAAAATATAAATATACAATTAATTTTTTCATTCTTATTAATATCTGTTATTTTCAACATTTGATAAAATAATGTTTCATCTGTTTCTTCATCAAATATATCTTTAGCTGTTAAATAATTATTATAACCCAAATCATTTAATAATTTATTAATAAAAGTATCTGTTTCCCATTTTTTATCTACTTTAATAAAACTAAAATCATTATAATAATTTATTGATGGTAAATTATATACATAATTATCTTTTAATTTATTAAATAATATATAATTTGGGTCATTGTATTTAAGAGATGATTTATCATTAGTATCTGAAGGTTTTACAAAATTTATTATAAATATATTTTCATCTATATCTAAAATATTATTATCTATATTATCATTTTTATTATAAATATTATTTGATAAATATGAATTAGTTATAAAAGGAATACTATCATATAAAAAATTGATTTTTTTAATCATAATATATATAATTAAACTTTTATATTTAATACTAATTAATAAAAAAATTATATTATGAGTGATAATGATGATGATAGTTATAATAATTCACAAGATAATATAAAATATAATCATAATATTTTTCAAAATAATGATAGTTCAGATAGTGATAGTTCCAATGAGGATGATAGTAGTATAGACAGTAATGATAGTTTAGACAGTGATGATAGTTCAGACAGTGATGATAGTTTGGATAGTAATAGTTCAAATAGTGATAATAGTTTGGATAGTAATAGTTCAAATAGTGATGACAGTTCAAATAGTGATGACAGTTCAAATAGTGATAATAGTTCAAATAGTGTCAATAGTTCAAACAGTGATAATAGTTCATACAGTATTGATACTGAAACTATACATACTGATTTTCCAGCTCTGATTGATGATAATGATGTAAGAATTAATAATAATATTTTAGTTAATACATTTATAAATTTATTAGAACAAGAATTAAATAATAATAATAATACAATAAATATAAATACTGAAATAAATAATTTGGAAAATATTGAAGGTAATGAAAATGTTGAAGATATGAATATTATTAATGTTCAAATTTCAGCTGAAGAAATAAATGATATTAGTGTTATTTCAAATAGAAAAACAAATGAATTAATAGAGAGTGCTTTTATTTTATATGAAGAAAAATATGATTTTGAATTATATGAAAAAATTAATGAAATATATCTAACTGGTTCAAATTTAGTATCTAATTCAATGACATCTCTTGTAGATAAAATTTATTGTGTATTATATAGAGAAAATTATACAATTGAAGAAATCACTATTCAATTAGTTGGATATGCTCACTTTTATGATAATTACTTTTTTAAAGATTATGAATTATTGAAATCTTGTATAACTAAACAATTACTTAAAATTTATGATTTAGAAGGTATTAATAATTTATTAAATAATCATGTTGAAGAAAGATATGAACAAAACCGTGTTAAATTAATATTAGAACAAGACGAAATTGACAAATTAAAAAAAGATCATTATAATAATTATAATGATATAATACAAAAAAATAATATTAATTGTTCTGTTTGTTTAGTTGATTTTGAAAAAACAGATGAAACAAGATTATTAAAATGTGAGCATTTATTTCACACTGAATGTATTGACAATTGGTTATTAAATTTTTCTCATAAATGTCCTGTATGTAGAACTGAATGTGAAAATTATAAAACTAATATTTAATTATTATTTAAAAAATAAAAATTTAATTTTTCTTTACTAACTTCTTTATTTAACATATTTGATATAGTATCAATAAATATAAATGTATATGAACCATCTTTATTAAGAACATATTTTAAAGTTTTATCAATATCAATTAATTTCATTTTGTAAGTATTGACAATTTTATACTAAATTAATATTATAAAATATTAAATTTTCAATTTTTTTTATGAAAAAGTTTTGTTATAAATATTTTTATAATAGTTTTCTTCATCTATATCACTTAATAAAGTATCATATTTGGAATCTTTAAAATCATAAATATTATTTAATTTTAAATGATTGCTAATAGATTTTTTTATTCTGATAATAAATTCATTAATAAAATTATTATTATTTTCACTTAATTTGTTGAATAATTTTAAAATATTATTATCATTAATAATATAATTAAAGCAATTTCTTAGTATAAATGATTTAATATTATTATTTCTTATTGATGGATGAATTGATAAATAGTGATTAATAAATGTTTTATCATAATATGGGCTTTTGATGTTAAAATTATTATTTAAATTAAATAAATTATTATATTGTATTTCATTCAAATTTTTTCTTATTTCTTTATCATATATAATTGGGTCATCATTATGTTCTAAATAATTTCCAAATAATTCCATTGAACCAAAATTATTTACAATATTTTTTGATAATGAATTATTTTCAATATAATCGTATATTATATAATGTTCAATTCCTTTTCTAACTTTTGATAATTTATAATTTTCCATTTTACAAATAACTTTACTAATTATATCAATTAATTTTGTTTCATCTACTACTATTTCTTTATATTTTATTTTTAAAAAATCCGCTATAAATTTAGATTTTTTTAAATCACAATAATTATTTACTGTTAGTGAATATATTTCCAATTTTTTTAATTTATTTTTTGTTTTATAAATATTATGAATTAAGTAACATATTATACCACTATAAATATCTCCATCTAATACAAGTGAAACTAAATCATTATTAAAATTATTTTTTAATAAAGTAATATTTAACATGTTATATGTTTCTAAATACATATTATCAATATTTATTGAATGAGAATTAACTAAATGCTTATATGAATTAAAATTATGATATTTAACATTTATTTTATCTAATTTCCACACATTCGTATTTTTATCATAATTAAATATAGTATATGTAGCACTGTTAAATTTAATTATTTTATAATTGTAATTATTACTATAATATAAATCATAATTTATTGTATTGTATAAATTGTTTATATTTTTTAATTCTGTTGTAATACAGTAGTGATTATTTATGTCATAATATAAATAAATATTATGAATGCCTATATAATCATTAATAATATATAATTTTTGATTATCTTTATCAAATAAAATAAATGAATATATACCATCTAATATATTTAAAGTCTGTTCTATTCCATATTTTTTATAAAAATAAATAACATATTCATAATGATTATTTTCATCATCTATTTTAATATTAAGAATATTTGATAATTCATCATAGTTATTTATAATTCCAATTAAACATAAAGATATATTTTCAATTGTATCTGTATTCTTTTTTAATTTATTTTTATGATAACCAATTATAGTATTTGGTTCCACTTCTATTAATCTTGATAAAATTTTATTTGAATAATTATTTCTATAATTATCTCCAATTTTTTTAAATTTATGTTTGTCCAACATCACATTTAATAAACTAAAAAAGCTAAACATTGATAATTGATTATATATATTATTTTTTATTGATATTTTCTATAATTAAACTAAAAAAATATTTTTATAATAATATATTTTATTTATTATGATTATCAATACTAAAAATTTTATTGATAAAATTAAAAATTTAAAACAAAACGATTTTAATAAATATAGAAGTTTTCATAAGTTTATTAATAGAGAAGACTATCAAAATAAAATTAAATTATACATAAAACATAAATATTTAGATGAAAAATTATATTATAATATTCTTTCATATGAAGGCGATTTATTATTAGGAATATATAATCCCATGAGTTTTGATATTAACTTAGTTTTAAAAATTAATGATTTAAAATTATTTATTTTTATAAAAAGCAATTCTCTATATATTTTCAATGAAATAATATTTCTTACAATGAAAAATAATGTTAAAATAATGATCACATCAAATATTTATGTTGAATTATTTTATGGTTTCATAACTCAAAAAATAATATCAAAATTAAAAGAGATGGAAATTAAAAATAATATTATTAATATTAATAATAAAATAGAAAATCATAATAAATATGTAAATATTAATGATAATTACTATAAAAATATAAAAATTATAAAAATTTAATTTTATGAGTAATATTCTTTTTATTTAATTCTTGATAATTTGATATACAACAACAATATTTACATTTAAACATTTTTTTATTTTTTATATTATAAATAATAATTTTTTTAAAATTATTGTTTAATTTGCAATATTTACATTTAATAGTTTTTGCTTCAATAAATTTTCTTTGACAATTCAAACAATGAATTACATCTGTTAAATTATTTCTTCTTTCAAATGGTTCATTACAACATAAATTTATAGTATTTATTTTCATTTCATTATTTGTTTATTAATTACTTCTTTTTATTTATTATTTCAATTTTTATTAATTATATAACATTACATATATTATTTTAATAATATTCTTTATATGGATTACCATCAGTCCAATTAAATTTGGTTTTTGAAATATGACATTGTTTTATATAAGCTTCTTGAATTTTAGTATTTCCATTTTTATTTTGAAATAATGGAACTTTTGTTTTATAATCTTTAATTATTTCATTTGGATTAGAAAATTCTAAGAAATGTATATTATTACCATTATCTAATTCATAATAATCATATAATTCAAATGGTTTATTTTTATTATTTTTTAAATAAATATTTGTTGATTTACCAAGAACACCTGGACCAGCTACATTTCTTTTATCTTCATAATTAATATTTTTTTCTACATTATTAACAATAATATCAATACACTTTTTTAATATTGGATGTTCTTTTATTATACCAATGAAACCATTAAATAAATATGGACCACCACTCAAATCAATTGGTGTAATAAATTCTGTTTTATCATTTATGAAAATATTTATTGAACCTAAACATAATGTATCTAAATCTGCAAAAAATCCACCATTATACCCAATACATATAATTTTTGTACTATTAAGAACTAAAAATATATTTACATCTTATAATATTTTAATAAAAATTATTATTTAAGTTTTATAATCTTCATATTTTATTTTTTTAATATTTTATTTTTATTTTTTATTTTGTTTTTATTTGAAAAATAAAAATAAAAACTAGTCATATTAAATTATTTTTAATTTATTTTATGATGCAATATACTATTCGACTTTTTTATTTTATATTATTTTTTATA